>Ga0208392_1000040_pt1 | contig 26064 bp, 25 predicted proteins | sample LakWasMeta3_LOW4_2_FD_183855 | JGI IMG/M metagenome (GOLD analysis project Ga0208392, IMG submission 183855) | Freshwater sediment methanotrophic microbial communities from Lake Washington under simulated oxygen tension - Sediment Metagenome... | ecosystem: Environmental > Aquatic > Freshwater >... | reverse complement strand
GCCGGCCTTGAGTTTGCGTGTGACCCGACCAGTGCCGATGCTTGCTGTATTGGCGGTAATGTAGCCATGAATGCCGGCGGTAAAAAAGCGGTACTGTGGGGCACTGCCCTGGATAACCTTGCTTCATGGCGCATGGTGACGCCTGATGGCGACTGGATGGAAATCGAGCGTCTTGATCACAACTTGGGCAAGATCCACGATATTGAAACAGCACGTTTCAAAATCAGCCGTTATAGCGATGACATGAAAACATTGCTGGCTGAGCCTGAGATTCTTGCAATTCCAGGCCCTAGCTTCCGTAAGGTCGGCCTGGGTAAAGATGTTACCGATAAATTTCTGTCTGGCTTGCCAGGTATTCAAAAAGAAGGTTGTGATGGCCTGATTACCAGTGCTACGTTCATTCTGCATCGTATGCCTAAATATGTGCGTACCATCGCGCTTGAATTCTTTGGCAATGTGTCTAACGCGGTGCCTGCGATTGTTGAAATCAAAGACTATCTGGATGCTACAGCCAAACAGACACCAGCGGTGATTATGGCCGGCCTGGAGCATATGGATGAGCGCTACATCAAGGCGGTAGGTTACGCCACCAAGGCCGCGCGCCAGCAGCGCCCTAAAATGGTACTGCTTGCCGATATTGCCTCTGATGATGAAAATGCCGTAGGCGAAGTCGCATCCGCTATGGTGCGCATGTGTAATGCCCGTGATGGTGAAGGCTTTATTGCGGTATCCAATGATGCACGCAAAAAGTTCTGGCTGGACCGTTCGCGCACAGCTGCGATTGCAAGGCATACCAATGCTTTCAAAATCAATGAAGACGTAGTGATTCCATTGCCGCGCCTTGGTGATTATTCTGACGGCATCGAGCGTATCAATATTGATTTGTCTATCAATAACAAGCTGCGGCTGCTCGATTCTATCGAAGCATTCATGCAGGGCGATTTGCCATTACAGCCTGATGAAGACGGCAATGTAGATGGCCATATGGTGAAAAGCAAGCAGGAGATGGCGCTGCGCCTTATTGGCGAATTGCGTACCCGCTGGAGCTTTATCCTGAATAATCTGGATGCGCCGGTTTCTGCGCTGGGCGAAGCCGGTGCAGCATTTGCGCAATATGAAGACATATTCCGTGCTGTGCAGTCTTACGATTTGCGAATCTCATGGAGGCGTGAATTGAAGCGCCCGATGGCAGATATATTTGCCGGACGTGAATACCAGAAGATTCTTGAGCGTTGTGACGAGATTCACAAGCAAGTTTTGAAGAGCCGTGTATTTGTGGCCTTGCACATGCATGCAGGTGACGGCAATGTGCATACCAATATCCCGGTGAACTCCGATGACTACGGCATGATGCAGGACGCGCATGCCGCAGTAGCCCGTGTGATGGCGCTGGCACGCAGTCTGGACGGCGTGATTTCCGGTGAGCACGGTATCGGCATCACTAAAATGGAGTTCCTGGATCAGTCAACGATTGATACATTTACTACCTACAAGAATAAAGTCGACCCGAACGGCCACTTTAACAAAGGCAAACTGCTGGCAGGCTCCGGCCTGGATAATGCCTACACGCCAAGCTTTGGCTTGCTGGAGCAGGAATCCATCATCATGGAGCAGTCAGCTATCGGCGAGATTGCGGATGACATCAGTGATTGCCTGCGCTGCGGCAAATGTAAACCGGTATGTACCACCCATGTGCCGCGTGCAAATTTACTGTACAGCCCGCGCAACAAGATTCTGGGTACGTCATTGCTGATTGAAGCATTCCTGTACGAAGAGCAGACACGCCGCGGCATCTCTATCAAGCATTTTGATGAGTTCAATGATGTGGCTGACCATTGTACGGTCTGTCACCGCTGTGAGAAGCCATGCCCGGTAGATATCGACTTTGGCGATGTTTCAATCAAGATGCGTAACTTCCTGCGTGAGCAGGGCAAGAAACAGTTTAATCCGGGAACGGCTTTAGGTATGGCATTCCTGAATGCAAAAGACCCAGCCACGATTAAAGTATTGCGCACCCTGATGATTAACTGGGGTTATAAAGCACAGAATCTGGCGCATACCCTGGCAAAAAGATTTGGTCTGCTGCGGGATAAGAAACATCCGCCGGCAACTGTAGGTAAAGCGGATATCAAGGCACAAGTGATTCATTTCATTAACCGTCCGATGCCGAAGAAAATGCAGTCTAAAACCTCACGCGCGATGCTGGGGGTTGAAGATGACCATATGATTCCTGTGATTCGCAACCCGCAGAAGGTGACCGAAGATTCAGAAGCGGTGTTCTACTTCCCGGGCTGCGGTTCAGAGCGTTTGTTCTCAAATGTAGGCCTTGCTACACAGGCCATGCTGTATGAAGTGGGCGCAATTACTGTATTGCCGCCAGGCTACCTGTGCTGCGGCTACCCGCAGACCTCGGCAGGCAATCACGATAAAGGCCAGGAAATCACGGCCGATAACCGTGTGTTGTTTCACCGTGTGGCGAATACCCTGAATTATCTCGACATCAAAACGGTGATTGTGTCCTGCGGTACTTGTATGGACCAGCTGCAGAAATATGAATTCGAGAAGATATTCCCGGGCTGCCGCCTGCTCGATATCCACGAGTACCTGATGGAAAAAGACGTGCGTCTGCAGGGGGTTACCGGTACACGCTATATGTACCATGACCCTTGCCATACGCCAATGAAGACCTATAAGCCATTGGAAGTGACGAATAAACTGATGGGGCAGGATGTTCAGCTTAATGACCGCTGCTGCGGTGAAAGCGGTACATTTGCAGTAGCCCGTCCGGATATCTCAACACAGGTGAAAATGCGCAAGCAGGAAGAGCTTGAAAGCGGCATGGCTAAAATGGGCCTTACTGTAGGCGCACCTGAAACGCCGGTGAAGATTCTGACTTCATGCCCAAGCTGCCTGCAGGGCTTGTCACGTTATGGTGAAGATACCGGTATCGAAGCGGATTATATTGTCGTGGAAATGGCTAAACATATCCTGGGTGAAAACTGGATGCAGGATTATGTGCATAAGGCCAATAACGGCGGCATAGAAAAAGTGTTGCTGTAATCATTAAGGCCATCTTGCGATGGCCTTAATTGTTTGTGGCTGGCAATGTTTGATAAATCAATGTTTCGATCAATAAGGAGCAAAGAATGAATAGACTCACCATAATCCCATTCTCAAAAATGCTACTAATCAGTGCACTGCTGACAGCGGGCCTAGGTGGCTGCCAGAAGGCACAGGAGCATACGGCTGATGTTGCAAAAGAGGCTGCTAAAGAGTTTAAGGAAAAAACAATTGACGCTGCCAAAGATGCTGCGGCAGTTGCCGAGCAGGCAGCCAAGGATGTAGCTGAGACTGCGGAACGGATAGAAAAAGATAATACAGCCAGTGATAGTGCAACTAGTAACAGTGCAGAAAAAGATAAGTAGTATCAGCTTAAAGTGAAAACCTGTAGTTTTTTATGCCGCCTGACAATTGTCAGGCGTTGTTTTTTCTGGTTTAAATGTTCAAGTCGCAGCAAATAGTTGTTGATATTGGTGCATTTATATCATTTTGGTCATGGCCATGCCTGTAACACAGGTTTTTATAACTTACTGAAATTAATCATTAAAATCTCCTGGTAGTCAGTCCCCGCCTGCTGTTTAAGCCTATGTGGCTTGTCATGTAAACTTCATCACACAGTCTCTAAACTGTCACTGGCACGGATTATGCTGAGTATCCGTTGCAGTACATCAATTTTTATTGATAAGGAGATTGAAATGAAATTGTTAATTAAACGTACGTCGCAGGTGACAGCTGCTTTACTCGCGGTTGGCGCGCTCACTGTTTTTGCCAAGAGCAGCCCGACATTTGATATTCATACCAGTGTTATTTCTAAAGCTGCGCAAAGTGAAAAAGGCGTGATTCTTGTGTTGACCGAACGCGGTGATGTTGCAGCAGAGGCGGCGTATCTGCTGCTAGCACAAATCAAGCAAAACGAAGGCTATGCACCATTATTGCTGGCGATAGAAAATGAAAAGATTGCGGGTTATAAAACTGCATTAAATTTGCCGGAGGCTTCATTGCCGGCTGTCATCTTCTTCAGCAAGACCGGTAAGGAGATTGCGCGTGTAGTATCAGCCAAATCAGCCATGACTAAGTATGCGCATCTGCAAGAACGCGTGAGTTAGTATGGGTTGTACTTGCAGCTAAGGCGGCATAGCCTCACTACAACAGCTTTGCCGTCTTAAAATTCTGCTGCTACTTAAAAGGTAGAAATACGGCGGTCGCCAGATTTTGCATGATGCGTGAGATAAGGCGTTGCGATTTCTCCGCCAGTGATATTGCGTACAGGTCTGTACGGCCTATCATCTTTCCAAATTCACGTTCAAACGATAAATTCTTGTCTGTATCATTCATTTCATTCGTCAATAAGTAAAGCGAGCCATCCTGATTGCGTGCATTTGATAGTTTCCATGCGGCGATTTCAATATTCCTGGCTACGTTGTAGAGCCGCTGCGGGTCTATGCTGTCGGTGAAATAAAAATCCGTCTTGTTATTATGTGCCTTGAGCAGCATGGTATGTAGGCCGACGATGAATGGCAGCACGCGGTCACCGGTATATTCGGGCTTGAACGCGAGAAAAATTGCATCTGTGTCCTGAAGGTTGTTGATCTCCGGAAACAGGTAATGGTGCTGCATGCCGCCATCAAATACCCATGTAATCATCTTTTCTGCAGGGTCTGATGTACTTTTCTGTAGTTCGTGAGGGTTACGTTTGTAAAGCTTCAGCATCAGTATGCGCAGGCTTTCGGTGTTTTCACGTATTTCAACATCGGCCATACGGTCAAAGTCGCCTTTTCCCAGTTGGTTGATGGTGCTGCGGTCCTGTTGTTCCGGAACCGTTTTTTTATTGGGGCCGCTTGTAGTGATGGGTTTTGAAGCGCATGCTGAGAGCATGAATACTGCGATTATGAAACTGGAGATACGGAAGTTGGCTTTCATTCGGTCAGAGTCCCATATTATCAGCAGTGAATTAATTTCTGCGGCTTATTTCTTCAAGATACGTGCTTCAGGAAAAACCGCACTAAAGGTGCTGCCTTTGCCCGGCTCGCTCAAAATTTCAAGTTTGGCCTGATGCCTGGTGAGGATGTGCTTGACGATGGAAAGCCCAAGCCCGGTACCGCCGGTCTCGCGGCTGCGACCCCTGTCTACGCGATAGAAGCGCTCAGTGAGCCGGTCTATATGCTGTTGTTCTATGCCTATGCCATTATCTTTAACGCTGAATACCGGCTGCTTGTCACGCAGCTGCCATGAGATGGTGATTGTACCGCCAGTCGGGGTGTAGCGTATGGCATTGCTTACCAGGTTCCCCAACGCACTTTGAAGCTCATCTGCCGCACCAATAAGATCAGGCTGTGCTGCAATCTCGGCTGCAATCGTATGTTTGCCATTGCTCAATGCCTTGGCGTCATTCACCAGCATGTTCACCAGAGCAGTCATTTCAATGGGTCTGTCTTCGGGCGGCTGCGTGTTGCTTTCAATGTGCGATAGCGTGAGCAGGTCGTCAATCAGGCGCCGCATGCGGGTGGTCTGGTCCTGCATCATGTCAAAGTAGCCGCGCAGGTTATCCGGAACCGCACCTTCCATATCAGATAAAGTTTCTATGAAACCGCCTACAACGGTAAGTGGAGTGCGTAGCTCGTGCGAGACGTTGGCAATAAAGTCACGGCGCATGGAATCTACTTTTTCAATCTGCGTGATGTCGCGGCTTATTAATAATTTCTGTCTGCTAACTAATGGAATTAACCATAACTCCAGTATCGCCTCAGTATTTCTGGAGTCTTTCAGCTTGAATGGCTCATCGTAAATTTCGTTATATAAATACGCGATGAAGTGGCTGTTTCTTAAAAGATTAACGATAGGCAGTTTTTTATCGGTGGCCAGATTTAAACCCAGCTGAGTTTCAGCATTAGCCGTGCACCACTCTATTTCGTTGCTTGCATTCAAGATGACCAAGCCATCTGGAATTGCGTTTGCGACAGTATTGAAACGCTCTAACGCAGCATTTAGTTCATCTTTTTGTCGATTGTTATTACGTTCGTATTTTAGCAGGGAGCTGAATACATCTTCCCATAAGCCTGAGCCTTCAGGGATTTCCTGTAACACGGGTTTTTTAAACCATAGCTGGAGCTGGTACATGCCGTGAATCTGTATGGCAAGATAAGCCAGAAGGGCTAACGAGAAAGTGATTAATGCAATGACAGGGCCGCTTACAAGCCATGCAAATAAACTGATGACACTTAAGGCGCAGATGAAAAAAAAAGCTTTCCAGCGAATATCAATCACAGGTAATGGTTTCAGAGATTATGGTTGGGCTAATTATAGCGGGCTTTTTTTGCAGCTGTGATTTTTTATCATGGGGTGCATTTATACGCAAAAGCACCCCAAACTAAAAAACAGATTCAACTGTGTTGGGCAGATAAGCGGTAGCCGGCACCGCGCACGGTTTGAATCAGGTCCTCGTGGCCTGATGCCGATAAGGCATTGCGCAGGCGACGAATATGCACATCTACAGTGCGGTCTTCAACAAAGACACGGTCACCCCAGACTTTGTCCAGTAACTGGCTGCGCGTATGCACGCGTTCGGCATTGGACATGAAGAAATGCAGCAATCTGAATTCAGTTGGGCCCAAGTCTATATTTTTCTGGTTGCCGGTAACGCGGTGCGTAGTCGGGTCAAGGCGCAGGCCATTCAGCTCTATCGGGTCATCTGTCATCTGCGGCGCGCGGCGGCGCAGCACGGCCTTAATGCGTGCATTGAGTTCACGTGGACTGAATGGCTTGGTGACGTAGTCATCTGCGCCGACTTCCAGGCCGCGCACTTTGTCGTATTCTTCGCCACGTGCCGTCAGCATGATGATGGGGATATTCTTGGTAAGCGGGTCTGATTTCAGTTTTCGTGCATATTCCAGGCCGTTTATACCAGGCAGCATCCAGTCCAGCAGAATCAGATCGGGGATTGTTTCACGCATGAGATCCTGCGCGATTTCAGCACTTAGGGCACGAATTGCATTATGGCCTGCTTGCGTAATGTTGAGCGCCAGCAGTTCCTGAATTGCAGGTTCATCTTCAACGACTAATATATTGGCGGGCATATTTTTTTCCTTAAATAAATTGCCTTGTATTTATAAGCCAACTTAGTTTATGACGCTAATATGACACATTCATGACAAAGATAAAATACTAAAACTTGGCGCAATCATCATAACTAAATTGCCATTTGTTCCAAAATGTTACAACATACAGCTAAATGTAATTTGGAAGCCAGATATGGCGTATCCAGATACAAAGTAGGCCAAGAATAAAACGCGAATCAAGCACATGTAAAAATAACAGTTTTTAAGGGAGTCAATTGAATGCCGGGTTTTTTGTCAAAAGAACATATCACAGCAAGTTCAGGCTTTAATCGCTGGTTAGTACCGCCAGCCGCGCTTGCAGTTCATCTCTCAATTGGTATGGCATATGGTTTCAGTGTGTTCTGGAAACCATTAGGCAATGCGCTGCAGGGGGCCGATGGCAAGCCGCTTGCAGCCTGTGCGGCCGGCGCAACTACATTTTCCGAGAAGTTAAGCGGCACGGCCCATGCGCTGTTTGCTACAGACTGTAACTGGACACAGTTCGACCTGGGCTGGATGTATACACTGTTTTTTGTGTTGCTAGGCTGTTCTGCAGCGGTTTGGGGTGGCTGGCTGGAACGTGCCGGCCCGCGTAAAGCCGGCCTGGTGGCTACTTTGTGCTGGTGCGGCGGTTTGCTGATTTCAGCTTACGGCGTATACAGCCATCAGCTTTGGATGATGTGGCTGGGGTCGGGGGTAATCGGCGGCATCGGGCTTGGCCTGGGTTATATTTCACCTGTTTCTACGCTGATTAAATGGTTCCCGGACCGTCGCGGCATGGCAACGGGTATGGCGATTATGGGGTTTGGCGGCGGCGCGATGATAGGCTCCCCCCTTGCTACCAAGCTCATGACGTATTTTGCTACAGCTGACAGTGTAGGCGTATGGCAGACCTTTGTTTCGCTGGCAGTGATTTACACGGCATTTATGCTGTGCGGTTCACTGGGCTACCGCGTGCCGGCAGTGGGCTGGAAGCCAGAAGGCTGGACACCTCCGGCAGCAAAGAAAAACGTGATGATTGCAAGCCGCCATGTGCATCTGAAAAACGCACATAAAACCCCGCAGTTCTGGTTGCTGTGGGTAGTGCTGTGCATGAATGTATCAGCCGGCATCGGTATTATCGGCGCTGCTGCGCCTATGCTGCAGGAAACCTTTGGCGGCGCGTTGGTAGGGCAGGCCGGGGTAGGGTTTGACGTAGTGAAACAGGATACCGTGATGGCTGCTGCCGTAGCTTCTGTCGGTGCAGGTTTTGTCGGGCTAATCTCTATATTTAATATTTTTGGACGTTTTGCCTGGGCCACTTCATCAGATAAATTGGGCCGTAAGCGCACTTATTTTATTTTCTTTGTGCTGGGCGCAATCATGTACTGCACGGCGACTTATGTTGCAGGCTTTAAGTCATTGGCACTGTTTGTGGCAAGTTTCTGCGTGATTGCCTCAATGTATGGCGGCGGCTTCGCTACCATTCCGGCGTATCTGGCAGATATGTTCGGCACGCAGTTTGTCGGTGCTATTCATGGCCGCCTGCTTACTGCATGGTCAACTGCCGGTATTTTGGGTCCGGTTGTCGTGAACTACCTGCATGACACACGTCTGGAAGCAGGCGTCCCGTTTGACCAGATTTATGCGCCCATATTCCTGACATTGGCAGGTATGCTGGTGATAGGCTTTATTGCGAACTTGCTGGTGAAACCGGTTGCTGATAAATACTACATGACGGATGCCGAGCTGGAGCTTGAGCATCAATTGGCACATGACCAGTCGCTTGCGGCAAATGGCACTGCCGTTGCCGGCAATGCTGCCGCTGCTGCAAAGCAAGCCAGCCACCCGGCGCTTGCAGTGCTGGCATGGGCTTTTGTTCTGATTCCAATCAGCTATGGTGTATGGAGTACGATTCAAAAAGCGTGGATTTTATTTCATTGATTCAATTGGGTTTCAGGCATTTTAGAGCTGTAGGTAAAGGATATGCGGTAAAATGCTGTTTTATGAAATTTAAAGCAATTTAGAGAAAGTTGAATACGTGAGAGAAATCGAAAAAAACTTAAACGGCAAAGGCATGCAAATCGGTATCGTGCTATCAAGATTTAACAGCAATATCGGTGATGGCCTGCTGAGCGCATGCAAAAGTGAACTGTTGAAGCTGGGTGTTGCCAGTGAAGACATTACCATTGCCACTGTGCCTGGTGCGCTTGAAACGCCGCTGATATTGCAGCACATGGCCTTAAGTGAAAAATATGATGCCCTGATTGCATTGGGTGCCATTATCCGTGGCGAGACTTATCACTTTGAAGTGGTTGCTAACGAATCTGCCCGCGGTATTTCTGAAGTGCAGCTGAATACCGGCGTGCCGGTTGCGAATGCAGTGCTGACTACTGAAGATGATGATCAGGCGATTGCACGCATGCATATCAAAGGTGCTGAAGCTGCACAAGTTGCTGTTGAAATGTTCAATTTGGTAAGAGCATTATGACCGATACAGAAAAAACCTTGACCAGCCTTGTTGTCGGCGACGATGGCGATAAAGAAAAAACTGCCGGTAAACCCGCAGCCAGAAGGCCAGGTGCGGCAAAAAAAGGCTCACAGAATCGTAGGAAATCACGTGAACTGGTGTTGAAAGCGGTTTATCGCGGCATGCTGAATGAATCTGAATTGTCGCAGATATTCCGCGACATGACGGATGACCCTGATTACAATAAAGCAGATGAAGCTTATTTCAGGCATTTATTGCAAAGCGTGACGAATCATCTGGAAGCGATTGATGCAAGGCTGGTCAATTTTATTGACAGGCCGATGGCAGAATTAAGCCCGGTTGAGCATGCTATTTTACGTATAGCCGGTTGTGAACTGATGTTTGATCTGAGCATTCCATATCGCGTTGTGATTAACGAAGGTGTGGAGCTGGCCAAGATTTTTGGCGGTACCGACGGCCATAAATACATCAATGGCGTGCTGGATAAACTGGCTGCTGATGTACGTGAAGCGGAAGTAAAGGCCGCAAAGAGTTAGTGTGTTTAAAGCGCAAGTAATCAAATGCATATTCCCGGCTCGCTGGTATATGCATTTTTTACAGCCTATGGTTAATCATTAGCTTAGTTGCTTAATATGAGTTTAAGTGATGTTCTGGATGTTGTTCGCTTAACTGATGCCGGTTTAGTGCGTGATCACAACGAAGATGCAATTGCGAGCGACGATGAGGCAGGTATCGTGATACTTGCTGATGGCATGGGCGGTTATAAGTCTGGTGAGGTTGCCAGCGAGATGGCGGTGCTGAGTATCACTGCCGAGTTGAAAGAGGCCCTTATGGATTTTCAGTTGAATGAAGAGCTGGGGCTTGAAGACTATGACTTGCCATATGGCACCCTTGCGCATAAAGGTGAGGCGAAGCTGATTTCAGATGCAGTGAGCCGTGCTAATGCTGCAATCTACCATGCGTCGCAGACTTATCCGCAATGTGCCGGTATGGGCACAACGCTGGTGGTTGGCCTCTTTGTAGATAACACATTGCTGGTGGGCCATATTGGTGATTCCCGCCTGTACCGCTTGCGCAGGGGAACGCTGCTGCAAATGACAGATGATCATTCGCTTCTGCATGAGCAGCTCAAGATTGGTTTGATTACTGCAGAGCAGGCCAGGTTCTCTTCAAACAGGAATATACTGACGCGTGCCTTGGGCGTTGATCCGGAAGTGCAGCTGGAACTGAATGAGTTTGATGTTGAAGTTGATGATATTTACTTGCTCTGCTCGGATGGTTTGAGTGATATGGTAGATGATGTGGTGATTGAGTCCATATTGAATGCCTATAAATTTGACCTCCTGGGTGCGGCAGAGTCATTGGTACGCATGGCAAACGATAACGGCGGCAAAGACAATGTCTCTGTCATACTGGTTAAAGTTAAAAGTTCCTTTAACCGCAGTGACTCCTGGTACGATAATTTATTCAATTGGCTGAAATGATTGCTAGCAGCCAACTGGTGATGGTCCACCCCTTAAACTTTAGGCTTAGTATTTGAATGTCTGATACCCAGCACCCTTACCTGTTAAAGCGCCTGGAACGACTTAATGCAATCGGCGTGGCATTATCCGTTGAGCGCGATAGCCAGAGACTTTTGGAGATGATTCTGCTGGGAGCCCAGGAGATTACCAATGCGGATGGCGGCACGCTTTATACGATAGATAATGATACGCATCTTAAATTTGAAATGATGCGTAATAAGACGCTTAATCTCTTTTTGGGTGGCACTACAGGGCGTGAGATTCCTTTTCTGCCACTGCCCCTTTACCTGGAAGACGGCAGCCCGAATTTAACTACGGTTGCTGCTCATGCAACCTTGAATAGCAAGACTATCAATATTGCCAATGCCTATGAAATCGAGCATTTTGATTTTTCCGGCACGCGTAAATTTGATGAGAAAACTGGATATCGTTCACAATCATTTCTGACAATCCCCATGAAAAACCATGAGGAAGAAGTGATTGGTGTGCTGCAGCTGATCAATGCGATTGATATTGAAACCGGCGAGATCATTCCCTTCTCTCAAGCGAATCAAAGTTTAGTGGAGTCATTGGCATCACAGGCCGCAGTTGCCATGACTAACCATAATCTGATAGAAGACTTTAAAAATCTGTTTGAAGCCTTTATCGAGTTGATAGCGGATGCGATTGACCAGAAGTCGCCGTATACAGGCGGGCATTGCAGGCGTGTGCCAGAGTTGACGATGATGCTGACGCAGGCCGCAATCAATACCAAAATAGGTCCGTTGAAAGACTTCACATTGGATGAAAATGAGTTTTATGAATTGAAAGTCGCCAGCTGGCTACATGATTGCGGTAAGGTAACGACGCCGGAAGCGATTATGGATAAGCCAACCAAGCTTTCTTCAATTTTTGACCGCATAGAACTGGTAAATCAACGCTTCGATCTGCTTAAACAGCAGGCGGAAACTGCAATGCTTAAACAGCAGGTGGCGTTGTTGCGTAACGCTGATGCAGGCGACAGCCTGCAAGCAGCGCTTGCAGAGATGGAAGCTGAGTTGCAAGCCTTTAAGTTGAAATGTGACCAGGACCGTGATTTTTTAAGGCAGTCTAATATCGGCAGTGAATCCATGACGCCAGAAGATCAGCAACGTGTGCGTGATATTGGCTGCATGCCGATGCTGGATGCTGATGGAAATACAATTACATTTTTAACAGATGATGAGTTGTATAACCTGAGTATCGCACGTGGAACGCTTACACCGGAAGAGCGCGAAGTCATCAATAATCATATTCTGGTGACCATCAGCATGCTTGAATCGCTGCCATACCCACGCAGTTTGGCGCGTGTGCCCGAGTACGCGTGTGGTCACCATGAACGTATGGATGGTACCGGCTATCCTCGGGGACTCACCCGGGAACAGATGTCAGTGCCGGCACGGGTGATGGGTATTGCCGATATTTTTGAAGCGCTTACCTCCAAAGACCGGCCATATAAGAAGGCTAAGACGCTTTCAGAATCTCTGTATATTCTGGGTAAGATGAAGGTTAACCAGCATATAGACCCGGATCTGTTTGATATTTTTGTACGCGAGAAAATCTACCTGAAATATGCAGAGCAGTTTTTAGAGCCGGAACAAATAGATGAAGTGGACCACTCATTGATTCCGGGTTATACACCTTAACTGCCAGTAAAGTTTTAGATAATCAAATCCAAGCAATCGCAATTCGGCCAAATCTACCCTTGTGCATTCAGGTTTACGCTTTGGCAGGCGGACTCATCACATACAAGATAACTGCCTTGTTCGTACCAGTCACCCAGTACCCAGCGCGTGCTAATCCTGCCATCCAGCTCTATGACATGACGGTTAGGCCTGTGCGTATGACCATGAATCAATAGTTCTGGATGCTGGTATCTTCTAAGGAGGTCAACGACGGCATCCGTATTCACATCCATGATCTCGAATGATTTTCTGGACTTTTCCTGTTCGCTGCGAAGCCTGATAGCTTCGATCTGATTTTTGCGTGTTTCTAGTGGCTGTGCCAGAAAGTTTGCCTGCCATTCTTTATCTCTTACCTGTGTGCGGAATTGCTGGTAGGCAATGTCATCAATGCACAGGTCATCGCCGTGGCTTAGCAGAGTTTTTCTGCCATGCAAGTCAATTAACATCGGGTCTTTAATCAGCGTAACATTAGCTGCTCTGCAAAAAGCTTCACCAATGAGAAAGTCACGGTTTCCGTGCATCAGAAAAATCTGAACGCCGGAATTGGCTAGTTTATTGAATGACGCAATAATGCGCTGGTGAAAGGCATTTTCAGTGTCATCATCTCCGGCCCAATATTCAAATAAATCTCCCAGAATATAAAGTGCCTTTGCTGTTGATGCCGTATGGCTTAGAAAGTTTATAAAAGCAGCAGTGATATGCGGTCGGCTGGCGCATAAATGCAAATCTGAAATAAACAGATATGTATTGGATAAAGCAGGATTGGGTGTGGAGGTGTTATTCGTCATCAGTAGATGATAAGTGACATAAAGATAAATTAAAACAGCTAGAGAGAAGTTTTAATTTATCTTCATGCTGCACAGGTACCTTAGTGAGCCGTCTCTATAGGGAATAAAGGCGGCTCGCGCTGGCTTAAGCGCGGGTTGCACGCTCAATGATTACGTTGCTTGCAGGTACGTCTTGGTGACCTTTGCGGCTAGTTGTAGCAACTTGTCTGATTTTGTCGATGACGTCCGTGCCGGCAGTTACTTTGCCAAACACACAGTAACCCCAGCCGCTGCCTGTAGGTGCAGTGTGGTTAAGAAAGTCATTGTTTGCAACGTTGATAAAAAACTGGCTGCTGGCAGAGTGTGGTGCCGAGGTGCGGGCCATTGCAATGGTGTATTTGTCGTTGCTTAAACCGTTGTCAGCTTCGTTTTTAATTTCGGCTTCTGTTTCTTTCTGGTTCATGTCGGCATCAAAGCCGCCGCCCTGAATCATAAAGCCATTGATTACACGGTGAAAAATTGTACCGTCATAAAAGCCGTTATCTACATATTTTAAAAAGTTAGCGGCAGTTACTGGTGCCTTTTCAGCATCGAGTTCAATAGTAATGTCACCGAAATTAGTTTGTAGTTTAACCACGGAATATCCTTAGAGTAAAAATGAATAGGTAAGTAAAAATTGAATGTCAGCAGTGCCTGATTACTGAGGCGCTTTGAGGACTTTAATATCGTTGATCAGAACCTTGGCTTTCGGTACATCGCTGTACGGGCCGACATTGCCGGTAGGGCTGGCTGCGATTTCGCGTACTACATCCATACCCTTGAGTACACGTCCGAATACGCAGTAGCCGATTAATTCAGGGTCCGGGCTTTGGTAGTTCAGAAACTGGTTATTCTCAAGATTGATGAAAAACTGTGATGTGGCAGAGTTAGGGTCATTGGTTCTTGCCATGGCAATGGTGCCAATGTCATTATTCAAGCCATTACCGGCTTCGTTAATGATGGGTGCACGTGTTTCTTTTTCTGTCATGTCGGCATTGAACCCACCACCTTGAATCATAAAGCGGTTAATTACACGGTGAAAAATAGTGCCCTTGTAAAAGCCTGAATTTGCATACTGCATGAAGTTGGCAACTGTTTTGGGCGCCTTGTCCGGGTATAGTTCTAAAACAAAACTACCGCGGTTGGTATCAATCACCACTTGCGGATTAGCAGCTAAAGCTTGCGTGCTTAATAACGACATGAAGATTAGAGCATAGAGTTGACGCATATTATTCCTTCAGATGAGGGGTAGACGAACTATTGAAAATCGATAAATCAGAGATTGCAAAACGCAATTGCCGGGTTTTAAGTTTAGGCTGAGCCTTCGTAAATAATCTTCCAGCTGTTGTTTTCCTGAATCCAGTATTGGCGTTTCTGCATTCTGTTCTTTAGAACCGGGCTGTTAAAGTCCTGCACAAAATCAACCACTACCAATTTTTGCTGCGCGTCAGGGTAGCTGAACATGCTGATGTCAGATAGCGCAATCTCAACTTTTGGTTTGCCTGCCTGGACGCGGTACTTGTGCTCTGCCCATTGTTTAAAGTTAATGCCGTTGCTAGAAAAATCTTTTGAGTAGTGCGCAAGATATTTGTCTGTATCCTGTGATCTCCAGTCATTCAGCCACTCATCAACCGCAACAGTGAGATCACGTTTCTGTACTTCGATGTTGCTGTCTTTGCCATCCAGCCATTGCAGATTGCTGGTGATAATGACCGGTGTTTTGCCTGTTTCCAGAATCGGGGCAAGCAATCTCAAGTCTTCATTGGTAAGCACTACACAGCCGTCGCTGGCGCGAGGCGGCCTGCTGTAGGTATTGCGAGGTGTGCCATGCAGCCAAATGCCAGAGCCTCTTCTGTTGTTCTGCCTGTCCCACTCGTTTGGATAGTTGAGCGGGTATGCGGCATCACCGTATAAATCCGGCAGTGGCTGGTTCAGTTTTGCACTGGCAAAATAAACACCAATCGGTGTGCGCTTGTCGCCTTCAGTTTGCTTTTCAACACCGTTCTTGCCTACGGTGATGTAGTAATCGGCAACGTACTTCAGCTGTTCATGGTCTTTTTTATACAGATAAAGCCTTGATTTGCTGGTGTCTACTACAATCAGGTGGCTTTGGTTTTCATTGGGTGATAATAGAAGCTTAGGCTGCTTATCTTGCACGTGTTTGGCCAGATAGCGCTCAATACGGGCGCGTGCTTCTTCCTGCAGGTCTTTAACCGCGTCAGCCGGATTACTGTCAGCATCGCCAAAGGTCTGTAGATATTTACCCTGCGCCATCAGCAGGTCACCACGCACGAGGTAAGCCAGTTTGAAGTTCGGAACACTTCGTATCAACTGGTCTATGGTACTAAGTGCCTGCTGGTTTTTACCTTCTGATATTTCCAGCAAACTCTTTACGAGCAAGCTCTCTGCCATATTCGAGGCGATGTTGGCAGCATCGCTCAGGCTGGGTTTGGTTAATAAATTACTGAAACTGAAGCGATTAACTGCCGTAGCGTTCCATGGAACCAATGTTATTGCTGCTAACAGCGAATAGGTAAAAGCTTTTTTGACTAGCATGCGTTATATCTTATGCCTGTATCTTAGTTGTCTGCAATTTCTTCTTGAATGTACCAGTTGTCGCCATCTTTTTTCATCAGCAATGTCTTGTTGGTGCGAATCGGTTTGCCATCAGCACGGTAAGCCTGCTTGAATTTAACTTTGGCTAAAGAGCCATCGTTTGACTGCACATTGATTTTTGAAACTTCAACACTGATTTTTGAAGGTTTTGTAATGCGGTCGCGGCGCTGTTCTTCCCAAGCTTTGCGGCTCAGGCCTTTTGCCGGCTTAAAGCTGGCACCGTAGCTGGCAAAGTATCGGTCAAGGTTTTTGTTTGACCATGCCTGCGCCCAGTGGTTTACAGCTTCAATAACTGAGTCGTTAGGGTTAGCACTGCTGCTTGTTTTTTTAACGTCAGCCTGTGGAGCAGCGGTTGTTGCTGAGGCGCTCACAGCAGTCTTTGTCGGCTCTTTGGCTGATGCGATGGTCGTCTTGTTGCCAGTGCCGAACAGATCCTTGATTAGTGACAACTTGCCCTGGGCGCGCGTATTGCTTGTATCAAGCTGCAATGCCTTGTCGTAGGCTTCGCTTGCCATACGGGCATAAATGTCACCTAGGTTCTCGTGTGCAGTTGCGTAGCTAGGGTGAGTTTTTATTGCGGTTTCCAATGCCTTGCGCGCTTTATCAAACTGGCCTTGGTCAGCGTAAAGCACAGCCAGGTTGTTATATGGCTCAGGCAGGTTAGGGAATTTTTCAGTCACATCGGTGAAAACTTTAATCGCTTCATCGCGGCGGCCTTGCTCGGCAAGTAACACGCCTTTCATGAACAAGCCTTGCGCGCTCTTGGGGTTGGCTGCAATGTAAGTATTCACACGGTCCAGCGCAACTGCGGTCTGTCCCTGATCAGCCAGTTGTGAAATCTCTTTAAGCTCATCGGCAGCATGTGCGCATGAAAAAGCAAAAGAAGCAGATACAATCAGTACGAACCGGGTGATGGAAGGGGTGAGTGACGCAATAAAATTATTCATTGTGATATACTTTTTTGTGCATAAATAAAACGTAATTCTATCAATAGCCTAAGCTTCCTCCAATAGCTCATTTGGGTTTAAGCCAATATATTTCGCCAAATCATCCATTTGCAGACCTACTGATAGCCCGCGTTCAGCAAAAACAAATCATTCAATCATTTTGTATTAATAATATGTTAAAAATCTACAATACGCTCGCACGTGAAAAGCAAACTTTCAAGTCCATTATTGCGGGTAAAGTCAGTATGTATGTCTGCGGCATGACGGTTTATGATTACTGTCATCTGGGGCATGCCCGCGTCATGGTGGTGTTTGATATGGTCAGCCGCTGGCTGCGCGCATCAGGCTATGACGTGACTTATGTACGCAATATCACCGACATCGATGACAAGATCATCAAACGCGCCAACGAGAACCATGAAACCATCGCACAGCTCACGCAGCGTTTTATTGATGCAATGGATGAAGATTCAGCCAGGCTTGGTGTGATTCGCCCCGATATTGAACCCAAGGCAACCGAGTTTGTTGACGGCATGCTGACCATGATTGCTGCGCTGGTTGAAAAGGGTTTTGCTTACCCTGCTGCCAATGGCGATGTATTTTATGCAGTAAATAAATTCCCGGGTTACGGCAAACTTTCAGGAAAATCACTGGAAGACCTGCGTGCCGGCGAGCGTGTAGAAGTTGATACTTTCAAAAAAGACCCTATGGATTTTGTGCTGTGGAAAGCAGCAAAACCAGGCGAGCCAAGCTGGGATTCACCTTGGGGCAAAGGCCGCCCGGGCTGGCATATTGAGTGTTCGGCCATGAGCTCACACCATCTGGGCCAGCATTTTGATATACACGGTGGCGGGCAGGACTTGCAGTTTCCGCATCACGAGAATGAGATTGCGCAGTCTGAAGCGGCGCATAGCCATGACGGCAAACCATGCCAGATGGTGAATTACTGGATGCATAATGGCTTTATTCGCGTGGATGACGAAAAAATGTCCAAATCGCTGGGCAACTTTTTTACGATTCGCACCGTGCTTGAAAAGTACGACGCCGAGGTGGTGCGCTTTTTCATCTTGCGTGCCCACTATCGCAGCCCGCTTAACTACTCTGACCAGCATCTCGATGATGCCAAGTCGGCGCTGACACGCCTTTATACCGCTCTGCGCGGCGCTGATGTAGATGCTGCAAGTGTGGATTGGCAGCATCCGCAGGCGGCTCGCTTCAAAGCGGCCATGGATGATGACTTCAATACGCCGGAAGCCATTGCCGTATTGTTTGATCTGGCCAATGAAGTGAACAAGACTAAAGATACCGCTACGCTAGGCTTGCTGAAAGGCCTGGCCGGCGTGCTGGGCTTGCTGCAGCGCAGCCCGGATGCGTTCCTGCAAGGCGAGGCCACAGGCGAGTTGGATGTGGAAGGCCTAATCCAGGCGCGCCTGACAGCCAAGAAAAATAAAAACTTCGCTGAGGCTGATGCGATTAGAAAACAGCTGGCCGATGCCGGTATTGTGCTGGAGGATACGCCGCAGGGTACTACTTGGCGTCGTGCCTGATGCGCCTTGTGGATGCGATTGCACTATTTAAAGTAAAGCGTTAAATCAAACCGTTTAAATCAAGATTGAAAATGTAAGGAATCTGATATGCCAGTAAAACTAACCGCGCCGGAAGCCGCTTCTTTATTGCCTGTTAAGGGTGTGCAGCTAGGCTTTGCCGAAGCAAATGTGCGTAAACCCAACCGTAAGGATGTGCTGGTCATCAAGCTGGCAGAAAGCAGCAGCGTTGCCGGAGTTTTCACTAAAAACCGTTTTTGCGCAGCACCGGTCATATTGTGCAAAGACTTTCTGGCGCAAAACAGCGGCATTCGCGCCTTGCTGGTAAATACCGGCTGTGCCAATGCCGGCACCGGCGAAGATGGCTTGAAGCGTGCGCAGCAAAGCTGTGATGCTTTAGCGGGTTTGCTTGGTATTAATGCTAATCAAGTACTGCCATTTTCTACCGGTGTGATTTTAGAGCCATTACCGGTGGATAAAGTAATTGCAGGTTTACCGGCCGCAATTTCAAATCTGAAAGAAGATAACTGGCTCAACGCTGCTGAAGCGATTATGACCACAGATATCGTTGCCAAAGGCACATCGCGTCAAATTCAATTGGACGGCAAAACGGTGACCATTACCGGCATCAGCAAAGGTTCTGGCATGATTCACCCAAACATGGCGACCATGCTGGGCTATATTGCTACCGATGCTGCAGTGAGCCAAAAGGCGCTGGAGAGCATTATTCACTATGCGGTGAATAAATCCTTTAATTGCATCACGGTCGATGGCGACACCTCTACCAACGATAGCTTGATTGTCATGGCAACAAACTTGGCAGGTAATGCGGAGTTTTGTGAAAGCTGTCCTGAGTTCGCCTTATTACGCGAGGCTATCACGGATGTGGCAATAGAATTGGCACAAGCGATTGTGCGTGATGGTGAAGGTGCTACCAAGTTCATGACCGTAGCAGTTGAAGGTGGCAAGACTGAAGAAGAATGCCGCAAAGTGGCTTATGCCATTGCACATTCGCCATTGATTAAAACTGCATTCTTCGCATCTGACCCAAACTTGGGCCGCATTCTGGCCGCAATTGGCTACGCCGGTGTGGATGATCTGGATGTCAATGCGCTGCAATTGTATCTGGGTGATGTACTTGTGGCAGAGAATGGCGGCCGGGCTGCTTCATATGTTGAAGAGCAGGGGGCTGCAATCATGAAAGAGGCAGATATTCTGGTACGCGTGGTGCTCAATCGCGGCGAAGCAAATGCCACGGTGTGGACTTGCGATTTTTCTTACGATTACGTAAGAATCAATGCAGACTACCGTTCTTAATCAACCCATGAGCAGTCAGAATGCAGCCGCAGCTTTGGCTGAAGATAGCGTTACTCATGCGGCGGTAGGCGTTATTCAGCGCAACGATGGCATGGTGTTGCTGGATGAACGGCCCAAGGGTAAGCCCTGGGCCGGTTATTGGGAGTTTCCAGGCGGCAAGGTGGAACTGGATGAAGCGCCCGCACAAGCGCTGAAGCGAGAGCTGCAGGAAGAGCTGGGCATTACCATCACGCGTTTTTACCCATGGATTACACGCAGCTATAAGTATGAGGCAAAGTATGATGCGGCAGGCAGGCTGGAAAGCGCTGCCAAAGTTGTAAAGCTACATTTTTTTATAGTGACGGAATGGCTGGGTGAGCCTGCCGGTTTAGAAAGCCAGCTGACCAGTTGGCAAAATGTTGCAAATGTTAATGTTGGACCCATGTTGCCGGCAAATGCCCCCATTTTTACAGCACTTGGGTTGTCTCCAATCTACGCCATTACCAATTTAAAAGAGCTGGGTGAGTCTTTGTTCTTTGAGCGCCTGCAGGTTGCATTGCGTAATGGTTTGAAGATGATACAAGTACGTGAGCACCAGCTTTCATCTTCTGATCTGCTGTTGTTTTGTGAGGCGGTCATTCAAATGGCAGCGCCCTTCGGTGCCAAGGTCTTCATGAATTCAGATATAAGTCTGGCAAAGCAGTCGGGTGCAGCAGGCGTGCATCTGCCATCTTACAAGTTGATGCAACTGCAGGAAAAGCCGGGCGGTATGCTATGCGGAGCTTCTTGCCATAATCCTGAAGAGCTGGCTCATGCCGCTGCTTTGGGCTTGGATTATGTGATGCTGTCACCGGTGCAGGCAACTTTAAGCCATTTAGATGCCGAGCCTCTTGGCTGGCAGAATTTCAATCAACTCATCGCTGAATATCCATTGCCCGTGTACGCGCTGGGTGGTATGGCAATTGAGCATATGAATACTGCCAGAGAGCATGGCGCTCACGGCATCGCCATGCAGCGTGCGGTGTGGGATTCTGGTAAAAGCCTGATTTAATTTCTAATGATGATGTTCATGGGCGTTGTGGTCGTGCCCAGCATCATCAGGTGCTTTTACCAAGGCGTTAACCTGCTGTTTGAATTCTGTGGTGCCATCTCTGAAGGTCAGGCTGAAATCCACTGTATCGCCCACAGCTAATGGTTTTTTCAAATCAAACAGCATCAAATGAAATCCGCCCGGTGCCAGTTTGTAAGGTTCACCGGCTTTAAGCGCCAGATTTTTCAGCATGCGCATCTTCATGACGCCATTCTGCATCGTCATGCTATGGATTTCGACGCTCTTGGTGGCGCTGCTCTCAACCTTAATCAGGGTCGCATCCTGCGTGCTGGTAAGTGTCATGTATGCAGCGCCTACATCCTGCCCCGGGTTGGTTGGGCGTACCCAGGCGTTATCTACAGCTACGATGTCCTTTGCATGAGCAATAGCGCCACATAGGGTTAATGCTAAAATCAGCAGGCAGCGTAAAGGGTGCTGTGACAAAAATACGGAACGGATAGTAGTCATAAAAAAGAACCTTTTGAATGAATGCTGTTTAAATGCAAGGTTATTGCGTAGGAAAGTCATCCAGCAAGTCGTCAGATTTGGCATCAGCCGGGATCGCATATTGCTCGCTAGCCCATAGCCCAAGGTCTATCATTTTGCAACGTTTACTACAAAATGGCCGGAACAAGTTATCGGGAGAAAACTCAGTCATTTGCTTGCAGGTTGGGCATGCGACCAATCGTTTTTTAGGTGTGTTCATAATGCTGTCAGTCAAAAGTCGATGAACCGCAGGAGCGGCACTTTTTGGGTAATGCTTTAAATTATAAGTTGCACAAGGTCAGTGAAAAATGAACATCTTCTTCATGCTTTTGTGGTTTTTGAGTGCAGTCCAGCGTATTGAAGCGAATGTTAATGGCATACTTGTTGGCGCTAACTTCAGGAAAGCATGTTACATCGTCAGCGAGTTCGATTTTAAGCATTTGTGCAGGCTTTGCACCACCTAACATCTGCTGGTATGCGCCGTTAGCAGCAATCAGCCTGCTTGTAGAGCCGCTGCCGCGCAGGATTCTCAGGATGATGATGATTGCCTGCTGCATTGGAATAAGCGGCCGAATCCATGCGTCCAAGTCGTGCATACGTCTTTCTTCGCCCAGGCCTAACCAGTAGTGGTAGGACGGCACGTCGAACTCACATACGCCACCGGGAATGCCGGCACGTTGCTTGATGCTCATCAGCCATTCATTGGTGCGCAAGGTCTGGCCGAGCTTGGTTGTTTCGGCTCTTAAGGCGTTGGCTGCAACATCAATGTCGTCAATCGTAGCTTGTAATGCGTCAGCTACGATTGCCGGGTTACCAATCAGGGCGCGCATTGCATTTTTCTGGCGGTCAAGTTCCTGCAGAAGGTCCAGCTTCAGTTCTGCGCGATCTACCACATCCAGAATCTGCAGTAATGTGAGTAATGCGCAGTGATGCTGATATTCGTGCCGCCCCGCTACGTTATGCAGTACTTTCGCAAATAAATCCTCTACACGCAGTAAAGTGCGTATGCGCTCATTAAAAGGATAATCGTAACTAGGCATTGGAACTAAGCATCGTAATTAGGCATTTCTCATAACGTTATAGCTGTATCTGTATTCCATTAGAGGTAGATTAAAAGCATTCTGCATTAAGGATGCAGAAGTTGAGCTGAATTATTAAATTTATTTGCTAACTATGCAAGTTTTAATAATTTTTTTATGTAATTTATTAATTTTATCAACTAAATCTTCCAGGGCCCCATTGTTTTCTATTATTTCGTCGGCGCGCTGCAGTCTGGCACCCCTTGTGATTTGGGCTTGCATCATCGCTTTTACTTCATCCTCGCCAAGCTGGCTGCGTGCCATGGCGCGCTTTATCTGCAAACTCTCGTCGCAGTCAATGACCAGGGTTTTATTCACGATTGATTGATACCGGTCATTCTCGAACATCAGGGGAACTACCAGAATCTGATAATCAGGATGCAGGGTTTCCTGATTCTGTTTCAGCAGGCTAACTGCTCGTCGGTAAATGGCGGGGTGCAGTATGGCTTCCAGTTTCATGCGCTCTGCTGTGTTGCCCAGTATATGCGCCCGTAATCCGGGGCGGTTGAGTGAGCCGTCGGTATTTAAAAAGCCGGCACCGAAAGCCTGCGCAATGGCTTCAAGTTCAGGCGTGCCGGTAGCCGTTAATGCATGCGCTATCACGTCGGTATCGACGACGGGAACGCCAAGTTTCGCGAACTGCCTGGCAGCCTCGCTTTTGCCTGAACCTATGCCTCCGGTGAGTCCGATGATGTACATTTTTTATTTAAGGCAGGTAAAGCCTGGCGAGTTCCTGCCCAAAGAACAGCGCGGCAATACCGCCGATTGCCAAAAATGGGCCAAATGGCATGGGCACTTCTTTGCCGCGTTTTGTCAGTACGATGAGTGCGATGCCAATGGCGGCGCCTAATGTCGATGATAATAAAATCACCGCAGGCAGCAGTTTCCAGCCGAACCACGCGCCTATGGCTGCCAGTAACTTGAAATCACCATAACCCATGCCTTCTTTGCCGCGTATGAGCTTGAACAGCCAATAGACCGACCATAAAGACAAGTAGCCGGCAGCGGCGCCGATAACTGCTGATTGTAAATCGGTAAAGCCGCTATTTAGGTTGAACATCAGTCCCAGCCAGAGCAATGGCAAGGTAATGTCATCGGGAAGCAGTTGCGTGTCAAAATCGATAAACGTGAGTGCAATTAATGCCAGGGTGAATATATAGGCAAATACTGCGCTGTAAGTATAGCCAAAATGCCAGCTGATGAATCCCATCAGAATGCCGGTGAGCGCTTCAATCAGTGGGTAGCGGGCTGCGATGGGCGCCTTGCATGCGCTGCATTTTCCTTTAAGCGCCAGATAGCTGATGATGGGTATGTTTTCCACTGCGCGAATCTGGTGTCCGCAATGCGGGCATGCGGAGCGTGGTTTTGCCAGCGAGAATTTTTTCTGCTGCGGAACTTCTTTGCCTTGCAGTTCAAGGCAGTTGTTATGCCATTCCTGCTCCATCATTTTAGGTAAGCGGTAAATCACAACATTTAAAAAGCTGCCAACCATTAAACCTAGAATTACAGACACTGTGATAAATAAAGTGCTGTTAGCTTGCAGAATGCTGGATAGTTCAGTGAGGGCTGTAGGCATGGAAATCCTTTTTTATAATTTGCTATAAACTATAACGTGCCATTAGTAGACTGTAAACTTAATGCTATGGGTAGCCGTTGGATACTGAAGGCTATCTGCCGTTTTTTGATTTACTTGTCAGCAGGGCTTGAAATCTTGCAGTGCCGCCACAAATATTAAGTTGTATTCAAGATTATAATAGGCAGTATCAGTAAGAAGGAAATGCAATGACACATATAACGAATCAACAGGACGTAATCGAGCTTATTCAGGCTGAACTGAACCATCCCGAGTGGGATGAGCCTATTATTTGCCGCGTTGAGGTTGATTTGCCAACTTGGCTGTCTCAGTTGGCGGGCGGCAAGAAGTGGGAAGTCTATTCAGAAGATGAAGAGGAAAGCTGCATCAGTTTTGCGCTTCGCGAAGTGTCGGCTAAAGATCCCAAGCTTGCAGAAGTTACCCTGTATCACAATGGCTATGCAGTAGTGGATGTTGAAGGCAAGGCGCTGTTTGATGGATCTTTAACGACAGGAACCAGTAACTGCGCCCATTTAACTTATTACAGTGCTGAAACCGGCGAAAAGATTACCTTGAATTGATGTATGGCAAGCGGAGTTGTTAATAGCTGCGCTTGACCGCAAAGTCTGCCAGCTCTATCAGTGCCTGTTTAAATGGCGACTCTGAAAAGTGTGCGATAGCTTCGCGGCATTTAGAAACTTCAGATTCAGCGATTCTTCTTACGTGGTCTAGCGCTCCCGTACTGTGAACGGCTGCAATCACCTGTGGCAGGTGCTCTATGCCACCTTCTTCAATAGCGTTTCTGATGATGGATTTCTGTTCTTCACTGCCGTTGCGCATGGCATAAAGCAGGGGCAGTGTGGGTTTGCCCTCGGCCAAGTCATCGCCCAGGTTCTTGCCAATCTCTTCACTGTTTCCGCTTAGGTCAAGAATATCGTCAATCAGCTGGAATGCGGTGCCCAGATGCATGCCATATGAACTTAAAGCTGTTTCATCTTCAGCACTTGCCTGGCTGGCAATGGCGCCCAGTTGTGTGGCTGCTTCAAATAATTTTGCAGTTTTGTAATGGATAACCTGTAAATAGTCGCTGTCTGAAATGTCGGCATTATTTACGTTAAGTAGCTGTAAAACTTCGCCTTCGGCAATCACATTGGTGGCGTTGCTCAATACTTCCATTACGCGCATGTTCTGTAATGAAACCATCATCTGAAAGGTGCGTGAGTAGACGAAGTCTCCCACCAGCACGCTAGCCGCGTTGCCGAACAGCGCGTTTGCGGTGCTTTGCCCGCGGCGTTTGGAAGATTCATCTACCACGTCATCATGCAGCAAGGTAGATGTGTGAATCAGTTCCACAATGGCAGCAAGCTTGTGGTGTTGTGGCTGGATGTTGCCGAACAAGCCGGCAGACAGCAATACTAATATTGGGCGTAAACGTTTGCCCCCGCTATTGACAATGTATTCAGCAACTTGATTGACAAGCGTAACCTCGGAATGCAGGGATTGGCGGATGACGCTATCAACCAGCTGCATGTCGTTAGCGATACAAGAGTGAATAATGCTAGGTGTCACGTGATATAGCCCAGAAAATGAAAAAATATTTTATCATAGCCTGCAGAGGCTTATTTAAATACTGCTGTAGTTTGTCTGTAAAAATGCGATAATTGTCTATTATTAATGGGTGCATTATAAATTTTTAGTTTTGCAAAGATTATGGTTTGCTTTGCATAATAAATTGCGTATAATGCGCGATTCTTTTGAAGTATGAGTTAAAGGCATA
>Ga0208392_1000037_pt1 | contig 26751 bp, 25 predicted proteins | sample LakWasMeta3_LOW4_2_FD_183855 | JGI IMG/M metagenome (GOLD analysis project Ga0208392, IMG submission 183855) | Freshwater sediment methanotrophic microbial communities from Lake Washington under simulated oxygen tension - Sediment Metagenome... | ecosystem: Environmental > Aquatic > Freshwater >... | reverse complement strand
CCGATGGAAGATTTCACCCAGCAGGAAATCTCGATATAGCACTTTGTAAGCGAGTGTTATAAATAGCGCTCATCTGCAACAATTGCTGTAAAATCCGTTTTCAATCAAATAAGTATATTCAATATGGCACGTCCCTTTAAGCAACAGCGAGATCCTCAGCGCACCGTGCGCAGGCCGACTACTAATTTCACTAAATTAGAAACTGACCCTAACGCCCCTCCGGAGCCAACGCAAAGGCTGCACAAGCTATTGGCATTGGCTGGTTTAGGCTCGCGCCGCGATATGGAAGAGCTCATCGCCAGCGGACGTGTGACGGTAAACGGTAAAGTGGCTACAGTAGGCCAAGGCGTTACCGAGCATGATGTAGTACGCCTGGATAGCCGCCCGCTGCGCCTGCCGTTTGAAGCTGAATTGCCGCAGGTGCTGATTTACCATAAACCTGAAGGTGAAATCGTCAGTCAGGACGACCCCGAAGGCCGTGCCAGCGTATTCGATAAGCTGCCAAAAATAAAACAAGGTAAATGGATTGCTATTGGCCGTCTGGATATGAATACCAGCGGCCTGCTCATATTCACTACATCGGGCGAGCTGGCTAACCGCTTCATGCATCCGCGTTATGAAGTTGAGCGTGAATATGCGGTGCGTATTTTCGGTGAACTGACCGAAGGCCAGATGGCACAGCTGAAAGAAGGCATCGAGCTGGAAGACGGCCCTGCCAATTTCGACAGCATCATTCCGCAAGGTGGCGAAGGCTCCAACCACTGGTACCAGGTCATCCTGCGTGAAGGCCGTAACCGTGAAGTGCGCCGGTTGTTTGAGGCGTTCCAGCTGCCGGTTAGCCGTTTGATGCGTGTACGTTTTGGCCCGGTGAATCTGCCGCCACGCGTCAAGCGCGGCAAGATGCTTAAACTGGAACAGAAAGAAGTGATAGGCCTGCTGGAGTGGGCCGGCCTTGAAGTGCCTAAAGCACCGTTAAGGCAGCTTACCCAGCGCGAGAAATTAAAAGCAACAGCCGTGTTTACACCTAAAGTGCGCAAGCAGCGCATCAGTGCATTAGACAGACCGCCACGTACCGCTGATGATGGCGGTGAAGCAAGGCCACATCGCGGTAAAACCGATGCAGCACGCAGCCCGGCTGCCAAGAAACCGGTACCAAGAAAACCTGCAAATCGACGCGTACGCCAGGCCAGTGATTTGAGTGCGCCGCAGATGCAGAAGAAGAGTGATAGGAATAGGGGTAGGGGATAATTCACTAACTCTATTTGTAATATCTCTGTTTTAACAAAAAATCTTACATCTCGTCATTCCCGCGCAGGCGGGAATCCAGTCAAGTTTAGCTCGATGGGCATCGTTAGGTAATTTGTCGCTCTCGCGCGACTTGCGAGTTACTTTCTTTTGCTTGTCCAAAAGAAAGTAACCAAAGTAAACGACACCCCCTACCGCTTGCTTCCTGTGCTGCTCAACATCATGGGCGACAATCGGAAACTCGCCCAATAAAATCGTTGGGCTCACACAGCCGATTGTCGAAAACTCCCATAATGCTTGCGCTGCTCGGCGCGGCAGCAGGGGCTATGAAACTGCCTGAAATTTGACATCTTTCTTAAAACGGTTATTTTTATGCCGGTATTTAAGTGCCGTCATACCAGCGAAGGCTGGTATCCAGACCAAGTTGCGCTCATGAATGCCTGAATAGATAAACTCAGTCATACAATTGGGTGAAGAGGTTAGTTTTTCCCCAACCGCCACAATGATGTCACTTCCGCTTTTCTAGCCAAGTGTAATGGGTCACTGGCATCCAGCACTTTTTGATGGCTGGCTTTGGTGTCGATTTTATCAATCACTTTCAGGCCTGCGGCATCAATCCAACCTTGCAGTTGTTCGTGAGTTCTCAAGCCTAATAGTTCTGCAAAGTTTGACAGTATCAGCCAGCCTTCACCGGCATCGGATAAATGTGCTTTTAACCCGTTCAAATAGCCTTTGAGCATTTTGCTGCTGTCATCATAAACCGCAGATTCAAGCACTGAGCTTGGGCGTGCCGGTAGCCATGGCGGGTTGCAGACAATCAAATCTGCTTTGCCATTTTCATCATCCGGAAATAAATCTGCATTGACTACGGTCACTGCATTTTTCATATCAAGCTGGCTGATGTTTTTCTGTGCACAGTCCAGCGCGCGCTGCGAGTTGTCGGTAGCGATGATTTTTTTGATGCCGCGATGCGCGAGGATTGCCGCCAATACGCCGGTGCCGGTACCAATGTCAAAGGCAAGGTTGCAAGGGGTTGGTAATGGCGCAGTGTCCACCAGGTTGAGGTATTCGCCGCGTATTGGTGAAAACACGCCGTAGCTTGGGTAGATCTTGCCGTTGATAGCTGGAATCTCTACGCCGTTTTTGCTCCACTCATAAGCGCCAACCAAGCCCAGCAGCTCGCGCAATGACACTACAAATGATTGTGCGGTTTTGCCATAAGCATGCTCACATGCAGCTTTTACGTCGGGTGCTCGGCGCAGGTTAATGTGGTAGCCAACGCTGATTTCAATCAGGAGCATACCCAAAATACGTGCTTTATGTGATTGTGCCTGGCGATGTTGATGGAATGCTTCGGTGAGGTTGTCTGCTGCTTTTTTAGGTTTTTTACCCGGGCGGTCTATGCGGCGGGTGATTGCCTGCATGAGCAGCTTTGCGTTTTGAAAGTCGCCACGCCAGAGCAGTGCCGTGCCTTCGCAAAATAGCTTATGTGCCGCGTCTGCCTTGATTGTGTCATTGGCAATTTGCACGCGTTTAGGCGCTGGCGTTTCATTTTCAGAGTGCCAGTTGGCAGTTTTAGTTTTGCCAGCCTCAAGCCAGGTAATGGTTTCAGGTGTGGTTTGGGTGGCGTTCCCGGAGGTAGTGTTCAAAGTGTGGGGTGCCTAAATGAGTAGTGCGTTATTGTGAAATAAGTTGTGATTTAGTGAGCAGGAATACAAACTCGTCACCTGATGAAACTTCCAGCCAGGTAAATGGCAGCTCAGGGTAGGCTTCAATCAGTGCATCACGGTTGTGGCCGATTTCAACGACTAATATGCCGTCATCCGTCAGGTGTTTTGCAGCTTCGCGCAGGATGGTATGCGTATGGTCCAGGCCTGCTGTGCCACTGCCAAGTGCCAGCTGCGGCTCGTTGCGGTATTCGGCAGGTAATTCAGCCATGGATGGTGCATCTACATAAGGCGGGTTACTGATGATTAAATCGTACTGCTTGGGCTTGCCATCTGCATCTTGAAGCGCGCTGAACATGTCGGATTTGATGGCATGAACGCGATCCTGCAGGCCATAATTGGCGATATTGATATTGCATACATCAATCGCATCCACAGAAATATCAATGACATCGATGGCTGCGTCAGGGTAGGCATCTGCCAATAGCACGCCTAAGCAGCCACTGCCGGTGCAGATGTCCGCTGCGCTGTTTACCAGCTCAGGGTATTCAATCCAGGGCTGCAGGCCATCGTTTACCAGCAGCTCTGCAATGAATGAGCGTGGAATCAACACGCGTTCATCCACAAAGAATTTGTAGCCTTGCAGCCATGCTTCTTTAAGCAGGTATGCGGTTGGGGTGTGTTTGCTGATGCGCTCGTCGATAAAGCCTGCCAGTTTTGTACGTTCTTCACTGGTGATGCGAGCATCAAGAAAGTTATTCAGGGTGTCATGTGGCAGGTGCAAAGCACTCATGATGAGCCATACTGCTTCATCATAGGCGTTGTCTGTACCGTGGCCGTAAAAAATATCCGAGTTTTCAAAGCGGCTTACGGCATAGCGCAGCCAGTCGCGAATGGTCAGAAGTTCGGTTGTTGTTTGTTGGATAGACATAAGATATTAGCCGCAGATAAACGCAGATACACGCTGATTAAAAATTAAATACAATTCGTTTTACTTCAATACGGGGTTTGCCAAAATTTAAAAGTAGGCAAACATTGAGTTGGGTTGCTTTTAAGTAGTTGATGCATTGTGCCTGATACGCTTCATCTAGGTTGTTTTGTGCTTTTAACTCGATAATTACCGAGTTATTAACCAGAATGTCCGCAACATAATCACCAACAATTACATTTTTATATTTTACTTGAATAGTTTTTTGCTGTTCTATCTTCATCCCAGCTTGAGCGAGTTCAAGGCATAGTGCATTTTCATATACCTTTTCTACAAAACCGTTGCCAAGTATGTTGGCAACGGTATAAGCACAGCCAATTACTTTTTCGCAAGTGGCATTGATTTCTAATCTGCGTTCATCTGCGTTCATCTGCGGCTAATAACAGCTTTTCCATCGTCAATTTATAAGTTTCTTTCAGCGGTTCAATATCCGCTACACCTACGCACTCGTTTAATTTGTGTATTGTTGCATTCAATGGGCCAAATTCAATCACCTGTTTGCAGATGTCTGCAATGAAGCGTCCGTCTGAAGTGCCGCCGGTGGTGGATAGTTCCGGCGTTACACCATAGGCCTGCTCAATCGCACTGCTGATGGCCTCAACCAGGTTGCCGCGTGGTGTGATGTACGGTGGTGAGTATTCCCATTCCAGCGTGTATTCAAGCTCGTGCTTGTCCAAAATGGCATGCACACGTGATTTTAAATTGGCCTCGGTGCTGCCTGCGCCATTAAGCTCGGGGCAAAATCTGAAGTTGAACAGAATCTCCACTTCACCCGGAACTACATTGGTAGCGCCGGTGCCGCCATTCATGTTTGAAATCTGCCATGAGGTGGGCGGGAAATATTCATTGCCCTTGTCCCAAACCGTTTCCACCATGTCTTTAATGGCAGGTGCTGCCAGGTGAATCGGGTTTTTAACCAGATGCGGGTAGGCGATGTGGCCCTGTATGCCTTTAACGGTGAGCTTGCCTGAAAGCGAGCCACGGCGGCCGTTCTTGATCATGTCGCCAACTACTTTGTTGCTGGTCGGTTCACCCACAATACAGTAATCAAAGTGTTCATTGCGCGCTTTCAGCGCCTCCACCACTTTTACAGTGCCATCTACCGCTACGCCTTCTTCATCTGAAGTAATCAAGAGGCCGATAGAGCCTGGGTGGTTCGGGTTTGCCGCGACGAACTCTTCAATGCTGGTTACAAAAGCAGCCAGTGAGGTTTTCATGTCGGCTGCTCCGCGGGCATACAGCATGCCGTCTTTAATCGTAGGTTCAAACGGCGGTGTGTGCCATTTGTCGAGTGGGCCGGTTGGCACTACGTCAGTATGGCCTGCAAACACCAGCAATGGGCCAGTGGTGCCGCGGCGCGCATAGAAATTATCAACAATGCCAAAACGCATGCGCTCGATTTTGAAGCCCAAAGGCTCCAGGCGTGAAATCATCAATTCCTGACAGCCGGCATCTTCCGGCGTGTTGGATTGGCGTTTTAGAAGATCAATCGCTAACTCTAAAGTTTTGCTCATAGTAGACATGTTTCTTTGTATGCGTTTTCATCAAAGCCCAAACATAAAATCTTGCCGTCTTTGACTAAAACCGGACGTTTGATGACTGAGGTTTTTTCCTGCATCAAGGCAATGGCTGAAGCGTTATCGGTGATGCCGGATTTTGTTGCGTCATCTAAGCCGCGCCAGGTGAGCCCGGCACGGTTGATGAGTTTTTCCCAGGGGTATTGCGTGAGCCACTGACTGATATTGACTTCATCAATCCCTTGTTTTTTGAAGTCGTGAAATTCGTAAGTGATGTTATTGGCATCCAGCCAATCGCGGGCTTTTTTTACCGTGTTGCAGTTGGAGATGCCGTATAACTTCATATGCTAACTTTATGAACCGTAGCGAGCGCAGACAAGACGCGAAGGTGAGCGAGCAACGACGAGACAGTACAAATAGTACGGCGAGGAGTTGCATAGCGAAACCGACAAAGTATTGTCAAGCGCAGTAGGTTCAATTAAATTCCGCGTAACAGTTCGTTGATACCAACTTTACCTAACGTTTTAGCATCTACTTTTTTCACAATCACAGCGCAGTAAAGGCTGTAGCTGCCGTCTTTAGAAGGCAGGTTGCCGGAAACCACAACTGAACCGGCAGGAACGCGGCCATAGAATACTTCGCCTGTTTCACGGTCGTAGATTTTGGTTGATTGGCCGATATACACGCCCATAGAGATTACGCAGTTGTCTTCAACTACTACGCCTTCAACCACTTCTGAACGCGCGCCGATGAAGCAGTTGTCGCCGATAATGGTAGGGCCGGCCTGAACTGGCTCCAGCACGCCGCCGATGCCAACACCGCCGCTCAAGTGTACGTTTTTGCCGATTTGAGCACATGAACCAACGGTGGCCCAGGTGTCTACCATGGTGCCTTCGCCCACATGTGCGCCGATGTTCACGTATGAAGGCATCAACACAGCGTTTTTACCGATGAATGAGCCGCGGCGCACGATTGCATTTGGCACTACGCGGAAACCGCCGGCTTTGAAGTCTTCTTCTGTGTAGTTGGCGAATTTTGGCGGTACTTTATCAAAATACTTGGTTACACCGTCGTCCATCAGTACATTGTCTTCCAGGCGGAAAGACAGTAATACCGCTTTTTTCAGCCATTGGTGCGTTTCCCATTGCTGAGTATCGCCAATACGGCTGGCAACGCGTAGTTTGCCGCTGTCCAGATCTGCCAGAACTGAAGCAACAGTTGCTTTGATTTCAGCTGAGGCATTTGCAGGGTTGATGTTGGCGCGGTCTTCAAACGCGGCTTCGATAATGCTTTGACGTGGATCCATAAAAGTCTCTACTTGAATTGAGTTAGTAATTGGTTAAGTTGGTTAAATTTGATAATTCTCTATTTTAACCCAAACCGCGCTATCGCCAAAAAATAAAGCAGCAAAAAGTAAAGCGTATAGCGATAACGCCATACGCTTTAGTGAATTTAAGCTTTGGAAATAGCCAGGCGGGTTATTTGCCAGCTTTTGCTGCCTCATAAAGCGGCCTGACTTTAGGTGCCAGCGCACGCAGTTCGGTAATGCGGTTTGCACTGGCAGGGTGGGTGCTCAAGAACTCTGGTGGTTTAGAGCCGCCCTGGGCTTCCATTTTCTGCCATAGCGTTACCGCTGCGTCAGGGTTGTAGCCAGCGCGGGCGGCAAGCTCCAGGCCAATCTTGTCTGCTTCACGTTCCTGTTCGCGGCTGTTGGGCAATGCAAAAAACAATTGCGAGCCCAAGCCGGCAGCCTGCATCGAGGCATTGCCAACAGCGGCACTGGTGCCTTTTGTAAGTACGGCAGACAAGGCCTGCAGGCCAAATTCCTGCACATATGCCTGCGACATGCGTTCACGGCCATGTTCGCGCAGTGCGTGGGCAATTTCGTGGCCGATTACGGCTGCGAGCTCATCATCACTTGCATTGAGTTTTTCTATCAAGCCTGAAAACACCATGATCTTGCCACCCGGCATGCAGTAGGCGTTGAGCTGGTCATTTTTTTCCAGGTTGACTTCCCATTTCCACTTGGTAGCATCTGGCCTGAACACGCCAACCTGGCTGATCAGGCGGTTGGAGATTCTGCGTACGCGTTCCAGTTCGGTTTTGTCTGCGTTAAGTGATTTTTTCTTTTCAGCTTCACTCAGTGTCTGGGTGTAGGCCTGGCTCGACATATTGGTAACGTATGATGCCGGCAGCAGCATGAATTGCGAGCGGTTTACGCCGGAAACGCTGTCTTTTGTGGTTGTGGCGCAGCTGCTGAGCTGGGTTGCAAGCACCATCGCTATCATCAGGCTGAATTTTTTAAGTGTGAATTTGGCCATGTTTTTATTGAATCCTTATTAATCAGCAAGGTTAATTATAAAATTCTCAACGCTTAATATTAAAGATTGGTTGATTCCGGGCGCACATCCATTTTAATGAACTCTAAAAAGCTAGAACGGCGCCTGTAAATTAGAACGACAGCTATAAAATTAGAAAGACACTTGTGCACCAAGTTCAACCACGCGGTTAGGCGGCAGTTTGAACTGGTTGGTAATGGTTTCCGCACTTCTGAATAAACCGATAAAGATTTTCTTGCGCCAGTAAGCCATGCCTGGTTTTCTGCTTGCAATCAGACTTTCTTTACCGATGAAATAAGAGTTGCTCATCTCATCCAACTCCAGCCCCTGTGCGGCACAAAGTTTCAGATCCCTTGGCAGGTCAGGTTCATCCTTGAACCCATAAAGCACGGATACTTTATAGAACTCGTGGCCCAGCGCCACCACATTTACGCGGTCTTCAGCGGCAGCGTGGGGGATGTCCAGGAATTTTACAGTCAGCATCACTACTTTTTCATGCAGTACTTTATTGTGTTTAAGGTTATGCAGCATGGCATGCGGCACGCCGTCCGGGTTAGGGGTCATGAAGATTGCATTGCCGGAAACGCGGGTTGGCGGATGTGCTCCCATCGCCTCAATGAAGGGGTCAAGTGCCATCGCTTCATTTTTGAGATGCAGGTAGAGGTTAGTGCGGCCGGTTTTCCAGGTAAGCATCAGGGTGAAGATGATAATGCCGATGACCAGCGGCACCCAGCCGCCATCAGGAATCTTGAGTATGTTGGCGCTGAAGAATGCAAGGTCAACCGTCAGGAACAGTATGACCAGGCCGATGGTTCTGGTTTTACCCCAGCCCCACAGGTAGTGGAAGACAATACCGGCCAGCAGGGTTGTGATGACCATGTCGCCGGTTACGGCAATGCCGTAAGCCGCCGCCAGATTGCCGGAAGACTTGAAGCCGATTACCAAAGTCATGACAGCCAGCATCAGGCCCCAGTTTACACGCGGCATATATACCTGGCCTTGCTGGCTTTCTGAGGTGTGTTCAACGTGCATACGTGGCAGGTAGCCAAGCTGCAGCGCCTGGCGTGACACTGAAAATGCGCCGGTGATAACGGCCTGCGAGGCGATGACAGCTGCCAGCGTGGCTAGAATGATCATGGGGAACAGCAGCCACTCGGGAGCGAGCAGGTAAAACGGATTCTTCACAGATTCCGGGTGCTGCAATACCAGCGCACCCTGGCCAAAGTAATTGAGGATCAAAGCCGGCAATACAAAGCCAAACCAGGCTAATCGAATCGGGAACCTGCCAAAATGCCCCATGTCGGCATACAATGCCTCGGCACCCGTTACCGCCAACACTACCGCGCCCAATGCCACAAATGCGATCCAGGGGCTGGTGTGAAAGAACTGAATGGCGAAAACAGGGTTGAGTGCATGCAGAATCACAGGGTAATTCATGATTTCCAGTGTGCCCAGTACTCCCAATGTGCCAAACCATAGCAGCATAATCGGGCCGAACAATGCCCCGACCATGGCTGTGCCTTTACTCTGTGCCCAGAATAATATGAACAGAACTACCAGGGTCAAAGGCAGTATGAGCGGATGTAGCACTGGTGCGGCTAACTCCAGGCCTTCAATTGCAGATAATACTGAAATAGCCGGTGTAATCATGCCATCTGAATAAAACATACAGGCGCCCAGAATGCCTAGCAGCATGATGATGCGCTGTTTTCTGACGCTGTCGCCGGAGTTGCGGCTGGCAAGTGCCAGCAACGCCATGATGCCGCCTTCGCCGCGGTTATCTGCTCGCATGATGAATGCCACGTATTTAACCGACACCACCATAATCAGTGCCCATACAATCAAGGACAGTATGCCGAACATATTGGTTTCGTTCAGCGGTACCGGGTGGGTGCCAACAGAAAAAACCTCTTTAATCGTATAGAGAGGGCTGGTGCCGATGTCGCCAAACACTACGCCTAATGCCGCGAGGGTGAGCGCTGGTAACCTTGTTTTATTGCCAGAGTGTGATGACATTAAAAGTTGATGTTGTTTAAGATAAGATTATTATTATCAACCAAGTAGCTGGGCGCACCAACATATTTTTATAGGGAGTGCATGGTTTGTGGCTGCAAATCACGTTTCACAAGCGTATTCAGCGATCAACTTTGCTGATGGTGGCTTCTGCCGAGCCGCTGCCGAAGGTCAGTTTCACCGCATCATCTTTATTTAACTGTGCACTGTTGCTGATGATGGCGCCATTGGTATCCTGCACAAATGCATAACCCCGGGTGAGCACTGCCTGCGGGTTGAGATGCTGCAGGTTCTGGCTCAGGCGCAGCAGACCTTGCTGTTTGGTTTTAAGCTGCTGCCCGATTGCATTCTGCAGACGGTAGGCAGCCTGTGCCAGCTGCAATTTTTGCTGCTCGATTTGCTGCGATGGTGAAATTAATCTGCGGGCCAGGAAGTCCAGCGCCTGCGTGCGCTGGTTTAATAAAAACTGCATGTTTTTGGTGAGCTGCAGTTTTAACTGCCTGATTGAATTCAATAGCGCATCGCGTGATGGCGTAACGAGTTCTGCCGCTGCCGTAGGTGTTGCCGCGCGCATGTCGGCAACAAAGTCGCAAATGGTGAAGTCGGTTTCATGGCCTACGCCACTAATAGTGGGAATGTTGCAGTTGGCAATGGCGCGGGCAACGATTTCTTCATTGAATTGCCACAGGTCTTCAATGCTGCCGCCACCCCGGCAGATAATCAGCACATCACATTCCGCGCGTTCGTTTGCGGTGTTGATGGCATTGGCAATCAGTTCGGCCGCACCTTTGCCCTGCACGGGTGTCGGGTAGATGATGACCGGAATATTCGGCATGCGGCGCTTGAGCGTGGTTAATACATCCCTTAATGCTGCGGCGTCTGCTGAAGTCACAATCCCAATCTGCCGCGGATACCGGGGGATGGCTGATTTTGCAGATTCATCAAACAACCCTTCTGACGCCAGTTTGCTTTTGAGTCTCTCGAATGCTTCAAATAAAGCGCCAAGGCCGGCGCGCTGAACAAATTCAACCGTCAGCTGAAAGTCGCCGCGTGCCTCATAAAGCGTGACGGTGCAGCGTGCCTCGATCTTGTCGCCTTCGCGCGGTATGAAATCCACATAGCTGTTGCGACCCCTGAACATCACGCATCTGACCTGGGCGCCGGCATCTTTCAGTGAAAAATACCAGTGGCCGCTGGCCGCGCGTGTGAAGTTGGATATTTCACCCGAGACCCAGAATAGCGGGAAACTTTGTTCCAGCACATTGCGCGCCAAACGATTCAGCTCGGTGACGGTCAATACTTTGCTTGCTGTTAAATTTGCTGTGAAGTCTGTCAAAACCGCCTCAACTAATGGATTATCTGGGTTAAAATGGCCCACTCGGGATTATATCGTGATGAATAAGATGCTTAATAAATTTCTTGCAGGCCGTACAGGCTATCTGATTGGCTTTTTAACATGCTTTGGCCTGGTGGCGCTGGCGTTGTGGATACAGACGCAGTACCACCTGGAGCCATGTCCGTTGTGCATTTCGCAGCGTATCGTGTTCATGGCGATGGGGGTTTTATTTTTAATTGCTGCCATCGTGCGCAGATTCCCCGCCGTTTTTGCTGCGTTGCAGGTGCTTACGGCGCTGGGCGGAGCGGGTGTGGCAGTACGCCATTGGTGGATACAGGCGCACCGCGAGAATATGGTGGCAGATTGCGGTGTGGGTTTTGACTATATGTTTGAAAACTTTCCGCTGAAGAAGGCGCTTACCCTAGTGTTCAGGGGTACTGGCGATTGCGCTGCGATTGACTGGACCTTGCTGGGCCTGACCATTCCGCAGCTGGCATTAATCTCTTTTATCGGGCTTGGCATTTACGCTGTGTATCTGGCTAAATTGAATAAAAACTAAAGAAATCACTGCATGTATAAAACGATAGATAATTTTGTAGGCAATACGCCATTGGTTAAATTGCAGCGCATGGCGGGCAATACCAGCAACACCATTCTACTGAAACTTGAAGGCAATAACCCGGCAGGCTCTGTAAAAGACAGGCCGGCTTACTCCATGATTACCAGGGCCGAAGCCCGCGGCGACATCAAGCCTGGCGATACGCTGATTGAGGCAACCAGCGGCAATACCGGCATTGCACTGGCGATGGTGGCGGCGATGCGCGGTTATAAAATGATATTGGTCATGCCCGAAAATCAAAGCATAGAGCGCCGCCAGAGCATGAAAGCCTACGGCGCGGAGCTGGTGCTGACGCCTAAAGACGGCAGTATGGAGCTGGCGCGTGATGTTGCCTTGAAGATGCAGGCTGAGGGCGAAGGCATTGTGCTGGATCAGTTCGGAAATATGGATAATCCGCTGGCGCATTATGAAGGTACCGGCCCTGAGATATGGCGTGATACCGAGGGTAAGGTTACGCATTTTGTATCAAGTATGGGCACGACTGGTACTATCATGGGTACCTCGCGCTATTTAAAAGAGCAAAACCCGAATATTCGCATTATTGGCGTGCAGCCTGAAGAAGGCTCGCAAATTCCGGGTATCCGTAAATGGCCGGAAGAATACCTGCCGAGTATTTATGATGCAAAGCGTGTGGATGAGCTGATTTACGTGGGCCAGAAAGATGCTGAAAATACCACGCGCAAGCTCGCAGCCCAGGAAGGTATTTTTGCCGGGATTTCATCCGGCGGCGCATTGTATGCCGCATTGCAGCTATCAAAACGTGTTGAAAATTCAGTGATTGTGACTATCGTATGTGACCGTGGTGACCGCTATCTATCAACGGGTGTGTTCCCTGCATAGATTCATTTAGCCGCTGATGAACGCAGATAAACGCAGATATGTTGAGCTTGTAAAAATTTTATCCGCGTATATCAGCGTGTATCTGCGGCTAATAATATTGTTTTTGGGTTGTTATGGTACAAACGCTTTGGCAATCAGCCATATTTCAATCACCGCTGAGCGCCTTGAAAATACCCAGGTGGATGTTAAAAACCTGGCACTCAAGCTCAGCCTTGATAAACCTGTCATGCGCCTGCAGTCGATTGCAGCGGTAAAACAAAAGTCCCAGGCCGATTGGATGCAGTTCAACTTGGATTGTGACCTGATGAAAGGCCGCGGCAAACCAGCTTCAGGACAGGCGATGCTGGATTGCAAGCAGGGTTTGCTTGAATCTTCGCACGTAAAACTGCCATTTTCTATCAAGGTAAACTGGCTATCCATGGAAAGCTCTCCGCATCTTGATGCCAGCTTACAGTTTAAAAATGCCAGTTTCAGTGATGAGGCTGGCTTGCATGCTGCTGAAAAACTGAACGCCTCATTGGATATTGGGTTAAAGCAGTCTGCTGATGCATTGCTATGGCAGGGCAAGGTAGACTGGCAATCTGGCGAGGTGTTTTGGCAACCGTTCTATATCGCCAACGGTGGGCATCAGCTTGTCGCAAGCGGCAGTCTGACCGATGGTCTGTTAAGTGTTGATAGTGCGCATTTCAAGGTTAAAAATGTCGGCGAGCTTGATGTCAGCGGGCAGATGCGCTTAGAAGATAATAAAATCGTGAATCTGTCGGCTAATCTGCCAAATCTGGATTTGAACACGGCTTACCCTTTGTTTTTCAAACCGTTGCTTGATAAAACCGCATTTGCGCATGCAGATGTTACCGGCATGGCCGCACTGAAGCTGGAAGTGAAAAATGCAGAACCGCAGTCATTTGAGCTGCTATTGAAGAATGTTGATATTGTTGACCAGAACCAGAAGTTTGCATTCTATAAAGTGAATGCCAATATCCCCTGGAGCTACGATGCGCCAAGACAGGTGGCATTTGGTTATGAGAGTGGCCAGCTGCTTAATCTGCCGCTTGGTAAAACAGATTTGAAGGCAGAGGTTAACCGCTACGCATTGACGGCCGACAATATCAAGCTGCCGATTCTGGACGGCGCGCTTAACCTGAACAATATTTCTGCGGTACGCCGTGCCGACCAATGGTACTGGCACCTGGGTGCCAGACTGGATCCTATTTCCATGGAGGATTTCAGCACCCACCTTAAATTGCCGCGCATGTCAGGCAAGGCCTCTGCTGAAATCCCATTGGTTACTTATGCGGCAGGTATGCTGACTACAGATGGTAGCGTGGTGCTTAACGTGTTTAATGGAACCGCAAAAGTCACGCAGCTCACCATGCAGTCACCGCTGGGCATTGCCCCCAAACTAAATGCTGACATTGCTTTGCGTAACCTGGATTTAGGCGTGTTAACCAGCACATTCTCTTTTGGCGCTATAGAGGGTAAGCTGGATGGCGATATTAAAAACCTGGAGCTGCAGAACTGGAAGCCGGTCAAGTTTGACGCCATTGTCCAGAGCAGCCCCGGCAAGTATCCAAAGAAAATATCACAGCGCGCGGTTGAAAACATCTCGTCATTAGGCGGTGGTGGCGCGGCAGCAGCGGTGCAGCGGAGTTTCCTGCGTTTCTTCGAGCAGTTTAATTATGGCAAAATGGGCTTAAGCTGCAAACTGCGCAATGATGTCTGTGAAATGGGCGGCATAGAGTCAACGCCGCATGGCTATGTAATCGTTAAGGGTAGTGGAATCCCGTCAATTACGGTGATGGGTTACAATGACACGGTAGGCTGGAGTGAGTTGCTGGCACGCATCAAGCGCGTGACCGACGGCAACAGCAAGGCCGTAGTGCAGTAGCCGGACTTAATAACTCGGCCCAATAATGAATGAAGTGGCCTGCCTGAATTTGAAGTTTTTAGAATAAAAGGATAAATGATGAAAAATTGGATGCTAGGTTTGGCGTTCGTATGTGTAATACCGGCATGTGTCACCATCAATATTTACTTTCCTGCCGCGGCGGCCGAGAAGGCTGCAGACAAGATTATTGATGATGTGTGGCAATTGAAAAATGGCGCTCAGAAACCTGATGTCAATAAAGAAGAACCAGCCGGTGCTTCTTCTGCTAAATAAGCCTGCGCATATAAATTTTCCAATAAAAGGAATGATGATGAAAAAAATATTACTTAGTTTGATGTTGTTAAGTGCGTTGCTTATCAGCCAGTTTGTTGCCGCTGCAGCTGATCTGGAAGTAAACACCCCGGCGATTTCTGCCATTAAAAACAGCATGCAGGCACGTCACGGTCAGTTGGCAGCTTTTTATGCCAGCGGTGCAATCGGTTTGACCAAAGATGGCTTAATAGCAGTGAAAGATGCAAACGCAGTGCCGCTGGCGCAGCGTGGCACATTGACCGGCCTGGTAAAAGATGAGAATGCTGACCGCAGCAAATTGTATAAAGAGATTGCAGTCGCCAACAGCCATCCGGAATGGCAAGCAGAGATACAGAGCACTTTTGCCGGCCGCTGGATAGATAAAGCACAATCTGGCTGGTGGGTGCAGGGCGCTGATGGCTGGGTTAAAAAATAAAATATTAAAAAACTTTGTCCACGAACATACACAAAAAGCACGAACTTTTTAAAGTTATTTTTTAAGCGTTCATAGATAAATTTATCTAGATATTTTGTCTTTTTTTCGTGTATTTTGTGTGTTTCGTGGACAAAAAATAAATTGAGATTTTCATGACGCCTACCTTAGTCTTTGATATTGAGACCATTCCTGATGTCAGCGGTTTGCGTACGCTGCTGGAGCTGCCAGCAGATACCGCTGATGAGGATGTTGCCAATGTAGCATTGCACTTGCGCCGCCAGCATAACGGTAGCGAGTTTCTGCCTTTGCATCAGCACCGCATCTGTGCCATTTCATGTGCACTGCGGGAAGGCAGCCACTTTAAAGTGTGGACGCTGGGCGACGCCAACTCATCTGAGGCCGAGATTATTCAGCGTTTTTTTGACGGCATTGAAAAATACACGCCGCAGATTATTTCATGGAATGGCGGTGGCTTTGATTTGCCGGTGCTGCATTACCGTGGCCTGATACACGGCATTAATGCCAGCCGCTATTGGGATCTGGGTGAAGACGATAAAGACTTTAAGTGGAACAATTACATCAGCCGTTACCACACACGCCATCTGGATTTGATGGACTTGATGGCGATGTTCAATGCCCGTGCAAATGCGCCGTTGGATGATCTGGCGAAGCTATGCGGGTTTCCCGGCAAGCTGGGCATGGATGGCAGTAAAGTATGGGATGCCTATAAAGCAGGACAGTTGGAAGAGATTCGCAACTATTGTGAAACAGATGTGGCGAATACCCATCTGGTTTTTTTGCGTTTTCAACTGATGCGCGGCCATTTGACGCCGGCAGCTTATGAGGCTGAAATCAAACTGGTGCGAGATACCCTGGCTGGCTACAGCGCGCCGCACTGGGCAGAGTTTCTGGCAGCCTGGAATTAACAGGCGGTCAGCGGCTGATATACAGGCAGCAGCTTGAAAGCTGCTGTACTAATTTCGCGTTTACAGATTTTCTTCATTTGCTGTTTCCCTGGTGTCAAGCTCTTCGTCTTTCCAGTTCAGGATGATTTTCTGATTGATATTTTCTTCTATGCTGACTTTGTAGCGTAGTTTCGCGCCATTATTGGTAGCCAGGATCATGTAGTTTCCTGCCGGTAGATTTACATAAAGCAAGGGTTGTGCGCCTTTGGCCCTGAATACCAGCTCGTCCTGCTCGTTATAAATATTGACGTTGACGTTGGTGACGGCCTGTCCGGATTTGCCTTCAGAAAACAGCAGGTTCAATGTGAATTCTTTGGCATGTGCGCGCATGGCAAGCACCTCATCATGGCCGACTCCTCCGGTCATGTATTTCAAACCATATTTAGCTGCAGGTCCTTGCGCTTGGGAGATGGCAGGCTGGGCGATGCTAATTTGCGTTAAGCCGATAGTCACGGTAAAAAATAGAATGCGGTAAAAGTAATTGGTCATGGTTTTTTATCTTTATTTATTGTTGAGTTGATACTCTTGTGCGGATTAGTTTAACAAAATTAGTATGTTTTAACTAATCAAAGGCCGGATGACTGCGGTAAAATTGCGCTTATGAGAAAAAGACGCAATAGATCAAGCATAGAACAAACTCCAGCACCCATTCTGACCGCGGTTATAGAATCCCTGGATCAGGAAGGGCGCGGTGTAACGCATTATGATGGCAAGACCATCTTCATTGATGGTGCGCTGCCGCAGGAGAAAGTCACTTTTCAGTCACACCACATCAAAGCCAGCTATGAGGTTGCCAACACCGTGCAGGTATTAAAGCAATCCAACCAGCGGGTTACGCCTAAGTGCAGGCATTTTGGCATCTGCGGCGGGTGCAAGCTGCAGCATCTGGATTTTGCTGCACAAGTCGCCGCCAAGCAAAGATTGCTTGAAAATGACCTCTGGCATATCGGTAAGGTAAAGGCCGAGAATATGCTGCCGCCGCTCTATGGGCCAACCTGGGGTTACCGCCACAAGGCAAGGCTGAGCGTGAAATATGTTGAGAAGAAGCAGCGTGTATTAGTTGGTTTTAATGAAAAGGCTACGCGCTTTGTGGCCGATATGAATTCATGTGAGGTGCTGGTGCCTGAAGTTTCGGCATTGATTGAACCTTTGCAGCAGCTGATTCTGCAATTGAGCTTAAAAGACAAAATCCCGCAAATCGAGCTTGCAGTGGGCGAGGCATTTGAAGGTAAGCCGGTAATTGTGCTGATTCTGCGCATCATGGGGCCGCTGACCGCGCAAGATGAAACCTTGCTGAAGTCATTTGCGGATGTGCAGCAAGTGCAGATATGGACACAAAGCAAAGGGCCGGACACAATCAAGCCGTTTTACCCCCTGGCCGCGGCACAGCTGCAATATAGCTTGCCCGAGTTTGGGCTGACTTACCCGTTCAAGCCTAATGAGTTCACGCAGGTGAATCCGCAGATCAACCAGGTGATGATTCGTCGCGCCATGCAGCTGCTGGCACCGCAAGCCAATGAAAAAATCGCGGATTTCTTTTGCGGCATAGGTAACTTTACCTTGCCAATCGCCCGCAGCGGTGCACAGGTGCTGGGCTTGGAAGGGCTGGCTAATCTGGTAGAGCGTGCAAACGAAAGCGCGCAGTTAAACAATATCTCTAATGTTAAATTCGGCGTGGCTGATTTATTTAAAATGACCCCGGAGGCGTTAAGCGGTTTGGGCGGTTTTGATAAATGGCTGGTTGACCCGCCGCGAGATGGCGCATTTGAACTGATTAAATCCCTGGATGTTCAAAACAGCCCGCAGCGCATCGTATATGTGTCATGTAACCCGGCAACGCTGGCCAGGGATGCAGGTGTGCTGGTGAACGAAAAAGGGTACAACATGAAGGCCGCCGGCGTGATTAATATGTTCCCGCATACCGCACACGTTGAATCTATCGCGCTTTTTGAGCTGAATCGCTAGTTTTTGTTGCATAAAAACAACATTGTTAAATTAAGCTGTGTTTAAGTTGATACAAATCAAACGCGATCTCTATTTAGCTTTTATAATTCACACATAAATTTTGTGTGTATTTGTTTATCTTTAAGTGGAGAGTATCTAAATGAAAAAATCATTATTAGTTTTAGCGATGGCTGCTGCATTCGCTCCTGTGTTAGCACACGCTGAAGCGGGTGACTGGGTAGTGCGTGTACGTGCTGCGAATATCAACCCTGACGAAGATAGTAAATTGGGTAAAACCATGAATAAGGTTCCTTCTTTGACCGGAACTATATCTCCAGGTGCAGAGTTGTCAGTTGATAGCAACACAATTCCTGAATTTGATATTTCTTACTACTTCACTAAGAACATTGCAGCTGAGTTGATTCTTGCTACTGGTTCTAAGCATGACGTTAGCATTAAAGGCAGTTCTAACCCATTAGTGCCAAATCAATTGTTAGGTAGTGTTGATGTATTGCCACCGACATTGACTGTGCAATGGCACTTTAATCCAGACCAAACTTTTGACCCATATGTTGGTGCAGGTATTAACTACTCAGCTTTCTTAGATCGTAATCTTAACGTGAGAAGAGGCGCTGCTGCTCCTGCAAAAATTAAGGTTGATAGCGATAGCTGGGGTTATGCATTGCAAGCTGGTTTTGATGTGAATTTAAAAGACGGTTGGTTGATTAACGCTGATGTTAAGTACATTACTTTAGACACAGATGTTAAATTGAAAAACCCTTTAAATGCTAATCGTTGGACAAAAATTGACTCATTGGACATCAACCCATGGGTATTCGGTATCGGTATCGGTAAAAAATTCTAATAGTTGCTAATTGGTCAATTTGACCAAACTATAAAACTATAGCGCTCCACATTAGCCCCTGCCTTAACCGGCAGGGGCTTTTTTTATGGTTGAATGCGGCATGTGTAAAAGATAAAGGCCTTATCGATATGAACTCGATAAGGCCTTTATCTTTATGGCTTGGGATTGTTTAGATGATTTTTGAGAAACGTGCGCGATTGCGGTCGGTTTGCAGGTAGCGGTCAAACAGCATGGCAACGGCACGCACAAAGAACCAGCCAAAGTCAGTGACTTGTATGCCTGTGTCTTCAAGAACGACCATGCCAGTCTTCTCAAGTTCTTTAAGCGCTTCCAGCTCTGCTGCGAAGTAGCTCTTGAAATCAATCATATAGGCCAGCTCGATGGATTCATACTGTAATGAGCCCTGGCACATGATTGCCATAATCACGGCGCGGCGCACCAGGTCATCACGCGTGAGTGCCAAGCCACGCACAATAGGGAAGCGGCCTTGGTTAAGGAAGTCATAATATTCTTCCAGCGTTTTGGCGTTCTGGCTGTAAGTGGCGCCGATGCGGCCAATCGATGACACCCCCAGGCCAATCAAATCACAGTCAGGCTGCGTGCTGTAACCCTGGAAGTTGCGGTGCAGCCGACCCTGGCGTTTAGCAATAGCCAGCGCGTCGGTAGGCAGTGCAAAATGATCCATGCCGATATATACATAGCCTGCCTCTGTGAAAGTGGCCAGAGCGTTAGAGAGCATGTCAATCTTGTCAGAAGCTGCTGGTAGCTCGTAAGAGTCGATACGGCGCTGCGGCTTGAAGCGCTCTGGCAGATGCGCGTAGGCGTACAGCGCGATTCTTTCGGGCTTGAGGGCTACTACGCTATCCAGTGTGCGTTTGAATGATTCCGGCGTCTGTTTAGGTAAGCCGTAGATTAAATCAACGTTCACTGAGTCAAATTTTAACTGGCGTGCAGCATCAACCAGTGAAAAAACCTGTTCTTCAGGCTGGATGCGGTGCACGGCTTTCTGTACTTCCGGGTCAAAGTCCTGTACGCCGAAGCTCAGGCGGTTAAAGCCAAGCGCCGCCAGATGCGCAAGGCGCTTTTCATCCACGGTACGGGGGTCGACTTCTATAGAATATTCACCGCCGGGGGCCAGCACAAAGCTGCGTTTAATCATTTCCATGAGCTCGGTTAGCTCATCATCGCTGAAGAACGTAGGTGAACCGCCGCCCAAATGCAGCTGTGAGATGGTTTGCCCTGCGCCTATGTGCTCTACATGCAAATCAATCTCTTTGCTCAGGTAGGTCAGGTATTCAGCACTGCGTTCGTGGTGTTTTGTAATAATCTTGTTGCAGGCACAGTAAAAACAGAGTGATTCGCAAAATGGAATGTGCACATAGATTGACAGCGGCAGCGCCATGCCACCAACGCGACGTTGTTCCAGTGTGCGTTTGTAATCTTCCTCAGTAAAGGCTTCAACAAATCGGTCGGCTGTTGGATATGATGTGTAACGTGGACCGGATACATCAAATTTTTGTATGGTGTCCGATGTCAGTAATGAAATCGTATTGCCTGCAGTTGCCACAGGTTTGGCATGATTGTCTACAACAGTAAGTTTTACAGGGCTTTTGTCCGTCATCGCGCTACTCCTAATCTAGGGCTGAACTTTGCCAGATGGAAGCGTAAAAAGCTTTGATGCAAGTCAAATTAATACTTAAATGCATCTTGGCGATGCAGGTATTAAGCTGATGCCGAGCTCAATGCAATCGCTATGATTGCTTTTATAATATTAACGACATATAACTGGCAACAAAATTACTAAAGCGGTATGCTTTAACTATCATCAGATATCGGTATTCTAATGCAGCAAAATTCATTATCTACAGCTGAAGGCCTTAAAGTCGCCTGTTCTAATTGCAATCTTCGTGAGCTGTGCATGCCTACGGGCTTTAATGCAGATGAAATGAAGAAGCTTGATGAAGTGGTCGAGAAGCGTCGTCGCGTCAAGCAGGGTGAGTTATTGTTTAACAGCGGCGATATTTTTACTTCGCTTTATGCGATTCGCACCGGTTTTTTTAAAACCTGTGTGACAAGTGAAGATGGCCGTGAGCAGGTCACTGGCTTTCAGATGGCGGGCGAGATCATCGGCATGGATGGCATTGTCAGTGATTATCACAATTGCAATGCAGTTGCGCTTGAAGACGCCGAGGTTTGCGTAATGCCGTTTTCAGATGTTGAGCAATTGTCACGCGAGCTACCCGGCCTGCAACGGCATGTGCATAAAATCATGAGCCGTGAGATTGTGCGTGAGAATAGCGTGATGATGCTGCTGGGCAATATGCGGGCAGAAGAACGGCTGGCGGCTTTTCTGCTTAATCTGGTTCAGCGCCTACATGCGCGTGGTTTGTCTCAGTCTGAGCTGGTGCTACGCATGACGCGTGAAGAAATCGGCAGCTATCTGGGGCTCAAGCTCGAAACAGTCAGCCGTGCTTTCTCCAAGTTCAGCGAAGATGGCATCATTGAAGTCAAACAGCGCTATGTGAAGATTGTGGCGCCGGACGCGTTGAAGAAAATCTTTAATCCGCAAACCTATTATTAGTACGCTATCAGTTACGACTGATCGTTATTCAGCTTAAGTCACCTTATGGAATTCAAAGGGCACCTTACTACCACCGACCACAACCGTGACGTTGTGGGGATGCGCTATGTGTATCCTGTAGTGTCCAGGCGCGCAGGTGGCGTTTCGGTGGGTATTAACCTCAATGTCAATAACGCATGCAACTGGCGTTGTATCTATTGCAATGTGCCGGATCTCAGTCGCGGCACACCTCCTCCAATCGAGCTGGATGTTCTTGAGCATGAATTACGAACATTTTTAAATGATGTGCTGCACGGTGATTTCATGCAGCTGCATGTTGATGAAGCTGACCGCCAATTGAAAGATATTGCTTTTTCAGGCAACGGCGAGCCGACAAGTGCAAAAGAGTTTCCACAAGTGCTTGATCTGGTTGAAAACGTGCTGCGTGATTTTGGTTTGCTCGGTAAAATAAAAGTGCGCCTGATCACAAATGGCAGCCTGATGGATAAGCCGGCAATACTTGCCAGCATGAGCCATCTGGCACAATGCAATGGCGAGGTCTGGTTTAAGGTGGATGCCGGTAGCAAAGAGGGGATTTCACGTATCAACGATGTCACGCTTAACCCGCAAAGCCACATCCAGCGCCTGCAAAGCTGTGCCAAGGCCTGCCCTACGTTTATACAAACCTGCATGTTTGCGCTGGATGGCGCGCCGCCTAGTGAAGAAGATATCCAGGCTTATCTGGCCTTAATCAGCCAGGTTAAAGGCGACATCAAAGGCGTGCATCTTTACGGTTTGGCACGCTTGTCATTGCAGAAAGAAGCCAGCAGGCTCGGCCGCCTGCCGGCAGCATGGCTGGAGGCTATGGGGCACCGCATCAGCCAGCTTGGCATCACGGTGCATGTCAGCCCTTAATCAGTTACGGCAGCGGTGCATGCATGTTGCCTAATGGATAAGCAGTACATCACATTCTGCTGCATAAGCGACACCTTTGCTGGTGCTGCCTAGCAGCCAGTCTTCAATATGGTGGTTGGCAGAGTGCTTGCCCATCACAATCAGGTCTGCGCCAGCCGCCTTGGCGCGATTGCAGATTGCCTCCGGCGGATAGCCAGACAGTATCTGTTTACGCATGCGGCTATTATTCTGTTCGGCCAGCATGCGATCCAGGTTTTGCTCTGCCTGTTGCAGCGCCTTTTTCCGATATTCGGCCAGCAGTTCTTCATCCATGCCGGCTTTATACATGTGTGCCTCCTGGTTACTATCAAAAATAAGCAGGGTTTCAATTGCGGCATTGGGGGCGACGGTGCTCGCCAGGGCAGGTACATCAGCAGAGCTCGGTGCAAAGTTAACTGCGGCAATCACTTTCTGATAGGGTTGTGTAACAGTGCCATGGTTTTTAATCATAAGAACCGGGGACTTGGCTACCTTGAATAAACGCAGTGCTGTAGAGCCTATCAGCTTTGCCAGCATGGAATTCTCGCCCTGGGCGCCAACCACTATTAAACCAGCATCATGCGTTGATGCATAATTTGCGATTTCAGTATGTGCGCGGCCTATGCGGGTGCTGGCTTCAATGGCAATGGAAAACTGCTCCCTCAGCTGCGAGGCCAGTGTCTCCAGCTGGGTTTTAATCGTTTGCTGCTGAACCTGCTGGTAATGCATCTGGAAATCGAAAGAAAGCTCGGAGCCGGCGTACAGGTCAAGCGGGTGAACTATATGAATCAGATGCAGCTCCGCCCCCAGTTCTTTTGCCAGCAGCGCTGCACGCATGACGGCGATGTTTGAAAGGACGGAAAAATCAGTAGCGGCTACGATGTGCTGAATTTTCTGCATAGTGCTCTCCATGAGTTCATAAGCTGTAACTGAGGTAGTATAAGCAGTGTATTACCATGTCAGCCTTTTATCAAATTTGTATGGATGGGCTGGCTTTATGTGACGTTTAGGCCTCGCGCGTAGTACAGCTTGCCTTTACGAATCAGCAGTTTTTCAATTTCCACAGCAATGAATATGATGCCGGATAAGCCAAAGCAAACCAGTAGTTCATTCAGGCTGAGCGGCTGGGTTTTAAATACAGTGTTGAGTGCCGGCAGGTAAATAATCGCTATCTGCAGCATGAGTGTTGCGCTTACAGCCCAGGCCAGATAGATGTTGGAAAAAATGCCCATGGTGAATAGCGACACTTGCTCTGAGCGAATTGCCATGACGTGTGCCAATTGCGATAGCGTGAGTACGGTAAAGGCCATTGTCTGCCAGTGTGATGAGCCGGAGTGGTAGGTCCAGGCCTGGCAGAATAATGTAACTGCCGCCATCAGCAGGCCAACCCATACCATATGCTGCCACATGCCATTGGCAAACAGACTTTCATTTGGCGGGCGCGGCGGGCGCTTCATAATGTTTTTTTCAGCAGGTTCGGTTGTCAGGGCAAGCGCAGGAAAACCATCCGTGACCAGGTTGATCCAGAGGATATGGATAGGCAATAGCGGTATCGGCAGGCCTAGGAACGGCGCCAGCAATATTGTCCATATTTCAGCAGAGTTGGTTGTGACTGCGTAGCGCACAAATTTGCGAATATTGTCGTACAGGCGGCGACCGTAGCGTACCGCGTGCACGATGGTGGCAAAGTTGTCATCCAGCAATACCATGTGCGCAGCTTCACGTGCCACATCAGTGCCATTTTTGCCCATGGCGATGCCGATGTCCGCTGCTTTAAGCGCAGGTGCGTCATTGACGCCGTCACCGGTCATGGCAACCACCTCACCTTTATCTTGCAGTGCTTTCACAATCTGTATCTTCTGTAGCGGGTCAACACGCGCATATACCCGCACATGTGCAACTTTCGCTTCAAACTCCTGCTGGCTCAGGCGTGATAGTTCGCTGCCCGTCATCACAGTGCCGTACCTGTTTTCCAGAATGCCTAGCTGATGTGCGATAGCCCGTGCTGTGGCAGGATGGTCGCCGGTAATCATGACCGGGGTAATGCCAGCGGATTTACACAGGGAAACCGCTTCTTTTGCTTCATGGCGGGGTGGGTCAATAAGCCCTGCAAAGCCAAGGAATAGCAGGTTGTTTTCTATATGATTAATCTGTTCGTGGTCAGGTAACGCTGGCCATGTGCGGCAGGCAAATGCCAGGACCCGCAGTCCATTGGCGGCCATGGTTTCGGCCACTTGCAGCAATGCAGGCCGGTCAGCGGGTATTTCTCCATCTGACGTGAGTGTATGTGTGCATTTTGCTATCAGCGCTTCCGGCGAGCCTTTGGTATAAGAAACAATGCCGTTTTCACTGTTGTGAAAGGTCGTCATGCATTGTCGGCCAGCGTCGAATGCAAGTTCTTTAAGTCTTGGCATGGTATTTTCAAGGTCATTTTTATCCCAGCCGGCTTCTGCTGCAGCATGCAATAAAGCAGCCTCAGTTGGCTCGCCGTGGATTTTTCCATGTGCATCCTGATGTGCATCATTGCTCAGGGTCAAGGCATGGAATAAGCTGGTCCATGGATTATTTTGATTGGGATTTTTTTGATAGGGTTCGTTTTGATAGGGTGCTGTCTGATTGGCTACATGTACGTTTCTGGTATGTTGCTGATCTGCATACAATGTGGTGACGCACATTTTGTTCTGTGTAAGGGTGCCGGTTTTGTCACTGCATATAAAAGTGACTGAGCCTAGCGTTTCTACTGCCGGCAGGCGGCGTATCAATGCATGCTGCCTGACCATTCTGTGTGCGCCCAATGCAAGGGAAATGGTCACTGCGGCAGGCAGTGCCTCCGGAATAGCCGCTACGGCAAGGCTGATTGCAGTCATGAACATCAATAGCAAAGGCTCACCCCTGACGACGCCTATTGCAAACACCAGTGCGCAAATGGCAAGTGCTGCCAAAGCCAGCCGTTTTCCAAAGTCCGCCAGGCGTTTCTGCATCGGCGTTCTGGATTGGTCTCCACCCAGTAGCGCAGCAATTTTACCTAGCTCGGTTTGCATGCCGGTTGCAACCACAATGCCGCGCCCACGTCCGTAGGTGACAATGGTGCCTTTGTAGGCCAGGCAGGTTTTGTCACCCGGTGGTATATTGCCGATAACGATAGCATCGGTCTGTTTTTCTACCGCTACAGATTCACCGGTCAGTACTGATTCGTCAATTTTGAGTTGTTTTGCCTCTGTAAGGCGCAGGTCGGCAGATACCAGGTTGCCGGTTTCCAGCAATACTGAATCGCCTGGTACCAATTCAGAAGCATTGATGCTATGAATGCTGTTGTCACGGATTACTTTTACCGTAGTTTGCGATATGCGTTTCAGCGCCGCCATTGAGCGCTCTGCACGATATTCCTGCACAAATCCTATCAACGCATTCATGATGACAATCACAACAATCGCAACCGTATCTGCAATGTCACCGACAATCCCGGAAATGACAGCTGCAGCAATCAATACCAGAATCATGAATTCGGCAAACTGGTCCAGCAGCATGCGCCATGCTGAACGCACCTTTGCTTCATGCAGCGCATTTGCCCCGAACTGTGCATAGCGTTTGCCAGCCTCGTCGTGGCTTAAGCCGCCATGCGCCGTGGTCTGCAGTTTATGCGCAGTTTCTTCTGAAGAGAGTGTATGCCAAAGTTTGAAATTTTCCATATCGTCTTGTGCTGAACATATTGCTTATTTCAAGCGATAAAACCTGTTGCAGGCTGCTGCTTCTCGGGTCAGGTACCGTTCAGCAGCGAGGCGATTATCTGATGGATGAAATGGAAAAATGAAGCGCTTTAAAAGCGCTTCATTGACGGGAGTGTTACTGTTGATTAGGTTTGATGCCGGTAGCTGCATGGTTGCGGCCTTGAATAGCTGGTACCAGGCCGTCTCGTTTGCCATCCAGCGTTTTGTTGATTTCAATACCCTTGCGGTAGTAATCAGCATCTACAACCGGGTCTGGCACCTTGATTGCGACATACAGTGTGATGAATGAGGCGATGACCACTACCAGCGGGCCCCCGACGACCAGCCACATGTGGCCGTAGTGCCACCATGCTTTGCTTGTATCTTGCTCTGATAGTTCATTGTGCACGGTGTTGGAATTGATTGCGCTATTCATTGTCGGTGACTTTCAAATGGATATTTAATTTAGCGAGGAACCAGGAATACGGATTTCTCACTGACGACTTCATTGCTCTCAATGGCACGAACCTCGAATTTAACGTGATGCGAGCCAGATGGGATAGAGCCATCCGGTATCTGCAAGCGTACCGGAATCCAG
>Ga0208392_1000036_pt1 | contig 27456 bp, 36 predicted proteins | sample LakWasMeta3_LOW4_2_FD_183855 | JGI IMG/M metagenome (GOLD analysis project Ga0208392, IMG submission 183855) | Freshwater sediment methanotrophic microbial communities from Lake Washington under simulated oxygen tension - Sediment Metagenome... | ecosystem: Environmental > Aquatic > Freshwater >... | reverse complement strand
CCCCTATCACGCTTAAAAAATAATAGTCATGCCCTCACCTTCTGCACTTGATAATTTAACCCCCGAGCAGCGTACCTTGCTAGATCAGGAAATAACCCGACGTAATTTCGCTGGCTATGATGGCTTGGTTGCATGGTTATCTGAGCAAGGATTGGAAATATCACGTTCTACGGTGGCGAGGCATGGCAAAAATTTAAAGCGGCGATTGCAACAGGTTAAAGATGCGACTGAAGGAGCGCGTTTGATTGCTGAAGCAGCCCCAGATGATGCAGGTATACGCACGGCAGCTGTTATTTCTTTGGTACAGTCCGAGATGTTTAACGCAATGGTGTCATTGCAGGAACTTGATGAAGATACTGATCCGATAGAACGTATCAAGCTGTTAAAACAGGCAACAGGTTCAGTATTGAATCTGTCGCGGGCTTCTGTCAATCAGAAGAAATGGGAGCTGGAGATTAGAGATCAGGAACGACAACAGGCAATGGCAGCAATGGTCAAAACAGCTAAAGCCGAAGGTGTCAGCGAAGAGACAATTAATCGTATTCGTACCGAAGTGTTGGGGTTTAGCGCGTAATGGGTAACGCGAAAGTCATACCGCCAGAAGGTTTGTTTTTGTCGGGTCAACAGCGATGGATTAAAGATGATTCCCGCTTGAAGCTGATGGAAAAGTCACGGCAAATCGGCATTAGTTGGGCAACTGCTTATAAAGCCGATGAACGAACCGCTAAAGCAGGCGCAAGACACGATCAATGGGTATCGAGTCGTGATGATCTGCAAGCCCGCTTATTCATTGAAGACTGTAAGATGTGGGCAAAAGTGCTTAGTATGGCTGCCAAGGATTTAGGCGAGCTTGTGATTGATGACAAGAAGCGAATCACTGCGTATGTGTTGGAATTCGCCAGTGGACGGCGTATTCATTCAATGTCCAGTAATCCAGATGCGCAGGCTGGTAAGCGCGGTGGGCGTATTCTTGATGAGTTCGCCTTACATCCTGACCCTCGTAAGTTGTGGTCAATTGCTTACCCAGGCATCACTTGGGGCGGCTCTATGGAGCTTATCAGTACACACCGTGGTAGCCACAATTTCTTTAATCAGTTGATTCGAGAAATCCGCGAAAACGGTAATCCGAAAAAAATCAGTTTGCACCGTATTACTTTACAGGACGCATTAGATCAGGGGTTTTTATATAAGTTACAGCAAGCCTTGCCTATTGATGATGATATTCAAACGATGGATGAGGCGGCTTATTTCGATTTTATTCGGGCTGGATGTGCCGATGAAGAGTCCTTTCAACAGGAATACATGTGTAATCCTGCTGATGATGACACTGCTTTCTTGGAATATGACCTGATTGCATCCTGTGAGTATGGCAGTAGTGAATCATGGGAATATCTGTTTGAGGATTTAAAGTGGGCTAAAGGACCTCTCTATGTTGGTATTGATATAGGGCGCAAAAGCGATTTAACCGTTATATGGGTACTGGAAAAGCTGGGCGATGTGCTTTATACGCGCCAGGTGATTGAATTACAAAATATGAAAAAGAGTGATCAGGAAAAGGTGTTCTATCCGATTCTGGACTTTATTCAGCGGGTCTGTCTGGACTATACAGGTTTGGGTATCGGCTGGGGCGATGATGCCAGTGACAGATTCGGTTCTAAAGTTGAGTGCGTAACTTTTAGCAATTCAGTAAAGGAGTCGATGGCTTATGCGTTGCGTGGGCAGTTTGAGGACAGAAAACTACGCATTCCTTTTAATCCTAAGGTGCGTGCCGATTTACGCGCCATTACCAAAACAACAACAGCAGCAGGAAATATTCGCTTTACTGCTGAGCGGACAAAAGACGGTCATAGTGACAGGTTCTGGGCATTAGCTTTAGCTGTTCATGCTGCGTCTGGCGGGCAGGTGATTGATTCTTATCAACCTATTAGATTGAAGTGGTTATGACAATATCAAAAACAAGTGACCAGTTCTTGCTGGATGCGTATAGCGGAAAAGGCGGTTTTGCATCGGGCAGCTATTTAGTCGCTCACCCTAGAGAGCTGGATACCAAGTTTACCAAGCGTAAAGAGTTGGCTGTTTATCCTAACTTTTGTCGCAAGATTACTGATGTATTTGTCGGTTATTTGTGGAAACAATCACCTCAGCGTACTGGCTTAAGCGATACTTATACTGCATTTATAACGAATGCTAATGGTATGGGGTCACACTTGGATGCCTTGTTACTTACCTATCAACGTCTGGCAATGATCTTAGGTACGGTATATGTCATTGTCGATAAATCAACTGAAAAAGCACGCTCAAAAGCCGATGAAAAAATGCCGTATTTATCAGTTCGTTTGCCTTCTCAATTGGTTTATGAAGAAAAAGATGATCGTGGCGAATGGGTTAAGCTGACATTTTCTGAATATGTGACAACTGGCACGACGCAAGTGATGCGCTATCGCACGTTTACCCGTGATGGGTGGTCGGTAAGCAGTGTACTAGATGGTAAAGGCGATGCTAGCGGTACTTATAAATTGGGACGCGTTCCTGTGGTTAAGCTTCATGCTGCACCACCTTTAGACCCGTATGCAAGCCGTTCAGATTCGTTTTTTTATGATCTTGCACAGTTAAACTGGGATTTGTATAACCTGCGTTCTGAATTGCGCGAGCTGTTTAGGGCGCAAACCTTCGCCATTCTTGCCTTACCCGTCGCTAATGATAATGAACGTGAACGGCTGAAAGATTTAACGATCAGCACTGAAAATGCACTGACCTTTAATCCTGCTGGTGGCGGTGACCCTAAGTTTATCGCACCGCCTGCTGATCCTGTAAAGCTGTATATGGAACAGATTGCAGAAACGGTGCAGGATATTTATCGGATTGCAAATCTTGAATTTGTCGGTGGTGTACAACAGTCTGGAGTGGCATTGTCATTTCATTTTCAAGAAGCCAACTCTTCATTGCGTACGATGGCAGAACAATGTGAAACGGCTGAAAAAGAAATATTAAGCTTGGTTCATGATCTGATGGGGGAAAAGCCTGAGGGTTATATTGCCTATAACAATGATTTTAATTTGTCCGATATGGCGCAAACGCTGGCAACAGCTCTTGACGCAATTAATCTTAAGATGGGCAATGAGTTTGATAAAGCCCTTAAGAAACGTATTGCCAAGCAGATTTTAGGCAATGATGTCGAACCTGATACGGTTAGCGCGATAGAGGATGAAATTGATGCAGAAGGTGATATTTATGGCAATAGAATCGCTACTCAGATAGGTGTAGGAAACAACCCATTACCTGTTCGAGCCGTCAATACGGGTATTGATTTGCCAGTTACTCCTCCAGTTGAACAACCAAGTTCAACAGCTATAACCAGCATAGAAAACAGATTAGGTAGTATTGATACTGCTTTACAAAACCTAAAACAACAACCTGCTCCACAAATTACCGTAGAAGCTCCACAGATTACAGTAGAAGCCCCTGTAGTGAATGTAACTACACCAGAACAACAACCGATTCATGCTCCCGTCGCATCGACTAAGGTTATCGAATTAATCCGTGATAGCAACGGTCAAGTGACAGGGGCAAATATCACTACCAAAGAACAACAAACCATTCAACCCCCTGTAGCATCGTCTGGTCTTATCGAATTAATCCGCGATAGTAAAGGTCAAGTGACTGGGGCAAATATCAAAGACAATCAATCATAGGATACAACCATGACTATGCAATACTCACAAGCTGTTATTAATGCCCGTTTGGATGCAGTTGAATCTACTGCGGGTGCGGCAGCTAAGTTACAAATCAGATCAGGATTAGTTCCTACATTCCCTTCGTCAGCTGATAATGGCACGCTATTATGTGAAATTACACTTCCTAGTGACTGGATGAATGCAGCTAGTGGAGGGACTAAAACTAAATTAGGGACTTGGTCTGGAACAGGCGCAGCAGCAGGTACAGCTGCACATTTCCGTATAAAAGACAGCTCAGGGACAACCTGTCATATTCAAGGTACTGTTACCGCAACTGGTGGTGGCGGCGATATGACGCTGGATAATAATAGCATTGCCGTATCGCAAGCCGTCACAGTCAATACTTTCACATTGACTGGCGGAAACGCTTAATTTAAGGAGTTCGCCATGTTAAATAGTACACAAAGGGCAACACTAAGAGCAGATATGGCGGCGTTATCTCAAGCAGGTCAACCGCTTGAAACGTTTATTATTGCCGAAGACTGGCAGTCTATCGCCGCTTATTACAACGCTAAACAGGTTTCGTTAGGTTGGAATACTGAAACATCGACCACCGCAATTTCAGATTCCATTGATTACACTGCTTTTACGCCAGTAGACCCCCCAGATAGCACGGTAATTTTTACTAATCGAGCAGCCGTAATTAATATTAAGCAAATGAACCAGCAAAATATTTTAATGGGACGTTCTACAATAGACGCTTCAAAGGCTGGCATTAGAAAAGGTTTGCGCGATTCAGTAATCGCTTTGCCGTCAGGTGCCAATGGCGCATTGGTTAGTGCGGGTGGTGTTTCTGGTGTCAATGTACTAACTGCGTGTACTCGCCAATCCACACGACTGGAATTGATGTTTGCTAATCCAGCGGTGCAAACTGGCACGGTATCGGCTGTTATTTACACGATTCAAGGCAATATTGACCAGCAAGAAGTATCTGATGTTTGGGGCGGCTTATAATGACAACGATAAATCAAGCGTATGGTACATACACGGCTTTAACTGTGACCAATTTACAGTCTTTAGCGATTGACACATCGACACCGTTTGCTGGATGGCAATCTGCTAGAGTAAGTAATTTAGCAACACTGGCTGTTGACTATGAGATTACGATTGATTTATCAACCGCTGCGACTGCACCAGCAAATGACCAAGCGGTTTATGTTTACATTATCCCTTGGATGACAACGGACGGCGGTACAACGTGGATTTGTGGTGGAAACTTTGGCACAACTACGCTACCGACTGGTTCAGAGGGTACAGCTTCGATGGCTGATCCAAACAGTATGTATGGACCTATCGCTGTACCGTACGTTATCACCAGCCAACGTATCCAAAAATGGTTTAAGCTAAGTCAAGTTGTCGAAGGCGCGTTACCCGATGCGTTTAGTATTGCAATTCGCAACAATTGCGGCGCGGCATTAGGTACTGGTTGTGTCGTTGCTTATAGACCTATCATTTACACTAACGCTTAATCGCCATGTTCCCAACAGAGAACAAGCGACGCATACAGCCTAAAGCCTATGTAGCAGTTCAATCAACTGGGCTTGCCCGCGATCTTGTTGCTGCGGTAAACATGCAAAACGGTATTGTTCGCAATGCCGTGAATGGCGAAGTCGGTACGCTTACTGGTACAGCGGCAACGCCAGCTTCTACCTGTGGGCTTCATGGTAAGCTGTTTGCTAGCGGTACATATTCGTTCACGAAATCAAATTTACCTGCATCAACAAGTCCTTTCACAATTTTGGTTATCCAGAATTATAAAGGCAATGCCGCTAACTGGCAGTCTGCGTTAGCCTTTAACTCGGCTTTTTGTTTATATTTACCAGCTGCCTCGGCAACACCTAGAGTATCTGTTTATGCTACTGGCGGTGGCTTGGCGGCTATATCGCCATCTGGATCTATAGCAACTGGAAAAAGTCAAACCGTTGTTGTTACTAACAACTTATCTGTGTACACGGCGTATATTGATGGGGTGGCTCAAGCATCTCCAGCAACATCGTCAAGCGTTGGCTCATGGACTGCCCCTGTTACTTTAAAAATAGGTGGTGGTGAAGGTAATACCGACTATTGCTTTAGTGAACTTGATCTGGTTTTAATTTGGAAGCGGGTATTAACGCCACTTGAGATTAAATCAATCTCAGATAATCCGTGGCAGGTTTTTGAGCCATACCAGACTTTTATCCCTTCTTTACCATCAACAGATAGTAATATTTTTGGTATTGGTGCCAGCAATCAATGTCAATCAGCTAGTGCAGTTGGTTCAGTTTCATCTATTACTGTAAACGGCATAGCGAGTTCAGAACAAAAACAACTGGTAGGTGCGGTTAGTTCAGTCGCGGCATTAACAGTTTCAGGTATCGGGAAGGGAGAACAGCGGCAATCTTCTAGCGCAATAGCAACAGTAACTAATCTTACAGTTACTGGTATTGCAGGAAGCAGTCAAAATCAGAATGCTAGTGCAATCGGCTCAATAAAAAAGATTGCAATAACGAATAAATACAGAAGCCATACTTACGATTTCAATGGTAAAGGCTGGTTTGATAGCGATATTGTTCAAAGTAGAGGTATTTTTGATAAAGATTTAATTACTTTATCAACAACTATTTTTTCTACTGGGACAAGTAATCAATATCAATCAGCCAATGCAGTTGGTTCAGTTTCATCGATTACTGTAAACGGCATAGCGAGTTCAGAACAAAAACAACTGGCAGGTGCAGTTAGTTCCGTTGCTGCATTAACAGTTTCAGGTATAGGCAAGGTAGAACAGCGGCAATCTTCTAGCGCAATAGCAACAGTAACTAATTTTACAGTTACTGGTATTGCAGGAAGCAATCAAAATCAGAATGCTAGTGCAATCGGCTCGATAGCCACATTAAGCGTTTCTGGCATCGGTAAAAGTGAACAAAATCAAACTGCACAAGCCGTTAATACGGTTAGTTTTGCGACTGTTAATGGCATAGGTAATAGCACTCAAGCTCAAAATTCCGTTGCCGTCTGTTCATTATCATTTGCATCAGTTAATGCTATTGGACAAAGCACTCAGATTCAAAATGCAGGTGCAATCGGTACAGTATCGGCAACAGGAAGTAATGGAGTAGGGAATAGTTTACAAGCCCAAAATGCTTATGCAACAGGCTTGGTTAATAACAACGGCGTAGGTAACAGCTTACAGCAACAAAGCACACAAGCCGTTCCAACAATTGTCACACTAGCTATAAATGGCATTGTTAAGTCAGAACAAGGGCAGTCAAACAAAGCGGTATCATCGGTTGTATTTGCCAGTGTAAGCGGGATTGGTAAAACCGAACAAAGTCAGTCAAGCAAAGCGGTATCATCGGTTGCATTTGCCAGTGTAAACGGTATTGGTAAAACCGAACAAAGCCAGTCAAGCAAAGCGGTATCATCAGTTGCATTTGCCAGTGTAAACGGTGTTGGTAAATCAGAGCAAAATCAGTCAACCAAAGCGATAGCATCGGTTGCGTTTGCCAGTGTCAGCGGCATAGGGAATTCGGTACAAGCACAATCAGCTTATGCAGTTGGTACGATTACCTTATCGGGTGTCAATGGCATTTCTTGGCAATCTCAGAATGCTAAGGCAGTAGGTTCTGTTTCTTCCATCACAGTTAATGGGGTCGCAAAATCTGAACAATCGCAAAACGCCAAAGCAATAGGGCTATCGTCTGGCATCATTGTTAATGCTGTTGGTAATTCAGCTCAAGTACAAAGTGCAAACACGGTTGGTTCTGTTTCTTACGCCACGGTTAATGGCGTAGCAAAATCTGAACAATCGCAAAACGCCAAAGCAATAGGATTGTCATCTAGCATTATTGTTAATGCCAGCGGTAATTCGGCTCAATTTCAGAATTCAAGTGCAGTCAGTACAGTAACTTCTGAACAAATCCCTGTGATTTGTGGCAGTTCACAGGCTCAAAGTGGTTATGCAACAGGCTTGGTTAAAATCAATGCCGTCGGTAACAGCTCACAGCAACAAACCGCAAAAATTGTTATCAGATCACAAATACAGGACGCGTCGCATCCAAGATACTATGCCATTGAAGCAGAACAAAGAGGATACATCGTGAAAGCAGAACAAAGAGGATACATTGTGGAAGCAGAACAAAGAGGCTATGTGATATGAGTCATTTCTGGAACGAATTTGATGTAATAAAGCCAATTTGTATCAAGGACCCAAATGCAATACTTGATTACCCAATAGATTGGAGCGTATGGCTTTCTGGCATAGATGCTACTTACTCAAGTCATTTAGTGATAAGCACAGGCAGCATTGTTATTGATTCATCATCACACTTGAACGGTGTCGTCACTGTGATAATAAGCGGTGGTACAGTGGGCGAAACAGCTTCATTTACTATTCGCATGACTGCTACAGTTGCTGGTGGTGGTACCCGCGTTGATGATAGAACGTTTTATTTAGAAATAGCCGAGAGATAATTATGGTAAGTTTTTCAGATAAATTTCCAAGTGCTGCTTTAATGAAAGCCTTAGGCGATGACGTTATTTATACGCGTAGACAGCAATCTTTCGCAATAAAAGCCGATGTAGAACGCAATGTTGAGCGGGCAGGTAATGATGGCTTTGTTATCGAATTTCGTACAGAAATAGAGCTTATAAAAGCAGATATTCCATTTCAGCCACAACGCGGCGATACCATAAAAGAAAAAACCACGACATTTACGGTCGATTCTATTATTTACGATGATGGTGTTTTTGTACGATTGGCAGTCAGATAATGGCACAAATTACCTTTAATCAAGCGCAAATTGATGACATAAAACGTTTGTTAGCTTCTGTCGGTACGCAGTCAAAAATAGCCTTAAGACGATCAGTATCACGAACAGTAACAGGGGTTAAAACAAATGTCGCAAAAGAAATAAGCGCGGCCACAACGTTAAAAAGTGCTTATATCAAAAACTGTATTAGCTCAAATCTTGAAATAGATACTGCATTGGGTGTGACAGGAAAAATAACCGTCAATGCAGGTTATTATCGGAATCGTCCCAGTTATTGGACACCGTTAGCACAATATTCATTTAATAAGCTAAAAAAAGGCGTTAGTTCCAAGATTTATAAAAACGGCGGTGTGACTAAATTTAGACATTTTTTCGTGCCAAATCTTAGAAGTGGTCATGTTGGCATTTTTAAAAATGCAATAGATGCCGCAGGAAGACCCATAAGAACTAGCACAGGCAAAAATAAAATTGTTGAATTAGTCGGTACAGCGGTTACGCAGGTTTATTTAAATCAACCAGGCTTATCTAATCGAGTTGAAACCGCTGCCGCTGATCGTTTAATGGCTGAATTAAACCGACAAATCACTTATCTTCTTTCCCAACAAACGCCACCACCTTAATATGACCGATACTATCCGCGAAAGAATCATCCAAGCCTTTCAAGCCCGCGCTGCGCCATTATCAAACTTGCCGATTGAGCGCGTGTTACGGTCAATTAATGAAACTAATGAACGTTTTATCACGCTTTGGGACGGTGAAGATCAGGCATTGGAATCTGGTTATAGCATTCAGAAAATGCAGTTTCCGATAATCTTAGAATGTGTATTTAGAACAGGAATAGAAAACCCAAGCATTACCGCTAACACCGTGATGGGAGAAATCATTAAAACGCTATTCACTGGCAGTCAAACGTTCAGCAATTTAGCAACGAACATGACACTGCAATCTATCGCACCCAACTATCCCGCTGATGGTAGTGAGTACACAGCTATTCTCGCTACTTTTAATATTACTTATATGACCGTAAAAGGTGATCCGTTTACCGCTGCGCCGTAAATTAAAAAAGTTAAACCCCCAATCATAGCCCGTTAATCACGGGCTTTTTTTTGCTCACAATAAAAGGAAATCGTTATGCCATCCGCTCAAGATGCTCAACTCCAATACGAAGCAGGTCAAACTGTTTATGCTATGTCAGAACTCACTGACAATGGCGATCATAAAACCTTTGCATCACTCGCTGACCAATTCTCAGGAATGCAGGGTTTCGCCCCCGTCGTTCGCCCCAATGGTTTATCCACAGGCGGTGCGATTACACCTGCGATTAGCAATACCAATGACATGGTAGACGTTGCCGCGCTCACTTGTTATTTAATGGGCGTAAAAACAACGGTGATTGCTGCTACTGATAAAACAGTAACACGCGGTGCTTCAACGAATACCCACATCATCAATTCAATTACGATTACCAGCGCGGGTGCAATTGCTGTTGTGGCTGGAACAGCAGCCACTGCATTTTCAGAAACACGCGCGGCGGCGGGCGGTCCCCCATTAATCCCAGTTGGCTCCATTGAAATTGGGCAAGTGCGTTTAACGTCAATTACCGCTGGAAAAGTAACACAAGCTGAAATCACCCAAGTTGTCGGTTTTAGTCAAGAACGCTATGACTATCCAATCTTTGAACAAAGCGATGCAACAGGTGAGGTTATCTTTAATTCAGCATTACCTGCCATTCACACAGGTGTTGTACCGAAAAAAGTTTATGCAAGTTATGCTGAACCAATTTTTGCAATTATGGCTAACGTCACAGATTTTGTACCGCCCGAAGAAAGTTACTCATCCAGCTCCACTGTCATTTATGGTGGTCTTGTTGGTAACTCTACTAAATCACTGACACAAGGTGGTTTTACTGCCTACTTAAAAAATGCAGTGAGTGATGCAATCGTTGGGTTAAATGGCAAAAATATCTGGTTTAAGTTTTATCCAGATAAATACACCGCTGAATATATTTTATGTCAAGGTATTTTAGGTGTGACACGGACAATGCCAGCCGCCGATAACATCACTGCCAAATGCACCATTTCTCCATTCAAGCCAGCGACTAACGTCGTTTAATTATGTTTGATACAAAAGCGTTTGCTAAAGCGACTTTTGTACCTCGCACAGCTACCGTTCCAGTTCCCAGTTTAGCCGCGTTTTTCAAAGAAGGTGAAGTAGCCGAATTTGAAGTGCGCGGTTTAACGGGCAATGAAATGGGACGATGCAGCGAGGCGGCAAAGATTCGCTCTAATGTTGAAATCCTCATTGATGCCAATCAGCTTACTGACGATCATAAGAAAGTATTAGAGAGTGTATTAGGTAATACCAAGGACTTGTCTGGTGAAATTATTCGTCGCTTGGAAATGTTAACCATTGTTTTTCCAGATTTAGGTTTACCAGTCTGGATAAAAATCTGTGAAGTCTATCCCGTCGTATTTTTTGATTTAACACAAAAAATAATGGAACTAACAGGGCAGGGCAAAGCATTGGAAAAGCCGAAGCCTTCTGGCGAGATGCAAGCATCCGCTCTTTGATGACATTGCTTGATATTCGGGGTGGTTATCTATACCAACATCGCCCCGATATTTTTCCAGAAGGTTTTTTAACAGATACTGAAGCGCAACTCTGGATTATTTACTACAAAAACAAAAAGGCACAGTGATGATAATTGAGAAACTGAAAGACCATATTCCAGACCGCATTTATCTAATGCTTTCTGATTTGCTTAACAAGTTTCCAGAGATTAACTCTCCATTACGTCTTGCACATTTTTTGTCACAATGTGACCACGAAAGTGACGGTTTTCGTCAGTCTTTGGAAAACATGAATTATTCAAGCGACAGATTGCTTATTATTTTTCCAAAATATTTCAATGGGAAACAGGCGCAAGAATATCACCGCGAACCTGAGCGTATTGCTAATCGAGTCTATGCAATGCGCATGGGTAATGGCGTAGAGGCAAGCGGCGATGGCTGGCGGCATCGTGGGCGCGGATTTATCCAGCTCACAGGCAAAGAGCTACAGAATAAGTTTTTAGCATGGCTAGGTATGCCAATAAATAGCAGTCCCTCTGTCATCAATGACAAATACCCACTAATCAGTGCAGCGTGGTTTTTTGGTTATCGTAGCGTATGGGATAAATGCGACAAAGCGACAGAACAAGCTGTTAAAGACGTTAGCCGTGCGGTCAATGGTGGAACAATTGGGCTTAATGAAAGAATTGAATTGTTTAATAAATATTGGGGCTTATTGAAATAATGAACAATATTATCAACACAAAATTCAAGGTGGCATAAATGGTTGATACAACGCGCGTTGTCGAAATTGTTTTCAATGCCATTGATAACACAGGAGCAGGTTTAGCCAGTGTTTCCGATGGTTTAGATGGTGGTGTTAAACGAGTTTCCACTTTTACTGCACCATTGGCTGATTTAGCTAAAAAAGCCGAACAAGCGGAATTAGCAATTACTGCCCTCGGTACGGTTTTTTTGGGGTTCGCAGTTAAAGAAGCCTCTAGTTTAACGAAAGCCGTCAAAGACATCGGCACTCAGATCAACAAAACGAGTGACGAAGACATTGAGGGTATGAAAATTAAATTGCAAGAATTCGCCAAGAGTTCGCAATATAGTTTTGATAACCTGAAAGATGCTACTTTTGATGCTGTATCAAGTATCGGCGATTACGACAAAGCCTTGCAAGTCATGCAAGTCAGTGAAAAACTGTCAATTGTCGGTCAAGCTGATTTAGCGACCTCGACAAAAGCTATTACTGACATCATGGCGGCGTATGGTTTGGCAAATGGCTCAACGACTGAAACATTAGCTAATGCCGATAGAGTAGCGGCGGCAATGTTTACCACCATGCAGTTGGGTGTTACTGACATGCAAGGCTTAGCCGAAAGCATTGGACGCGTAGCGGCAACAGCATCAGCGGCAAATGTCCCCATTGAAATGGTGGGCAGTGCTATTGCTGCCATTACAGGCGCAGGTGTTAACGTTGATGAAACGATGACACAAATCACTCAGTTGTTTAAACAGTTGTTAGACCCTAATGAAGACTTAAAAGCAGCATTAGACGGCATATCATTATCAGCGGATGGATTGCCAAAAGTGCTTGATAAGCTGAAAGAAGCCACGGGTGGTAGTGCAGAAGGTTTGTTTAAATTATTCGGTCGGGTTGAAGCAGCAAAAGCCGCGATGGTCTTAATCAATGATGAGTCTGGTAAATTCACAGGCACATTAGATTTAATGGCAAACGGTTCTGCTAATTTCAGCAAAGCATTTGAGGATGTAAAACGAACTGTAGAGGGAGTAGCACAGACTTTAGCCAATAATGCAGTCATTATGATGCAAAAAATTGGCGAACCGCTGGAAGAAGGCTGGCTACAAATCCTTGAGTCGATGACTAAAGTCACTCAAGGCTTTCAGGTTTCCATTGATGAAAAAGCCTTTGATCCTGTTTTCCATGCCTTTGATGGCTTTGAAAAGGACATTGCAGATTATCTTAATCAGATTGCTAAAGTATTACCTGAAGCACTGAGTAAAGTCGATTTTACAAAATTACTCGATTCATTAGGTTCGCTAGGTCATGACATCGGCGGGCTGTTCGATGGCATTGATTTAACGACTGCCGATGGCTTAGCTAGGGCAATTCAGTTCATTATTGATTCGATGGAGTCGTTGAATCGCGTAGTGGGCGGGATTATCACAGTGTGGTCACCCGTAATTCGCTCATTCTTTGAAATGGGCGATGCGTTTAATCAGCTTGACGACAGTACAAAACGCACCACGGGTAGCGTATTGGGTGTTTCTCAGGTTTTTGAATCACTCAAGGGCATATTAACAAACGGCGCGGATGCGTTAAAAACCATTGGTGAAGCGATGCAGTTTATCGCTACTCTGAATCTAGCAACTGCATTATCCCGCATTGCTCCTTCACTTGCTCCACTTGCCGCCATTGCACCTGAAGTTATTGCGCTGGGCGCGGCTTTCGCCTTAGTCGCCAAAGAAGCCAGTGCTTATTATGACGTTTATCAAGAAAAAGAAGCCCTTGAAAAATCAGTCATTGATTCAACGCGTGCGTATAAAAAAGGCATTGAAGATTTAAACGCAACATACTCTGAAATATCCAGTCGAACAGGCATAGTCATCAAAGACACCGCTGATTTCCATCGGCAAATTGATAATGGCACATTGGTATTAAATAAAGCCAATGGGCAATGGGAGGAATCAGCACATTTTTTAGACAGTATCAGTAAATCAACTGGTATTACGGTTAAATCTCAGAAAGAACTCACCGACGCACTACAAAGCGGCTTAATTGTCTTTGATCAAGCAACAAACAAATACACCACGCACGACAAACAAATCGAAGATTTGGGTAAAAAAACAGAACATGCCGCGTTTATCAATGGTGGCTGGATTGCCTCAGTTGATAAAGTCGCCCAAAGCATGGATTTAGCAAATAGCAAAGGCGAAAAAACATGGGCAACGTGGAGTAAATTAGAAGATGCCGAATATTCATTGTTGCGGGCTACTGATGCAGGGCTAAATGGGTTTATTCGTTATGACGATGGCATGTACCAAGTCATCACGACGGGCGAAAAAGCCAAAGAAAAGCACCAAGAAGTTCAAAAAGCCATTGAAGATACCAGCAAATCAAATATCCGTGGCTCAAGCGAATGGAAAAACGTACAAGATGCCATGCAAGCGGCTACCGATTCAGCGAATGAATTTCAAATTAAAGCCGCCGAACTCAATGAAAAACGCTACGAAGCCAATCTAACCGCCGTTGTTGATTTACACGTTGCTGATGTAGAAGCACAAACTGAGCGCATAAAAGCAGCATTCGAGTCATTGAATGAAGGCATTAAATCTACGGGTGATACTTTATCGAGTTTGGCTAATTCGTTAGCGAACAATCTAAATCCAAATAATGAAGGTTTCCTAAAAGATTTGATTAAAGACGAAGAAAAACGTCGAAATCAAGAATTTGATTTGCAGAAAAAATTGGTTGAAACGCAAACCGATTATTTAAAACTAAAGACTGAAAGACTTCAAAAAGGCGATGCACTTATCAAAATAGACAGCGGCGATTTAGCTCCTGAACTGGATGCGTTATTTGACAAAGTGCTAAAGAAAACCCAAATAAAAGCGACTTCAGAGGGCATGAATTTATTGCTTGGTTTAGGAAACGACTAATGAAAGTATCAATTTGCCCTACCTTATACGGTCAAGATTTCTTGGTTGAAGCCAGCGAAGAATCAACGTTCGATTATCAATCCCGACGAATTACCCGTTCGGCAACGTTAGATGGTGGCTGTTTTATTGCTGATAACGGTTACACCGCCAGCGATGGCACGATTAAAGTATCTATTGAAAAACAAAATTACCAGCCCGAATTATCCGCGCTCATTCAACAATTCGGCATGATTACAGTGTCCAGTCGTTATGGCTTCTTTTTATGCGCATTCGAGTCGATCAAAGAATCAAAAACCGATTATTCACTTAATTTTTTAATAAAATCACAGGACGCACAATGACAGCAATAACCGCAACAGAAGGCGCGAAAGTCCTTTTTGATTTAATAAATAAAGGCAGTTCAGCAGATCGCGGAACTAATTTAGATATTGGTTTGTTTACCAATACTGGCACGATTGATGATATTAAAGCATTGGCATTAACTGCCATTACTGAGCCAACAGGCGGAGGTTATGCACGAAAAACGCTAACTGATGCCAGTTGGGATAATTCAGTGGCAAGAATATCCAGTTATGCGAAACAATCCTTTACTGCAACAGGCAGTGCGATGACTGGCACAATTTACGGCTGGTTTATTGCGACCAAAGGCACGACACCACGTTTAATGTATGTCGGAACATTCAGTGATGCACCTGGCGGGTTTACATTATCCGAAGACTCTACCATTTCATATACACCTAAAATTGTCGCCTAATTATGACCGAAGTCCTGCATCTAAGTTTTGAATCAGATTTTACTGACTCAAGCGGTCAAAATAATGATTTTATTGCCGTTGGTAGCGCGTCTATTACAACGACACGCCCGATTTTAGGAACAGGCAGTGGATTATTTACGGCTTCTGGTGATCTGATTCAAAAATTCATAAGCAATAGTGATTTTGAATTTTTAACCAATGATTTTACGATACGGCAAAAGTTTAATTTACTGAATGCAGCTAATGCGACATTGTTCTATGGCGTTAGTAATTTTTCTGTTGCCTCGATTTACATTGAAATTGTCAGCACTGAAATCGTTTGCTCTTATTATGGCAGCGCGACGGTCATCATTAACACGGGCATTTATGTCGATAATCAGGTTAATTATGAAGTTTCGCTTGAATTATATGCAGGCGATTTGTATGTGTATGTTAATGGCAGCCAAGTAGAGACAGCGGCACTCTCAGAATCTATTCCACGCCTTATTAGAATAGAGATTGGTAACAATACCAACGGGCGAATTGATGAAGTCATTATTGACAATGGTACCGCATTAGCAGACGGTGCGAGTAGTTATACCGTTGTCACTCCTTTTGAATATACGCCTGTTTACGAATACACCGACATTGTATCTTTGTTTAGCATTGATAATACTGTCGAGTTTAATCTAAATGTTATTGATCCCGTTGACTTAAATTTACGGTTTCCAGATACGTTTGAATCTACCGATACAGTGGAATTAGCATGGATTATTAATGATACTGTGCAAACGTATCTTGGTCATGAATACGTTGATATTGTCCCATTAAGACTGTCTATCAATGATTCCTATTCCTTTGAAGTTTATATTCCACCTAATTGGGTATCGCGCCGTTTCATCGCTAGAATCGGTGACTTAGAATTACCCATTGCTTCAATTACCGCTAGCATGTCGGCGAGCGGTGGTTCTTATTTATCACTGTCTATTCCGAGCCTTGGTAGTGCGCTGTTAGATGAGATAATCGCTAGAAAGACTCAGCAAATCATCGTTACCCGCCAACATATTTACAGTGACGGTAGTACAAGAGAACGTGAATTTATCCGCGTCAACTATGACACGATCACCAGCTCACAAGGTGGGCGTTCAACGAGCATTGTGTTAACAGGACGGCGAACAATTCCCGTTGCCCAATCAAAAACAGTCACCGTTGAGGACATTTTCTTTAAAAGCTATAGCGAGGGACGGCAATCAATACGGCTACCGATTATTGATGAGATTGGCTTGGGCGATGTAGTCAATGGCTTAACCATTGGGAAAATCAACTACTACATTACACCTCAAGAAGAATACATGGAATGCGCTGAATATATCGCGAATGGCACGGATAACGTCGGTGCGATTGGTTCAAACGTGCGTCCTATTCCGTTGCAAAATTATCTGGTTGTTCCTGCCAATCCGAATTATTACCTATGGCAAGAACAAGGTTATTTGAGTAATGGGCGGGCATTAAATCCAGCCGATAGTACCGATTACAATTACAACCTGCTTTACGATAGCGACGGCTTGCTATGGTACAGCGAGGGTTTTGCTGTTTATGAAGCCGATGGCATAACACAAGCAAGCATCAACCCATGAAGATTTTAATTATATTTTTCACATTATTAATAATCCTGTTGATTATTATTGTCGGTTTAGCGGCGTTTACTTTAAATTGGCTGGAAAAACGAAGTAGAGCCTACTTCGGTGCTAACCGAAAATCAGAATTAGAATTACAACGGCAACGTCACAGCGGCTGGGAGACCAATCAATGGCGAAACAGACTATAAGCAACCGCCAGCGCATCAATCAACTGGCAAAATTAAAAGGGAAACGCATTCAAGAAGCCCATGTTTATTTGATTAAAGACATTATTGAAAATGAGCAATCACAAACTATTGTTTGCGCTTCGTTGTCAGCGGCTGAATTTGAAATTTCAACAATGGTGGAAAAATCCTAATGTCTGAAGAACCTGCCAACTACATTACCAAAACTCAAAAACACAAATGCAAAACTGACATTCTATGGCAATTCCAGTGCAGTTGCTGTAATCGGAATTGGCAGATTTTAAACGGCGAACCCACCTACTATTTTTATTGCCCCTATTGCGGCACCAAAGCACCGATAAAAGAGATTGATTGATGTCAAAAGGAAAGATTTTAGAAAGTTTGGGCGATGGAAAATACAAAGTTGAAGTTTTTACCGATGTTGAAGCGATTAACGAGCGCGTAAAGACTATCGACGATCTGCTTGTTAAGCTTAATCATGATATTAGTTATGATTTAAAAACAGCGGTTGATGATGCGCTGGTAAAACTCAAAGCAATGCCATTAGATGACATTCCAGCATTGGCATTAGCTAGGCATGAATATGACAAAGCTGTTGACGCATTAGCAAAAGCAAAAATTGAACGAGAAAATCTGCTTGATGAAAAGGCAAAACTAAAAGAAGTTAAACCATCGGTAATCAAAGAACTATGGTGTGCCGATTACAACACGGAATTGCAGAAAGATAGCGATGTTGGGGTGCTGGATTGGTATAACTTTAGAGAGCCAACGACTAGCAATCGCTTTGTTTTAGTGCCTGCCTATATCAACGAAACGCCAGAGAACGTGTATAACGGCATACGCGATGGTCGTCTTGCCCCTGCTTTTACATTGTCACCTAATGCGTGGTGGTACGCGTGGAGCGTCGCCGCTGGCATGGAACGCTATAATCCACGTTACCGCAAAGGTACAATCACCGCGATTGCCGATAATGGTCGTTGTGATGTCACCGTAGACGAAAACTATACACAAATTATCCCTCATACTGCTCAGAAATTAACTACGAGAGAGCTACATTTAAAAAATGTCCCAGTTCGTTATTTATCCTGTGATGCCCTAGCTTTTCAAGTTGATGATCGTGTTGTACTGGAATACCCACGCAAAAACGTTCACAAAGATATTCTTGCTGTTTTTGAAGCAAAAAAAGCTGATTGGCTTAAGAAAAGTGCCGATTTGCAAAAGAAAATTGATGCTATTGTGGCAAAAAGCGTCATACAAAAGGCATTTATCAAAGAATTGGATGATTACGCCAAGCTGTTAGCGGACACGATAAAAACTGAAAATGACGCGGGCGGTATCACTGATTTGCAAAATGAGGTCGATACGCTAAATGATCAGGTGACTTCATTAAATCAGCAAATCAGCACCGAAAAGCAGGATAACGATACATTAATTAATGAAGTCACCAGCCTTGAAAAGCAGATTACGGATAAAACTGCACAAATTCTCAGTCTCCAAGATGAATTAGCACAGCTAACAGACCCCGTTGCGATTACCGACAAAGAAGCTGAAATTACCACGGCGAATAATGAACTTAATGCGCTGGCACAATCGCTCATTGATAAGCGGCAATTATTAGCTGAATCGACTGCCACGCTAACCGATTTAGAGAGCCAATTGAAAACAGCGCGAACCTTGCTAAACGAAAAACAAAATCAGTTAATTCCGCTGGTATCAGTCAATACGCTATCGAAGCAACAGCTCAAATACACGCTGGAAAAAAGCGTTGAAGAAACCAATAAATTACGCGAATTAGAAGATAGCAAATTTGATATTGAGCAAAACAAAACGGATGTTGACTCACAGCTAATTATGCTCGATGAGCGCATTATCAAAGAGCATACCCGATTTGAAACAGTCAAAAAGTTTGCTGATACCAGACCCAAAGAAATAACCGTTGTTGGCTTTGAATCAAACCCAAAGCCATGCGGAATCCATCTAACGATGATGAAGGTGAATGGCGATGCTGGGCAATATACCGATAAATTTCAGCCACCATTTCAAACATCAAAACAGCGGATTATTTATGATTCAGCGGTTAGTAAAACAACAGTATCAGGGATTTATGCGGGTGGTAATGCTCGACGAATCGCTGAAATTGAATTACCTATTGGTAGTAAACCTTATCCGCACAGTGAGGGCGGATCATGGCGGGGCAATTTAAAGCCAAATATTATCTTACTGCAACAACAATTAGAACAATTGATTATTGAGTTAATCGACTTAACTGATCCAGTTGATATTGCTCAAAAACAGTATGAAATAGATTTAAAGCGTACTGAAATTGAAAAAGCAAAAAATATTAAAGACCAATTTGTGGCTGTTAGTTGGTCATATTTTGATGAAGATAATCATCCTGATAAATTAGAATACGAATCTTTAACGGGAAAACAAATTTATAAAGGACATAATAATTGTCGAAAAGAATATGTAGTTTATATCGGCGGTAGGTTTGGATTATTGCCTTATTTTTTAGCCGAAGACACAACCCCAATGTCAGTTGCTGGAATGTGTTTAAAAATAGGTACAGAGGGTAATAAATATAATCTTGTCGTAATCTATAGAACAAATAGAGACAATAATACTATTCCTTATGTCGCCACCTTTTCAGTAGAAAAGCAGGGGAAAAACGGATTAATAATTGCAGAATTATCAAGATTAGCATTAAGCCTTGAAAGTAATAATTGGAATCATATCACACGATGGGATGATTCTCTTGCTGACCAAACGTATACAGTTACCGAATATTTGCGTGAATTTACAGGATTTACAGATGATGGTTTACATATTTGTGTTAGATCGGTCAGAACTGTGAATGGTGTTCCCGCTTCAGCATGGAATCCATGTGAAGATATTATTGAGTTAGTAAAATTTAATACAGATCATAGCGGACATACAGTACAAATTGCTTATTTAGAGCCATCTTCTCAAGAGTCTCCTTGGATTACTGGGGAAAATCTACAAATATTTGCGGATTATGATCGGTTTTGTGGCTATAAAAAATATGCAACAACTGATAATCGTCAATCAATTGATGCTATTGATATTATCGAGATTCCAATTGATGGGTTTTGGTTTACTAAAATAGAAAAACTAGGTGGGATAATGCCAAAACCACCTGAGAATGCAGTTGAAGAACGAGAAATGACGTTTATATCGACTAAGCTGAATATTTATCAATATTATACGCCTGTGTCAGTAACAACAGGCGATAACACGGTAATGACATCAATTGTTGTTACATTTATAGACGGCACCAAACATCAACATGATTTGGTTATCTCTGATCATAATATTATAACAACTGACAGATTATCAGTTATGTACCGTCCACGCTGGATGAATGCACCTTACACTGACAAACTGCTAATCCTCGCTACATTCGATCCTTATGCACCTACCAATGCGCTATTTATTAATTTGGAAACTAATGAAGTCACTGAAAAAGGAGTTATTGATGCCGATATAGATTACAACATTTCACCGATTGCATTAATGCACTTACCATTTTAAATATCCAAATCTTCGGGCCTTAAATTTGTGTAGCGTTTCAAGGTTTGCCAATTCTCATGTAAACTTACCAACTGCACTTGCTGAATGCTTAGCCCTTGCTCAAATAAATGACTAACTGCTTCGTGGCGCAGATCATGAAAATGTAGGTCATCAATCTCTAACATCATGCAGGCATTGTGAAAATAAGCACTCACAGTACGCGGATTATAGGGAAAAATACGCTCATCAACACATGGCTGTTTTTGGATAATCTTCCACGCCGAACGTGGATACTTGAAGCGTTTATGATTGCCTTTTTTATCTGTTGGGTGCTTCAAATCTCGCACCATGCCTGTCTGTTTATCGGCATTATTATCTGACCACAATAGCCTGCAAATCTCGCTATCACGCCGCGCCGAATACACAGCGAACCACATAATGTGCAGCATCGGCACACTATAAGTCTTCTTTTTTGCAAAGAAACGCGATAACTTCCATAATTCGTAGACCGTTGGTCTGCGTTCCCGCTGTGCGCCTTTCCCTACTAATTTTTCCCGTCGCAATACTTCCATTGCACTATCAAACGCATCTAGTCGATAGCTATGATTATCAACATCACGCATGGTTTTCAACGTCGTCCGTAACCAAATCACATCATTATGCACAGTTTGAGGCTTAGCTTCTTTATTACGCTGAATACAATGCTCAATAATGTCCTTGGCTTGTAACTTATAAGCATCTATTTTGCCGATGTCATAATTCAACAGCCGTCGAATATCAAAATTCTTTGAGCGTCCAAAATTATGGGAAAACTGGGTAATGTATTTTTCAATCAGTGTTTTTATCAGCACTGATTTCATTGCACCGCAAGCCTCAACTTCTTGTAGCTCTAATTCCCGCTTGCTTGCCCATGCCTTAGCCAATGCTTGCCGATCAAACGTTTTAACTTCACTGTGGACAACCACACCATCACGCTTTATTCTAATCCGCGCCGAATAGCCAAAAGTCCCATCATTACGTTGTCGCTTTGTAATCGTTGCCATCGTGTCACCCAGTGTCACATTAAAAACCATGTGACAATAGAGTAACACCAATAATAATAAAACGACCTAAAAAACCTATAAAATGACCGACAATAAAAACAACACAACAACGCCAGAACCCTTGAAAAACCAAGACACACAAGCAAAATCAAGGGTTCATCGTTTTAGCGTCGCTCCGATGCTAGATTGGATTGATAAAAATAAATAATGCTTTATTATTAATTAGTTATATTATTTATTTTCTAAATGTGGCTTTTTTGTTGTTTGAGTTGGTGGGGAACATCATGCTTAAAAATCAAACTAAGCAGTTTTACGCATGATTATTACTAAGCATTGCTTTTGCTTTCATATACAAAATAAAACTTTTATCGTTATAACAAGCCTTTTTTATCTCAGGAATTGCCGCTTTAAATTTTAAATGCGCTCTCAGTTTATTGTTTAAATATTGTCTATATTCAGATGCAAGCATAGCGACAATAGCTCTCGATTCTGCATTGCCTTTGCGGGGTTTGCGTATGGTTTTTATGGTCAACTCTATGTCATTCAGCGCATGACAATCTAAATCAAAATGAATCAATTCTCTGTTGTTTTCATTGATAACAACTTCAAATTTATCGCTAATAATTCCAGTTACATGTCCTATTCGTCCATCAGATAAAACAACAAAATCATCAACTTCAAACGGACGCAGGTTAGTCGCCATAATAAACTCCTGCACGGCGTGGGTGTTGCATGCGTAATTTAAGTTCTGTGGTCATAAAAAACTTATCGCAAGACTCAGGATCATCAGAATAAATTTCTTGAAATATCTTCCATCCTTTTACTGGGTGTAGGTATTCAACAACATCACCTTTTTCTGCTGCTTTTTTATCAAAAGGCAGCGCGGCTGATTCTTTTATTCTCAAATCGCTTTCATCACTTCTACCTAGCTCTATTCTGTCACTAAAAAATTGGTCAACCTCATAGTTGGCATCAAAATCATCCCATTCTTGCAGACAATAAACTTGCACCATGACGTAAGCTAAATTACCGTAAAGAATTTTTAATTCTTCCCACTGTTCTTTATTCATATACTCACCTCGTCTTCATAAAACACTATTTGAGCATCAAATTCTGATTTTAATGCAGCAATAATTGGGTCATTTTTTAGCATCTCTGCGAGTGCTGGTTGTTCTGTTTGTATTTTCTGCCAAAGCTGTTGGCGTTTTTCTGGGCTTAGGTTTTTTGGATAAAGTATTGGTTTGTATTTTTCAATAGTCACATGGTGATATTGTAGTGTTGGTTTTTTAGCAGGTTTCGATACATCGAATTTACTGTGTTTTGTAATGCTCATAAACTGTTTTTAAGAAAGCCAAAATTACGGGCCACGGGGATAGTGTTCGTATTCTTTCCAGTCACTATTTTTTCACCGCCACGTTGATAGATAGCGCGTGCGGATTCCGCGCTGGTAGTTATTATTTGTTTGCCACCGACTACCGCAAGATATTGCCCATTGACGAAGTAGTACCCATCTTTTCTTACAGTTGTATAAACGGGTTCCTGAATGACTGATTTAGGTGGTTGTGGTGGTATTGGTGGTGGCAATTTTGGGGTTGGTGTTCTGATAGTTTGTTTTTTGGTAATAATAGTGGCTTTCTTTTCTTTCTGGGCTTTGATGTGCATATCTTGCTTGCTTCGATAAGCCTGTTTTTTATCGATCGCCTTTTTAGCCATTTCCTGTTCTTTAGCTGCTTTGAATAAGCGCATGGATTCTGTTAAATGGGCATCCTTTTCGGCTTGCTCCCTTCTTTTGACTTCTTTGATGGCTTCGATTAGTCCTTCTTGTATTAGGATTTCATCTCGAACAGCGATTGCTTGTTGTAAAGTCGCATAAGTTCCCACTTGAACCTCTATTACATTGCGTTTTTTAATCCTAACGGCATAACGCGTGGAGTTTTTGCCAACTACTTTGCGTATGTTCATTGGCAGATCAAGTTCACGCGATATGCTGTTGCTTCTGAGTCTATTCTTGGCAGATATTTTTTCTCTGGTTTCTAATGTTTGAGGTATGCCAAAGGGTCTACCTCTTTTTGGCTTAGTATCGGTGTCCATAACTCACCCATTCATTTTTTGCCATTCTCGCAGCGCGGCTTGGCGTTGTTGGTCGATTAGATTGGCTAGGTCCTCAACATGGATAATCCATGTTGCTTTTTGTGTACCACATCGAAACACAGGAACGGGTAAACGGTTTAGGTTTGCCCGCTTTGCCGCTTCTTTCGCACCTAGTCCAAAGTATTTTTCACTGATTTGGCTAAGTTCAACCGTTGGAGTGTTGAACTCAGCCATCAGTGCGTAAAATGTGGATGCTTTAACTGGCATGATGGCTATCTAATAGATCATGTCGGTTAATTAAAAAGGCAAGTGATAATTTTGGTATTGGGGTGCGCTCGTCTTTTTGACTGCTATTTTTATACGCAATAAAATCTGCTCTTTTATAAATATAGCCGTGCTTGTTTTTGCCGATTCGTTTAGGGAAAATCCCTATATTTCTTTTCCTTCTAGCGTGTATTCCAACTATTGAAAGACCTAAAAGTTCAGCCATTTCTTTAATTTGGATAATCTCATTATTGTTACTCATAGTAGTCTTCCTATGAGTGGCGTTTAGCTGTGGTTAGGATGTATCGGTAGGCACGACTGGTAATTGTGCGGATACGTTCAAGGCTGTTGTTACGTTTGCTCATGATGATTACCTTGTTAATTGTTTTTTAGACGATAAGCCGATTTTTTAAAATTTAGCTTATCAGGTAGTTTTGCATTAAGAGACGGTGGAATTGTCCACGCTGATTGTTTTCGCGTTGCGCGTGGACTTGGTTTTAATTGCAGGTTTCGTGCGCGTTTATCTGCCTTGGTGATGTATTTCATTGTTGATACTCCACAGCTACGCGTGAATATGACAATGCAGCGTTTAAGTTATCAATGGCATCATTGGTAAGCAGGTAAAGTGACCGCCGTCCATTAGGGTTATACATATCGAGAATGATAGTCCCTGCGTAGTAGGCGTTTTTCAATCTTTGCGCATCTTGTTCTGTTTCGCTTAGATTCATTTGTTGTTGGAGATATAGTCGGTATGTGTTTTTGATTTTATTAAATAAAAACACTTGGTCTTTTTGCAGTCTGCAATGAGTTATTTTGCCGCTGCTAACATCGTTATAGAAACGCTGTAAGCTATAAATGGCTTCTTCATAATCTTTTGTTGCGACTTTGTAACCACGGCTACCTGCACACATGATTTTTTTAAAGGCTTCAAACAATGATGCGGGCATTTTCAGGGCATGAGCGACACCAAACGGATCATATTCGCCTAATGCTTGATATGGATTTGTCATGATGTACCGACCAATGAGGTAGCGATGATTAATGAGATGAGGATAGCTATGCAAATAATCACAGCGGCTTTTATGGCTGTCATTGGGCTAATATCTATCCAGTTATAGCTATCGTTATAATTTAACGATACTGATTTTGGGTGACGGTTTTTTGTGTCAATTATCATGATTGCACCTATAAACTTAGTTAAAACGGAATATCATCATCATAAGGTGGGTCGAAGTTATCACCAGGTGGTGGGTGACTATTTGTTTTCGCTTTTTTATGAGCAGATTTTTGTGCTGGTGCTGGTGTTGCAGTTTGTTCTGCTTTTCTATTGCCAACTAGATCAACTGCATGGGCAGTTAGATTAAGTGAGGCTTTCATCAGTCCATCATTGCCTTGGTAAGTATTAATTGTGCATTCACCACTGACATAGACGGCTGTGCCTTTTTTTAGGTAGTCTTTTAAGCTGGATTCAGCCACTTTCCCCCACATTGATACGCGTACCCACTCAGTATGTTTTTTATCGCCGTAGCCGCTAGACATAGCAACGCTAAATTGCAGAACGGCGATACCGTTTGGGGTGTATCTCAGTTCAGCATCGCCACCAAGATTTCCAGCAAAAGATAGGGTGTTGCTCATTGTAGGATTCTCGCAAAAGCGGATAAGAGAGCGATCAACATCATTACTGTTGCGATTGCGACTACATGTATGCCAAATATGTACATGATTTACTCCGTGGTAGATTGTGATTGAAATAGGATTACTTTCATGTGTTCAACATCATCAGCAAGGGCTTTATTGATGTATTCACGGGGCGTGATGCCCATTTTTTCATCGATTAGGCGACAATTGTTTAGTAGACTACGGTCTATTCGGTGCTTGATTCTTACGTTGTCAGTTGACATTTTTTGTTGTCCTGTTGGTTAGTAATGGTTAGTTGCTAAAATTGGCAACTAACTCCTGATCATGATTTATATTTGATAGCTCATGTCCCCGATAAAGACGCTAGCGTTGACTTGTTCTAACCCTGATTTGAGTTTTACGCGCATTAGATCGGCAATGTTTTGTTTAGCACTGTCTAATTGCATGATGCGGTATTTAAACAACAGGTCTTTTTTGTCATTGTTGGTAATGCGCAGCTGGCAGGTGAAATTAAGGCACGGAAAATCTTCATAGGGCTGGCAGGAAAACTTGAAAAACGCGGGTGGTTTTATGTCTCCCGACTTAATTTCGATGCTTTCAAGGGCAGAACGTGAGGCTGAATACTGCTCAGTTTGTTGTTCAAAGACTGCCGTGTGTTCGCTTTTTAGCTTTCTTAGTGCGTTTTTAGCTTTTTTACTGTCTATCGGTTCGCCGTTTTCATCAAAAAAACTGATTTCAGTTTGCCAATCTTCAGCAAAGTCTAAAAAGTTTTGCTGTGATAGCATTTTGTGTTGATCATCTAGCAATCTGCTGTATGCAGGGGTTTTATTGAGTGCTAGTGTTGCGCGATGTTTACCCCATTGCGGGTTTTCTGGCGTTCCCATGTCAAAAATGGCACAGGCTTTCATATTATCGAGATTGATGAAAACATTGGTCGTTTGTGAGCTTGTCGTTTGTGATTTTTCAGTGTATTGGGTGCAGTAAGCAACAAATTCAGGCAATACGCTGGTTTCAAAGCGGGCCCGATAATGTTTAGGCACATTATCGAATTGTTCCAACGCTTGTAATTTGTAGCCGTCTGGGACGATGACAGCATCGACACTTTCAGCGTTTTGTTTTGCGGCTAATGCTAAGCTGGCAATGGCAGCGACTAATTCTGGATTCATAGTTTATTTTCTCAGTGTGGTTACGTTGGCTTTTTCGCCTGTGAATAAATCTTGCTGTGCTTTTGGGCTGATAGTTAAATTGCCCTTTCCATCCACATACATGGGTGTGTGGGTAGTGTTTTCTTCAGCTTTTTTGCCGTTTTTGGTAGGAGCTGCATATTTCAGCGTATGTTCTATTTTTACGCTGACACCATCTCCGATTTGAGATAGATTTAAGTTGATGGTGACATTGCCTTTTTTGCCGTGTTCTACAACACCTAGGGCAACCAGTTTTAAGGCGGCAATGAATTTATCTGAGAATATCCCAGCATCAAATTCGCCGATTACATCTTCTAGTTCTTGGTTCATTTTGTAGCCTCTCTATTGGTTTTTTAATAATTGGTATCTGTCTTTCCAGATTGTCATCGCGCATTTTTCAGCAAATAAATTTCAAAATTGAAAGTGAGA
>Ga0208392_1000033_pt1 | contig 28334 bp, 28 predicted proteins | sample LakWasMeta3_LOW4_2_FD_183855 | JGI IMG/M metagenome (GOLD analysis project Ga0208392, IMG submission 183855) | Freshwater sediment methanotrophic microbial communities from Lake Washington under simulated oxygen tension - Sediment Metagenome... | ecosystem: Environmental > Aquatic > Freshwater >... | reverse complement strand
AAGTTTGATTATGAGGTATTTGATAGGTGGCTTATTGAAATAAAACCATCCATATCAGATGATTACCCATCAGTTTTACGACAAGTTAAAAACAACATGAAAAACCAAAAAAGATATTCTGATGCCACCATAAGATCCATGGTATATACAAAGAATTACACAGGTAGTGTTGAGTTGGAAGATGTAAAAGAAATTTTTAGAAGAAGCGAAATATTATTTTTTGTGGATAATAATTAATAAAAAAGAGGAGATTGGTCTGATACACCAATCTCTTTCTAAATATTGACTTAATGGAATAAATCAAATGAATACAGATATATTTATGCTTCAAACACACATAACGGTCCTTAAGGGGGACAAACCTTATTTAAAAGAATATAGAGTTGTAGATAATGTTGTAAACAAAGGGAATGTTAATACAGCTTATCATCACGATTATATAACACACACAATAAACAACATTGACGAACTTTACACAATAATTAAAGAAACTTCAACAACTGATAACTCGTTTATTATTAGAGGCAAATCTGATTATAAACAGGATTGGGATCGTGTAAGACAGATTAAAAACGATGATAATCAAAATGGTACATTTTATGATGCACCTACAGCATGGGTTTGTGTCGATTTTGATGGTGAGGTTATTCCACCAGAAATTGAACGATTGTCACCTGAATCAATTGAATGGTTGATTAAATATAGACTACCCAAGGAATTTCACAACAGTTCTTACATTTACCAATGGTCTTCAAGTGCTGGTTTGTACTACAACAATAAACCAATTAAACCAGGTGTAAATGTTCATTTATTCTTTTACTTGGATAAGGGACTATTGGAATATGAATTAAACGGGTGGTTACCAAAATCAAATGGATTTGATGAATCAGTTCATAGGGTGGTACAACCAATATTTGTTAATCCAAATTGTATTAAGGATGAAGCCATTGTTGATGTTATTCCAGTATCTGAAAAGATGGGAATTGTTAAGAAAGATGACGCTGCCGTTAAAACACCCGATGAATACATACTCAACGAATTAAAAATTAAAAAAGACAAGGCTGCCTCATTATCTGGAACTATTAATATCGATAGTGCCGACATAATCATTCAAAAACTGAATCAAATTGGATGTATTGTTTCCAGAAGCCCAAGTACATTATCTCTAAAATCACCAAACGAAAACACTCAAGGTGGTTACTTTTGCAAACTATCAAATCCTATGTGGATTGGTCACGGTGGTAAAACTGCAAGAAGAGTTGATACCTGGTTGAAAGAAGAATGGAATGTTGATTTTGAATTACCTCAATTACACGACGATGCTTTAGTAAACCAACTAAAACGATTAAAAAACAAACAAAATATTACCCAAATTAACAGTATTTCAAAAAACAATAAAAAGGGTAAAAAACCTGTATCTACTGTAATGGATGATGCTTGGGATTTTGGAGCTACTGAACAATTATATGTTGAACCATTCAACCGAGAGAAACGTCACCAGTTACAAGAAAGAGGTTACAAACATTGGAAGACACTTTCCAAAAATATTTCTTTATTGTTGTATGGGTTTGAAGGATTTGGAAAATCAAGAATTGTTAATATCATAAGAGCTGACAATAGACAGGTAATAATGGGGTGTTCTTCCAATAATCAAGCTACTGAACAATACAATAGATTTGTAACAGAAGGGTTTAAAACACAGTTGATAACAGGTCGTGGATACAATTTAGAACAACTTGGTTATGCAATTGTTTTAGATGAGCCAAAACATCCCTGGGACAGTGGACAAATCAACGAATCAAAAACTAAAACATTAATGATGGAAAAGTTTATGGTTACCCAGGAGGATGCTGATCGAATTTGGGAGGAGACTGTATCAATTGACCCTGATTTTGAAGAATACGATGTTGTTGTAACAACACATAGTAGACTTCTCTCGCTAGGTCGTCGTCAAGCATCAACTTGGTCTAATCCAAGAGGATTCATTGTTGAGGACAGTAAAAGAATAATACCAAATGATGTAAGAGTTATTTTAGATGACTGTAATAATAACGATTTTATGTGGTTGTCTGACTTCAACAATGATTATGCTAACGTGAAGGTTGATGGTCGTTTACTCGAACAGAAGACAATTGGTAATAGACACTACTTCGTTAGACCAGTTGGTTTTAGATATGGCTATGGTTTAGATAGTAGATTGATATTCACCACAACAGAAATAATTACCAGCTACTTGATCAATCGTGCTTTCGATGTTTATACACCAGAATTAATGCCTAACATTAAGATGTTAGCTGGTGATATTAAGTTATTAAAAACGAATATGACTTCCCATAACCGTGATGGACTGTTATTACCGATTTTCCAAAGGGTAAGGAAAGAAGGATTTGATTTTGAGGTTATAGCTGATGGGTTGGGGATGGAGTTAAATCACTCAAACAATAAGGGACAGAATAAGTTTCAAGATACTGATATTGTTGTTGAGATTTCACAAAACCCAATAACAAATACAAGAATATTACAAGATGAGCTGGAGTGGGAAGATTCTGATAACTTTAATATTAAAGTATTAGTTGCTTTAGATAAGTTACACCAAGCTATTGGTCGGAATAGTGGCTATAGATGGGCTGACAAACCTGAAAATGAAAGAAAATCTGTTGTTGTTCTTTGTGATGCACAATTAACACCGTCCATTATGAGTCTTACTAGATACCACATTAACTATTATGAGGATTTAGATTGTGTTGACTATAGTAGTTACAGGAAACGTGAGAGAGATGATTTGGGAGGTTGTATTGCGTGGTATATACAGAATTTTCACCACTATTTAACAAAGGGTGTAAAGGGAGCTACTGGAACAAGAGCTTTTGTTGCTGATTGTAAGGATGCTATAGGTAATAATATTAAGTACAGTGGGAGGAGATTGGGAAGAATAGCTAAAGCCCTAATACACTTATATGATTCGAAAATAACCAATGATTATAAAAATTCAATAAAACTTACAATGGATTCAATTGGTGTTGAAATACAATAGGGTCAAACCGACTACTTTTGTAAACCCTTGATTTATATAGAAAACTTCTTCAGTTGCCTTATATACTATAAGGGAAATGAACTTATTTCCTATATAAATCAACAAGTTATAGAAGTAGTCCAAAAAAATACATATCACAACCACATAAATTATTATAACCCTCTTCTCACAGAGGGTTTTTTATTATCTAACGGATCGTAAACAATACGTATTAATAGCGATTCTCGGCAAATTAAACGCGATTTAAGCGTTGACAAATCAAATCGGGATAAATGATATGGGAAAACAATAAGTGAGATATAAAATCCGTAATTTGGTTTTTTACTCAATGAAAAAACGTGGTAGGTTTTCCGTGAAACGCGAAAATTAGGGTCAAAAATCAGTATGAGTTACTACCTTTTTTGTCATCAATCAACAGCTTATTGGTTATTTAATTAAAACAAATATTCGGTAATTCGAATATATCATTAATAGTTTGCTATTATGATTTTGAACTAATTATATTGAATTGAATATTGTTGTCAAATATTCAAATTGGTTGAAGATACATATATGGATTTTTGAATAGGGATGTTATTCAACTAATAATATAAGGTATATTAAAATGAACTCATTAATAAATGAATTAAAAGAAGTACTTATTAACAACAATATTACAAATAGTAATAATGGAGTAAAACAAATAGAAGAGTATTTTACAGGTTTTGAAGTTCATCCATTAAAAGAAGAATGGTTAGTGATGACTAAAAAAGAGAAACATCAATTAGTTCAAAAACTATTAAAACCAATAGATCAACCAAAAGAAGAAGATGTTAGTGAGGAATTAACGTTAGAACAGGCATTACAAGAAGAACAAGAAGGTAAACAAATAGAAATAGATACATTAACATTTCAAATCGAAGAATTAGAACAACAACTACAACCATTGAGACAACAATTAAAAGAATTGTTAGGTATTAATAATGAATCTAAAATGGTGAGAGCTCGTAGATATTTCAAAGAAAATAGAGATATGTCAAGAAAAGATATGTTAATACATTTTGTTGATGAAATTGGATTAACTAAAGCTGGTAGTGCTACTTATTATAATATCTTTAGAACAGATGAAAAGAATGGTAAGTAACTAATTAATAGTAACTATTATAGAGGTGGTTATTGATTTAACCATCTCTTTTTTATTGTCTCAAAAATAACAGTATCGAGACGAAACTAATCTAAATAAGAATCATTCTTATTACCATATGAATAACCTTATTGTCCACAATCTTAAATCTAAATAAGAACCATTCTCATCCAGGATGTTAATAGAATTCCAGCCAGGATTTTGAAGAGGCCAACAAGAGGTCTCTTTTAGGTTGGTTAGAACAGTATACAACGACAATAATCGACCATTTTACTGTGTGGAATATCTTACTCTATCATATCTCTATCATTAAACTCTATCACCACTCTCAATCCCACTATTAATGCGGTGGTCAACTCACTAAGTAATTAATAGTCAATTTTATTCTTGTTTACTTTATTGTAATTGGTACTGTCACTATTGTAGTTATAGTGGGGTGAACAGTGCGAAAAATGTGGGTTCAACCTGGAACGGCTTCAAAAATCAAGAGCGGGTTCGGTTGTATAATACCCAAAAAAACATTTTCCGTGAACAGCGTTTGCCCCTCCACACTATCCCGCTATAACCGTGGGCTCAACCGTACCCACTCCCATTCTAGCCACCGTTATATAAAAATAACTCTATCACTGTTTTTCAACCAAAACACAACAGTAAAACACCATCTTAGGAGTCAAAACCGGTAAAACTGGCCTCAAACTGGTCCAAAATTGTCCTATTTTATTATTTCAAAAATTCCTGAAAAACCTCTGAAATCCTCTCAAAACCTGAAAGGTGTACCCTAACTCAAAATGGAATAAATACAGAGGTAAGCAATTCAATAGACCACCTACCTATGCCCATCAATAACACCAACAGCAAATCGTCAACAAACAACCAACTTGAACAATTCCTTCAAGCCTTATCGAGTTATCGTCAACAGGTATTGAATGAAGAAGCAATCATCCAGGAACTGGTTTCAACAATAATGGGTATAAAGCGAATAGGGGGAGGGGTGGAGCAGCTATCACCAACCTTTCTATTGGATGAACAACTGTTAAAGGCTCGAACAAGGTTAGCGAAACTCAAGACCAATTTTCAATCAACCTACATAACCCGAACAAATCAACCCACCAAATTCTTCTCAACCCTTGGACCAGAGCATGGTGGGATTGTGCTTGGACCATACATCAACAAGCAAAAGGCAATTGTGGCAAGAACTGCGTACCTGACCAAACTCACGAAAGGCACCTTAACAGTTGACCGTATTCCAACCATCACCACCACCATCAAAGGGGGAACTAAAGTTCCCCAACCATAAATAAAGTAAACCATATACAGTTGAAAGGAAGTGTTCAAGCCATGATGATGAAATCAACCAACCTATTAATAACATTATTCACAAACAGCATCACAGGTTTCAAAGGAATGTCTGGTGGTGGTGGTGGTAATGCGAAGGATGCAGCCAGAGCCCAACAAGAGGAAGCAGCACGATTAGCGGCTCTTAAAACACAAGAGGAAGCTCGTATCCTGAAAGAGACACTGGATAACAAAATTGCGGTAGCAGGTAAAGAATCAGCGGCAGCAACAGCCAGAACCAGTTTGATGGATAAAGCAAAAACTGCTCTTGAGGACCCAGCAGAAGCAGCAAAGAAAAAGACCTTATTGAGTAACTACAGCTCAACCTCCTAAGGGAATCAGTCAGACTATGGACCTATCAGCATTTTTCAAACTATTGAATGATACAACAGGGGTGGACATCACTCCTGCTCCTATCCCTGCCACTCCTGTTGAATCACAAAAGCAGTTAGAGGGAAAGGACAATATTTCAAGTGTATCTAGTCAACGTACATATGACCGTGAGTTCAAACAAGCAAAGAAACCAGCATCCATATTCTTACAAGCTCAGAGGGCCAATGTTGGTGAAACCTTAATATCAAAAGCAAACTCCACCTTATAGTGGTCACAATTTAAAAGGACAACGTGAATGGATTCACAAGATACAAAAGACAAGCCAGATAAAGTTCCTAATGCTGTACAGTTACAGAAAGGGAAGCAGGCATTAAAGGTATTCGCTCAACTGGTCAATCAAAAACAACCACTTGAAAGATATTGGACCACAGCATATGCCTACACACTTCCTCATCGTGGTCAATACTTTCAAAATAAGGGTGGAGACGGTTCGGCAACAGGTATTGGTAAGGCACAAGCAGACCAACAAGTAATCTATGACTCAACAGCAGGAGATGCGGTTTCACTATTAGCAGCATCAATAATGAGTGGATTGACACCATCAGCATCACAATGGTTTCAGTTTAGAATTCCCGGTGTAAAGTTTGATGACCTTCAGTACGATGCGAGAGTGTGGTTGGAGAATGCTTCAAAGACCCTGTTTAACCTTATTCACAATAGTTCAAATTACAACGCCACAGCACTTGAGGCGTTAGAGGATTTAGCTATATCAGGGATGTATGGAATCTATATTGAGAAAGAGGATGGTGGAGATTTTCACTTTGAACTATGGCCTCTTGATAGTTTGTATGTACAGGAAAATCCAAAGACACAGGTAATTGATACTGTATACCGTATATGTCTATACACAGTAGAAGCAGCTGTTGAAAAGTTCGGTGAATCAAACCTTCCAGATAGCTTAAAAAGTGCCTACAAACAAAATCCTGACAATCCCAAACAGCATGAGTTCTTACACATCATCAAACCAAGAAAGGGTAAACCAGGAAAGTTCGCTACTCAATTGCCCTTCGAATCACTATATGTTTGTAAGAAGAGTGGTCAAGTTGTAAAAGAATCTGGCTACCACGAGTTACCAATTGTTGTCCCAAGATGGTCAAAAATCCCTCGTACATCCTATGCTCTTGGACCATTGAACAAAGCATTACCTGATATAAAGACCTTGAATAAGGTTGTTGAAATGATGCTACAAAATGCTGAAATGGCAATAGCAGGAACCTTTGTTGCCAAGGCTGATGGTTACCTCAATCCAAACACCACACAAATTGGTCCTCGAAGAGTGGTATTCGCTCAAGACCCAGGAAATATAAGACCTTTAACAATTGGTGGAGATTTCAGAATCGCTTTTGAAGAGATTACTAGATTACAGAAGCAAATCAAATCAGTACTTATGGCTGATGAATTAGAACCAATTCAAAAGAATTATGCGTCAGCAACAGAGGTATCAACTCGTGCTGTGATTGTTAGACAGATATTAGGTCCAATTTTTGCCAGATTACAAAGTGAGTATCTTGAACCATTAATTGGTCGTTGTTTTGGATTAGCATTTAGAGATGGAACATTTGGACAGATACCACAATCCTTACAAGGTTCTATCACAATCATTCCTGAATATGTATCTCCAATGGCAAGAGCACAACGAATGGAAGAAGTGACCTCAATGGAGAAATTTGAACAATCACTTGCGGCTACTGCTCAACTTAACCCACATGTATTGGATGTGTATGATTTTGATTTGGCAACCTTAAAGAAGGCTGGATTGATTGGAGTACCATCAGATGTGATTCGAAGTAAAGAGCAAATCCGAAAGGTTCGGGATGACCAAGCACAAGCTCAACAAGAACAACAAGCCCAACAACAAGCCCAAACTAATCAAGAACAGGTAATGAATCCTGGAGTATTGAAAGCAGGAATGGAAGCACTTGGTGGACCAGAAGCAGTTCAGCAACTAATAAAAGGACAATCATAATGAAAGACAAAATTAATAAATTGATAAACGACTATAACCAACGAGAAGCTGATAAAAAAGGTTATAGATATTTTAATCAGGATTATGTAACCAGTGAGATATTGGAGGACAAACAATTAGTGAAAGACATAATTGATTTAGCTAGAGAACTAGCACCAACCAACAAATTGGTTAAACAAGGATAATAGTTATGTTAGATTCAGAGGCTTATAACTATTTGTTTTCAAAGGATAAAACTGGTAACAAAGTGCTCCAAGAATTAACAGGGTTATTTTACGATAGACCTAGTTATACCAAAGGAGACCAATTCGACACAGCCTACAAGGAAGGACAACGTTCAGTTGTTGAATTCATATTGAGACAAATATCACAAATTAACTTTATACCAAATCAAAATACAACTGAAGAGTAAAGGACATACCAATGACAGATGAAGTTCAATCACCACAAGAAGAAACAACCACACCAATAGACTCACCATCAGTTGAAACAACCACAACTGAACAAACGCTTATACAGACAGAAGCATCTAAACCAGAAGTTCCATCAAAATTCTTAAAGGATGGAGCACCTGATTATGATGCACTCACAAAAGCCTATACAGAATTGGAAAAAAAAATTGGTAGTAAAGTACCAGTAGCAGATGTATCGGAATATGACTTTCAATTCCAAACAGCTGATGAATGGGATGTTGAACAATTAGAAGCTTTTAAGGGACAAGCTAAAGAATGGGGTTTGAGTAAGGACCAATTCAATAACGCAATGGCATTATATGAACAGAACATTACTGCTGTTTTAGACCAATATGCACCAAATGCTGAAAGAGCCCAAGTAGCCCTACAAGACCAATGGGGAAATGATTATGGTTCTAACATGAAAAGTGCTGCTCATGCTATTGAAACATTCTATCCTGAGGCACTTAATGACCCTGAATTAGGTTCTAATCCAAAATTCATAAAGGTAATGGCAGAGATTGGAAAACAATTGAAAGAAGATAATGCGCCAAGTACTGTTAATACAGGAACTGGAGCAAGTCTTAGTAAATTAGAGGTGGAAGCACTTATGGCTCGTTCAGACTACACCAGTAATAAAGAAGTACAAAAACAAGTGAGGTCATGGTACGAATCAAATTATCGTTAAAACCATATAGTTAGGTTAACCCTAACCATAAATAAACATAATAATACTTAAAAGGATAAGGAGTTATCCCCCGAGTAAAGTATAAAAACCGCCCTGTAAAAGCAGACAAGCCGAAGGTTCTGGAAGAACTAAAACCAAACAAACAAATTTTAAAATTGAATAAGGAAATTCAACATGGCAAGTAATATTTCTGCTGCATTTATTGCACAATGGAACGACGAAGTAAAACAATCATACCAACAAAAGGGTTCAAAACTAAAATCAGCTGTACGTTATGTTGAAGGTGTTACTGGAGCAACATACAACTTTCACAAATTGGGTGCGTTAACAGCTAATACAAAAACTCGTGATGCTGCTTTAACATTTTTAAACCCAGCACAATCTGTTGTTACTGCAACATTAGTTGATAAATATGCTGCTGTTACTATTGATAAATTGGATGAGTTAAAAACCAATGCTTCATTTCGTAAAGAATATGTATCTGCTACTGCTAATGCTTTAGGTCGTGATACTGACGCACAAATCAATACAGCATTGTTAGCATCAAATACTAATAGCACAATTGTTGGTGGTGGTTTAACTCAAGCTAAAATTCTTGATGCATTAACGTTATTGAATCAGGTTGATGCTGACCCATCAGACCGATTCTTGATTGTGTCACCAAAACAATTACAAGATGCTTTAGCTCTTACAACTATTTCATCTGTTGATTATCAAAATGTAAAAGCGTTAGTATCAGGTGATATTGATACAGCATTTGGTTTCAAATGGATCATATCTAACCAATTGACTCAAAATAACTTTGACCAAGCTGGTGGTGCATTAACTGGCGCATGGCACAACTTCGCCATTCATCGTCAAGCTGTTGGTTTGGCTGAGGGTCAAGATGTTATAACAACTGTTGAATGGTCACCTGACAGATATGGTTACAATGTTGTATCTAGTATGTCATTAGGTGCTGTCGTAATTGAAGCAACAGGTGTAATTGAACTAGCAAACGTATAATTTTAGAACCATAACCATAATAAGGTTAGTGTAGAAATGCACTAGCCTTTTTTATTGTGTAAAAAATATACCCAGTAATAACCAACCATAAATACCTATATTATAAAAATGGGTAACATGGATGGCATCAGCAGTTGAAATAGCTAATATTAGTTTGATTGGTTTAGGTGGAAAACCTATTAGCTCGTTTACCGAATCCACATCTGAAGCAATTTCAGTTAATGCTGTATGGAATGTATTTCGTCAAACCCTACTACGTTCTCATTACTGGAACTTCGCTATCAAGCGTCAAGAGTTGGCACAAGCAACCACTCCACCAGGTTTTGCATATGATTATAAATATGCACTCCCATCAGACAATCTTCGAATCATTCAAGTCTACACAGATGGAGATTACAAAATTGAAAATGGGTTTGTTATAACAAACCATACAAGTTGTAAGGTTAAATATGTTGCAGATATAACTGACACCAGTGTTTGGTCAGGAGATTTCACAGAATTAATGTCAGCAAGATTGAAAGCTGAATTGGCTTATTCCATTACTCGTGACAAAGATATGGTCACATTGTCTTGGAAAATCTTCAAAGATAAAGAAGAACAGTGTAAATGGGCAGATGCTAGTGAAGACATTGAGGATGTATTTCTTGGTGGAACAGATTTAATTAGTGTGAGGGCTATCTAATGGCTCGCGTTAAGCAAATCATTACGGATTTCACCAGTGGAGAAATATCACCAAAGATGATAGCAAGGACTGACCTTGAGTCCTACAAGCATGGTTGTAAAAAGATGCTTAATGCCTATCCATTACCTCATGGTGCTTGTACAAGAAGAAGAGGTACAAGAGCATTAGTTGAGGTAAAAGATTCCACCAGACCAGCAAAGTTAATCCCTTATATTTACTCTCGCACCATATCTCACGCTCTAGTGTTTAATGCGGGGGTTATGAGAGTGATCCGAGACAAAACCTTGTTACCAAGTGTCGCATCACCATATGAACTAGCTATTCCATATTCTGATGCTGATTTACCATCACTAAGGTACACACAAGTTGGAACAGCTCTATATATTGTTCACAAAAACTATCCAACCAAAGTATTACAAAGAATATCTGACACAAGTTGGACATTGGTGGATGCTAGTTTTATTTACAAAGCTGTTACTGATTTCTGGTATGAAAACTGGTTCATCAAATTCAAAATAATTAGTGGAACAATCGCATTTGTTGCAGGTAAGCAATTCACAATTACTGCTCCTGGTGGAGTTGTCACACCCAATGGAAGTGCTGGTAATGGAACAATCACAGCAGTATCTTTTAAAAATGGAGCACCTACTGAAACCTGGTATGTAACCTGTGATTATGCTGATGCCAATAGACAAGAATGGTCTGTGGCTGGAACAGTGTCTGGTACAAAAATTGTTACATGGCATACCAATGAATATCCATCAACAATTGCCTTTCACGAACAACGATTGTACTTAGGTGGAACTGCATCCTCTCCTCAAACAATATGGGGTAGTGCTGTGGGTAGTTACAATGTTCTTACTAGAGGAGCCAAAGATGATGATGCTATTCAATTCACCATAGCCTCAAATCAATACGATGAAATGATTCACTTAACCAGTGGTCGCTATTTGATTCCATTAACCTATGGTGGAGAATTTAGTATGACTGGTTCAAACACAACAGGTATTACACCCTCAACTGTTCGAATCACTCCCCATACATATCATGGTTCAAATGATTGTTTACCTATCAAAATCGGTAATGAAATTCTGTTTGTACAAAGGGATTCAGCAAAGGTAAGGGCAATCAGTTATTCAGTAGCAGAAGATACGAACATGGCTCCTGATATATCAGTATTGGCTGAACATATTACTGAATCAGGAATCAAGGAATCCACTTTTGCCCAATCACCCCATTACATATCATGGTGGGTAAGAAACGATGGTGCTCTTGTATCCTGTGTTCACATGCGTGATTTGGGTATGACAGGATGGAGCAAACATATCACCCCATTTGGTTTATTTGAGAATGTAATTTCAATACCAGAGAGTACGCAAGACACAGTGTACATGGTGGTTAAAAGATTTGGGAATAAAAGGTTCATTGAGTATTTCGACCATTCAAAAGAAATATATTCTGATAGTTCTATTGTTGCAACCTCTGGATCGCCAACCACAACCTGGACAGGTTTAAATCATTTAGAAGGACAAACGGTAACAGTTGTTGGAGATGGTAGTGTATTACCATCAGTTGTGGTTACTGGTGGGGCCGTAACATTAACCAAAGCAGTTAGTAATGTGGTTATTGGATTACCTTTCACAGTATCTATTGAGTTACAACATCCATATATTCAAAACGAGCATGGAGCATCACAGGGTGGAAATCTATCAGTATCTAAAATAATAGCAATGGTAGAAAACACGATTGGTATGAAAATAAATGATGTTGAAATTCCATTCAGAGAATTTGGACAAACTACTGATACTCCTATAACTCCATTCACCGGTGAAATAGAAAGAACCAATCTTGGATGGTCTAATACTGAATACATGAAATTCGAACAACCATATCCATTACCATTCACCTTATTATCAGTAGTATTGTTTGTTAATAGTTATGATTAGGGAAGCTACTATTGAGGATGTAACTGAAATAACAGCCCTGTTATTAGTTGATAAACCATGGGAAACTGTGGAGACCTTGAAACACTCAACCATAAATATATCGAAAGGACAATCCTACTTAACCATGTTGATTAACGATACTGATGATGGAATGGTATATGTAGCTGTTGATGGTTATAAAATTGTTGGTGTCATATTGGGTCAAATTCAATCACATTGGTGTACTGATGATAAATACTCCACAGATTATGTTTTGTATATCAAACAAGAATACAGACACAAACGCTATGGTTATCAATTACTAAAACACTTTATTGATGAGAGTGAAAGAAAAGGTGTTAAGAGTTTTGTAACAGGATTACCAGAAACTGAATTTAAAACTGGTTCAATGGCAAAGGTATTACTACGACAAGGATTGAAACAAAAAGCAATATGGTACGAAAAGGAATTCTAATAGATGAGTGATAATATAGCAAAAATATTTGATTTTAAAAAAGAAGTAACGAAAGTTGAAAACTACCTATTAAATCTTCCACAGGCCGAACTTCCTGTTAAACACTATTTTGTTAATGGATTATATGCCAGAGAACTATTTATTCCGAAAGGAACAATATTAACTGGAGCTATACATAAAACAGAACACCTTTGTGTTATGACAGGAGATATTGAGATTAGATCAGAACAGGGTGGTGGTCGTTATACAGGTTATCAGATGTTTGTTTCTACACCTGGAGTAAAACGAATTGGATATGCTCTTGAAGATACAACTTTTACAACACTACATCCAACAGATGAAACTGATATTAGTGAATTAGAAAAGTTATTGGTTGTTCAAACCTATGAAGAATATGAACAATATTTATTAGTTAACGAGGGTAATAGTCAAAAACTATTAGGTGACGAGCTGTGAGTTTTGCAATATCAGCAGTGACTATTGGTAATTTTGTATCTGTCAGTTCCGAAGAAATTCACCCTCCAACAACAAATACAAAAAAGAAATCAAGAACAGTTAGATCACGAACAACACAGTCCTCTTCCTCTTCTAGTAACTGGATAGATAATAGTAGCGCCGAATCGTTTGTTGATTTACTAACAGATATATATTAATAAAAAGGAAAATCATTATGAGTTTTGCAATATCAGCAGTAGTCATTGGAGTTGTTGGAGCAGGCATCAGTGCAGCTGGAGCAGTCTCATCATCTAATGCCCAAAAGAAGGCAGGGAAGTATGGAGCAGAAGCAGGTGGTCGCCAGAAGGCCCAAAGTGAATATGAATCAAAAATCATTCTCGAAAAATCACAAGAACAAGCAAGACAAGTAAGAGCACAGGCAATCAATGTTAGAGGTACACAAATCGCCACCGCAGCATCTTCTGGTGTATTGGTTGGTGATGGTAGTTCACAGGATATGGTAGATGAAGTATCCAGGTTATCAGAACAAGATGCTGTAGCTTATTTGTGGGATGGAGCTAATGGTTCTATATCGGCAACTGAACAAGGACGTTTGGCTGATTTAGAAGGACAACAAAGAGCAAAACAAGCAAATGCTGCTGCTAATGCAACATTGGTTAGTGGATTCGGTAGTGCATTAACTCAACTTGGTAGTGCAGGACTGGGAATAGCTGGAGCAGCAAAAGGTGGTTCAACAGCATCAATGAAATTTAAAGGTGGTCCAACTGGTGGATGGCCTAGTGTTTAAAGGGAATTAAAAGTGGCAATAAAATTTGAAGTAACTCCAACATCACAATCAAGTACAAATTACATTGGTTCAGCAGCATCCACAAAAAGTGATGTTAACTTTGGGGATGTCATTAAAAAAGATGTAAATCTTCCAAGAGAAAGCGCTGGTGCTAATTTTCAATCTAATATGGAAATAGCAAATTCCATAGGAAATTCCTATAAGGCTGCTGGGTCTGTTATTGGTGAGATTGGCACAATGATACAAGCTCATGCTAATTTGGAAGACCAAACAAAGGGTAATAAATTAATATCTGATTTAAAGGTCAAGCATTCAACCATATCAACAAAGAATATGGAGAGGGCAGCTAAGGGAGAAATTACATTAGGTCAATTAGCTGATGAAACCAAACTTCAGTTTGAATCTGAGTCAAGAAACTCCATTGAAAATACAACATTTAATAGTCCACAAATAAGAGACAAGTTGTATGCAATGTCTAATGAATTAAGCGCATCCAATTATGAACGAGATATTAAAGCCAGCACAGACCAAATCAGACAAGAAACAAAAGCAGGATTAAATTTAGAAGTAGCAGACCAAATCAAATTAGCTGGTAATAGTCCTGCTGATTTTACTCGTGCGGAACAATGGGCAGCTGAACATGCTATTAATGATAAACGTGTTGTTAATCTTGTTGGTTCTAATGTATTTCAAACTCATATGAAAACAGAATTGGAAACTACAGCTAAAAACCTACTTAGCAACACCATCAAAGCAGACCCATATAAGGCAGAAGAGTTATTGAAAAGTGGGGTAATGGATAGACCATTAGCATACTTATCTGATGCTGAAAGACCATTAATTGAACAAGAGATACAAGCACAAAAAACTGCTTTTGAAAATAAACAACGAACTGCTGTTGATCAAGCTTCATATGAGAAACAACAAGAACTTATTAGTCGTTCATTAGGTGGGGAAAACCTAACTGATTTAGAGATTAAAAGTGCTGGTTTAAATCCTGCTCACGAAAATCATCTTATATCCCTTAATGTTCAGAAGCGTGAAGCAGAAGCAAAGAAGAATGAAGGATTTGTTGAAAGACAAAAACTAAGGGATGAGTTTAATGGTACAGGTAGAGGATTTTCAAAGGCACAAGCTGATGAAGATTTTACAGTCAAATATGGTTCTATCATTAAGGATGTAATGTCAGACCCAAATAAGTCAGGTGTGTTCATTGATACTGTCAAAGCTGATTATGGTGATATTCCAAACGCAGCAATAAGAGCAATTGATACTCCACCAGCACCAGGACAAGATAAACAATGGGTTGAGTCTCGTAGAGCTGTTATAGCTCAACATCCAGAAATAGCTAAAGACATGGACCCAAAACTAACAGAAGTAGCAGATATTGTTGCAACGGAGAGAAAGATGGATGGTTCTGAATTCTCATATAGGGAAGCATTTAAATTACACACTGAAAGAACAGATGACGCAAATAGCCTTAAACAATACAAAATCAATCCTGATTTATTAAGTAAAGACTCTCCATTAAAGGACCCTCAAAAAACTCTTAGTGGTAGTGACTATTTTGATTCACCAGATATTCCATTAGGTGCTGTAACAGCATTTAATTTGAAGGCAGGAATGATTCAAAAAACCAATCCTGGTTTAACAGAGAAGGAAGTAGCACAAAGAGCATATGAATCTATTGGGTATAGTAAAACAAAGTTGGGTAATGAGCGTGTAATGGCAAGAGCCCCAGAAAGAGTGTTTAAGGGTCAAGACTACGATTCATTCAAAGTAGATGTAACTGGGTATGCTGGTAGACACAAGATTGATGAGTTTGTTTTGGAACCAGCTAACAAGCAATCACCAGATGGTAAGTATGATGTTTACTACATGGTAGATACAAAAACCCATCTATTGAAAATGGATGAAACAGGTACAGCACCAAGAGAATTCTATCCAACCCAATGGCAACCAGTATCGAAATTTGAGCCAAGAAGTGAATACCAAACCACTCCAACTGCTATTACTAAAGGTGCTGATGCGGCACAAGCACAAGTTCCAGCACTAGCAAACGCACCAGGATTGTTGAAGGCTATTGTTGGGGTTGAAAGTTCAAATGGTAAGAACAATCTGAATGACACCAGTGGAGCATTTGGTCCATACCAATTTGTTGAATCGACAGGTAAACAATATGGTTTGAAACCGGGTGACCCAATTGAGAAGCACCATCAAGCTGCTGCTAATTACTGGAGTGATTTGATGACTAAGTACAATGGAAGCATTGACAAATCCATTAGAGAATATAGTGGATATTTTGCAAATGCTAGACCTGCTGGGACAGTAATTGGTAATAACCTAAAAGGTGGAAAGATATATTCAATTGGCAAACAAAGAGCAGAAGAACAGTACCAAGATTATTTACATAAATTAAAACAACATGGATTTGATGCCACAGGAATTGGTTAATAATGATTAAAATAGATACACCAGTAGATTCACCAGATACAGCTCCTGTTGTAGAGGATAATTCAACCTACGTTAGCCCATTTGGTACACAACAAGTAGCATCTGGTCCAGTACCAAACACAATCGAATCACCAACTGACCCAGTTGTACAAGCACATTATCAAGCTAACCCAACAATCACCAATCAACCAGCTGTTAATCCGTATCTACAAGAATTAGCAACCAAACCAGAATCAACTGATAGGTCATTGGTAAAGGATGCTTTTGCACAAAACAATAGTGCTTATGCTACCTACGAATGGTTGAAGAATAAGGATACAAATCCTATTGATGGTAAGTATGATGCTTGGAGAGATGACGAGGTTCTATTCAATGGATTAGATGAAGACCAAAAGAATAAGGCAATTGATTTCACATCAAGAGCACAATTCCAAGGCTACCTTAAAACCATTGATAATGAACAAAGAGCTAAACAAAACATTAGTGAATCTGGTGGGTATGGGATGGCTGCTAGTTTGGCTGCTGGTATTCTTGACCCAATCAATCTTATACCTATTGTTGGTCAATCCACAAAAGTGAAATTGGCTGTGGCACTAGGTACTGCTGCTCTTGATGAGGCTGTATTACAAGGCACACAAGAAACCAGAACAGCTACAGAGTCTGCGATAAATATTGGAACTGCTGGAGTATTTACAGGGACATTGTTACACCTTGCGGACAGATGGGGTGGGAGCAATGCTGTTAAAAAGTTGAATGAATCAATCACTGATACCCATGACCAACCCGATTTAGTTACTCAATATAATGAATTAAACCCTGTTCCAAAATCAGGTGGTGCTGCTGCTGTTACTGTCGATGAAAACAAGTTAGTTGGTGGTTCAGTTATTGAGGCACTAACACTGGGGGAAGGTGCTAAGTTATTTACCTCACCATCATTAGCAGCAAGAAATCTAGGACACACCTCTGTTGAGAATGCGTTTGTATTGCAGAAGCACCTTAATGGTTCTTACGATGTTCCTGTTGAGACTCAAATCAAAGTTCTACATAATGAACTTGTTGGTGGTCTTATTAATAGCAATTTGGATGGTTTCAAAGAGATGAAGAAACTTGACCCAACACTAACAAAAGACCAATTCGATTCAAATCTTCGAGCAGCTACTGCTTTTGATTTTCAACAACTAACAGGAGTTGCTACTGGTAATCCAATACTAGATAGATTAGCAATAGCTAATAGAGCTTATTATGAAACAATGGGACAAAGGTTACATACTGTTGATTTATTACCAAACCCTGATAATGTCAGGGGAGCAATGTATTATGTTCCAAGAATGTACGACAGCAAAAAAATAGCCGCTAATCCTAAAGCATTCATAGAAGATATAACCAGAAAATTGATAGAACAATGGGGCAACCTTACACCAGCAAAACAAAGAGCACTATTAAGAAAGTTTGAGGACCATAACAATCTACAGGATGCTGCCGGAACAACAGCAAGAGATATATATGAATCTATCATCTATGGTGCTGATGAATTCAAAGCACTGAATGAAAGAAAGGTTACCCTTGATGATTTACAAATATCTGAGTGGTTAGAAAAAGACATGAATCTGTTGGCAACCAGATATGCTGAAAAATACATACCTAAATTGGTTATGGCAGAAACACATGGTGTGAAATCGTTTGACCAATTCTTTAAAACAACAGCAGATGATTACACTAATATGATTATGGAAGCTGAAAGAGTAGGAAATACAAAAGAGATTACAAGATTAACCAAAGCTCAAATTGTGGATAAAGCAGCAGCACAAACAATATATGACAGGCTGTTGAACATTCGTCCACAAACAAAGCATCCAGGTGTAAAAGGGTTCTTTGAATCAATGAAACAATTATCATCTATGTCTCAATTGGGGATGGTAACAGTAACCAGTATTACTGACGTAGCAAGACAAGTAACCATAAATGGTCCAGCAAAAGCAATGAAATATGAACTTCAAGCATTACAGAATGTTGTTGGGTTGGACGACATTGTTAAGTTAAGTAGAGCAGAGAAGAAAGCCCTGGTAGCTCCACTTGAGGAATTAACTAATATGAGATTTGCACATTTTGTTGATTTGTTTGGTGACTATGACCCGACTAACCCAATGGCACAATTGATTAATTACACCCACGGTAAGTTTATGACTTATACAGGTTTACCTAAGTGGACAGCTGGTCAGAAAACAACTGCTGCTGAAATTATTACTGACAAGATTATTAGTGCTGGTAAGAAATTAGATGGTGGTGGAAAGCTAACAAAAGCAGAGGTAACACATTTTGCACAAATTGGATTAACAGAATCTAAGTTGAAAGCTATTCATACTGAATATAAATTCCATGGACAAGATAATCTTTTGAACCATGAAAAATGGGGTAACCAAAACGCTGCTGAGTCAATGAAGCAAGCAATAGTAAGGTCTACTGACAAAACCATAAATACTGTTAATGCTGGGGAATTACATGCTTGGATGGATAGTCCAATATCCAAGATACTAATGCAGTTTCAATCATTCGCAATGGTAGCGTGGAATCAAACTCTAATAGCTGGTTTACAAAGAAGTGATGCTAATTTCTATATGTCTGTTGTTGGTATGCTTGGTTTAGGTATTTTAGCCACTGAACTTAAAGCCCAGATAACAGGAGCAAAAAGACCAACAAGTTGGGACCTTGATGACCCAACAGGCTGGGTAGCAACATCATTTGATAGGTCTGGTTTAGTGTCTCTTCCATTCGATTTATATAACCGTGGAGCAGCAGTACTGGGACAACCAACATTTGGTAGTCAATTGGATAGAGCTATTGACCCCACGAAGGAAGCAAAAGACCAACAATTTAGCCCAGGAGTGGCATTCGGTCCTGTTGGTAGATTGGCTGATAATTTTGGTAAGGCTGTTTTCAACCATGATAAAAACAGTGTGGCTGCTGCTCGTAGATTGATGCCATTACAAAACCTACATGGTGCTTCTTTGATATTTGACCAAGTAGAGAAAGGATTGAATCACCTAACGGGAACACCTTACAAAGAAAAGGATACTTTGAACCCAGACAATATTTTTAAAGGAAGTAGATAATTATGACTGATAAGGACACAACAACAAAAAAGGTATGGAGCCCAGGTAGACCATTGGGTTCATCTAATTTGAAATCACCAGAAGATGCAACCTCAGAATCACACAAACGAGTGTTGAACCAGAATCAGGTGGTTAAGGCTATCAAACAAACCCAAAAAGAAAAGAATGAACTGATAGCAAAGAAATACGGAATAAAGAAAATCGAGAAAGATTTCAAGGGGAAATCAGAGTCTGAAAAACTCCGTATGACCTACATTGAATTGGTTCGTAGAGTAGCCATTGAATCCCATCGGGACCTTATTACTGAATTGGATTGGGATGATGAGGCAACAGTAAACAAACGAAGAAAACAAATGTCAAATTTGAAAGACATGTTGCAGGTAACAAGGATGATGAATGAGTTGATAACCAACCTTGAAAAGACCACTGATGCAAATGGAGCAGTTATTTTGTCAGAGGAAGAAAGAACAGAAACTGATAATGTGATTCAACTAGCAATGTCGAAATTGAATAGAAAATAAAAAGTACCAAAACCTAATAGCAAAGGACGTTATTGGGTGAAATGACAAGGATGTCGAATGAGTTCAATACAAGAACAGCAAGAACACAAACATGAATTAGATTTTAGGTTATACGCAACCATATGGTTCTTAAAAAATAACTGGGAAACACCAGAAGTTCAAATGTCGATTTTTGACTATTTGGATGATGATGCTAATTGGGGGGATAACAAATCAAAGACCCTACTACTGTGGAGAGGGTTGGGGAAAAGTACCATTGTGGATATGTGGGTAGCATATATGCTAACCCAAAATCCAGCATTAAGGTTCTTGATTCTATCAGCAGACAAAGAAACAGCAACCAAGTCTTCTAAAGATATTCTATCAATATTAAGGAATCACCCACTCAGTAAAACTATAGCTCCTACCTATCAAAAAGGAAGAGGCACATCCTTAAGAGCAGACCAATTTAGTGTCAATGGTTCGACAGATAGACGTAACCCATCTGTTAGATCAATGGGTGTTCTTTCTAACGTTACTGGTGGTCGTGCTGATTACATAATATACGATGACGTTGAAGTACCAAAAAATAGTGGTACTGATTTTAAAAGGTATGAGCTTCGAAAAAAGATTTCAGAATCTGCTCACTTATTATCTCCAGATATTGGTTTAAAACTTTTTGTTGGAACATATCATGATAGTGAAAGTATTTACGATGAGCAAATTAGTAATGGCTCATCATTCTTAAGAGTACCATTACTAAGAAATACTACTGGTGAGTTTCCATATATTGTTGGTGAATCACAATGGCCTGAAAGATTCACTGATAAGGTTATATCAGACAAACAAAAATCTTGTACTGGTAGAGCAGAATTTTATTCTCAATATCTATTAATACCTACCAGTATCTCTGAATCAGTTTTAGATTCCACACTGTTCAAAACCTATACTGGTTCTATTGATTTTAGATTAGCTAATGGACACGAAATAGCTACTCTACAGAATTCAAACGCAGAACCAATTAGATTGAGAAGTGTTACATGTTGGTGGGACCCTGCTTTCTCATCAGCCAAAGGTGATGATTCTGTTCTTGCGATTGTATTTACGGATGACAATGGTTACTACTATATTCACAACACCACTAAATTGGTTGGTGATCCAGATGAACAATGTGAGCAAATAAAGAAAACTGTTCTCAAACACCACATTCCAATTGTATGTGTTGAAACAAATGGTATTGGTATCACCCTTCCTGCCATATTAATCAAACATTTAGCAGGGACTGGTATTGGTGTTGATGGAGTTCATAACCCACCAAGTAATACTAAGAACCAACGTATATTAAGAGCATATGAAACACTGTTATACAGTGGTAGGTTATATGTTCATGAAAGTGTTAGTGATGGAATATTCCTAAATCAAATAAGAGATTTCAATCCTTCCACAACACGTAATAAGGATGACTTTATTGATGCTGTGGCAAGTTGTATTTTAAGAGAACCAATAAGAATTGGTAGTGGTAATTTATTTGGTGACTCCTCGTCCTACTCATCCATAAATACTAATTGGATGGCTCAGGGAACGCATGAGCTTCAAATGGATGGTTTTAAATTTTAAAAAGGATTTATCAATATGTCAGTATCACTACAAACAACATGGAACGAATATACTGCTAGTGGTAGTACAACAGTATTTCCATATACATTTAAAATTGTTCAAGCCGCAGATTTAAAGGTCTACCAAGATTCTGTTCTTATTACTACTGGATTTGAAATCAATGGTATTGGAGTTGGTGGAGGTGGAAATATTACATTCATTACCCCAGAACCACCATTGGTAGGTACAAAAATTAGATTAGAACGGTTTGTTCCATATACACGTTCTGTGGATTATATTTCATCAGGAGCATTAGATGCCGATGTATTGGATGCTGATATTGATAGAGCAGTAATGATGGTTCAGGATTTGGATAGACAAACATTCAAATCAGCTGGTGGTGTTTTTGATTTAGGTGGATTCGCTGTTACCAATGTTAAGGACCCAACAAACCTACAAGATATTACAACCAAGAATTATGTTGATACAAAACTAACTCAATCAGGTAATGTTACTGCTCCTGCTAATCCAGCTGATAATAGTAAGTTCTTACAAGCAAATGCTGGAGTATCAAGTTGGGTAGCATTAAATCCATCCATATTAAATACTGCTTATGGTTATACAACTGCTAATAAAGCAGGTGATACTTTTTCAGGTGCTGTTAATTTTAGTGGAACATATACATCAACAGGTGATGGTTTTGGTCATCCAGCAGCTAATACTATTAGCACATATACAAATGGAGTGGAAAGATTAAGGGTTGATAATACTGCTACTAACTTCGGTGGTATTACTGGTTCAAGAGTCAACCATGATGGAGATTTCCTAACCAAACGAACATATGCTCCAACAACTGGAGTTTATTATTTTTGCGATGGAACAAAATATCTTTATTACAACGGTACTGGGTTTAATTTGGAAGGTGGTTATTTAACATTAAACTCACAACAAGTAGTTAATTCAAAAAATACTGCTAAAGCTTGGGTTAGATTTAATGGTTGGGCAGGTATAGCAATTTACGCAGCTTGGAATGTTAGTTCAATAACAAGAACATCAACTGGACAATATACAGTATATTTCACAAATGCTATGAATGATGGGGCTTATATTGTTACCTCAACTGGTGGAACATCTAATGGACTAGGTGGTTATTTCCGCACAAATGCTGGTGGTGGATTTCAAACAACCTATTGTGCTTTGATACATTTGAACAACTCATCAAATACTTACTATGATACAGACGTTGGTTGCCTTGCATTTTATGGAAACTAATAAAGGAATATAACAAATGAATATAATATGGAAACAACCAGATAATACCTTGGCACTAACAAGTTTAGCACCTGGTATTGACGCAAATGAACACGCAGTTGAATTACAACAAAGTGGATTTATACCTAATGATTGGGTGCTTGTTGGTACAGAGATACAATGGGCAACAGATGAAAGATGGAAGCACGAAACATATAGATGGAATGGTACAGAAATAATACCTGATTATAATGCTGCTATTGATGAAACCAAACAAAGATTGCGAGATGAACGAGCTCCATTATTACAGTCACTGGATGTGCAGTTTCAAAGGAATTTAGAAACTGGTAGTGACAATAGTTCAATCATAGCAGAGAAGCAAAGATTACGGGATGTAACCAAAATCGATTTAACTTTAGGTTTAGACCAACTAGCTGAATTAAAAGTATAAATAAAGGAATATATACAAGGAATGTATAATGTCAGTAGCAGTTCAAACACCATATAATAGTTACACTGGTAATGGAAGTACAACAGTATTTCCATATACCTTTACTATCACAAAGAATACTGATTTAAAAGTATATAAGGCAGGAGTACTACAAACAACTGGTTACACTGTTAGTGGAGTTGGTGTTAGTGGAGGTGGTAATGTTACTTTTACACCAGCACCTGCTAATACAGTATTAGTTGAATTAAAAAGACAAGTACCATTAAATAGGTCTGTTGATTATCTTACCTCTGGTTCATTGGAAGCTGATACCTTGGATGCGGATATTGATAGGTCTGTTCTATTGATTCAAGATTTGGACTATAAGGTTAATACCCTTAACATCAACCCTGATTGGGCATTGTTAACAAGTAAACCTACTACCTTAGCTGGATTTGGTATTACTGATGCTGCGTCATTGACTCATAATCATACTGGTGTTTATCAACCAGTTGGTTCATACCTTACTGGTAATCAAACTGTTACCTTATCAGGTGATGTAACAGGTAGTGGTACAACTGCTATAACAGCAACACTTGCGACAATTGGCTCTCCTGGTTCGTATACAAAAGTCACTGTTGATACAAAGGGTAGGGTTAGTGCTGGTGGAGTATTAACCTCAACTGACATTCCCGATTTAGATTGGACAAAAATAACTACCGGTAAACCAACTACTTTAGCAGGGTATGGTATTACTGATGGTGGGGGTACTCCAGCATGGTCTGTTATTACAAGCAAACCAACAACAATAGCTGGATTTGGTATTACGGATGCCTATACAAAAACAGAAGTAGATTCAAAGACATATACATTTGCATCACTAACATCAAAACCAACTACAATTTCAGGGTACGGTATTACGGATGCTCAACCATTAGATGGTGATTTAACCTCAATAGCTGGTTTGGTAGGTACAACAGGATTGGCAAAAAAGACTGCTGCTAATACCTGGACACTCGATACAAGCACATACCTTACTGGTAATCAAACAATCACATTTAGTGGTGATGCTTCAGGGTCAGGAACAACCTCTGTCAACCTTACATTACCAACTGTTAATTCAAATGTTGGTTCATTCAATACTCTTACTGTTAATGGAAAGGGGTTAGTTACTGCTGCTTCAAATACAGCCTACTTAACTGGTAATCAAACTGTTACCTTATCAGGTGATGTAACAGGTAGTGGTACAACAGCTATCACAGCAACTCTAAACACAGTACCAACAACAAAAGGTGGAACAGGTTTAACTACCCTTGGTACATCACTTCAGGTACTAAGAACCAATGCGGCTGCTACTGCTCTTGAATGGGGTACAGTTTCAGGTGGTGGAGGCGGTGATGCCTATCTTGGCAATACTCAAACATTTACTGGTACAAACACATTTTCAAATAGTGCCATTATCAATAATGCTACCCAATATGGTACAAGCTCCTTAAGTTTAACTGGTGTAGGTACAACAGCATATGAAATGAAAATGGCTTCTGATTGGTCTGCTGCTGGTAACTACACTCTTAAGTTTTCCCATCCAGTTTTAGGTTCTGCTGCTAACCAAACATTGGTTGATTTTAACTTTAAAAATACTGTTATATCCGCTGGTAATGTTAACGACTTACAAGGTGCAACATTCGGTTCTACTTACTTTGGTTCAATGTTTGGTGTTAAGAATTACAGTGGTGCTACTCAGGGTGTTGTTCCTGCTGGTCAAACTTGGTCATTTCTTACATTAGACAGAACAGGTGCGGTAGGTACAACACAGGCTCAAATGGGTCCAAGTACAGCAATATCCAATGCACGAAATATTTTGGATGATGGTTCTTCATTAATGAAAATGAAGGTTGGGTTGGCCTTGGCAAATGAGATTGTTCTACAGGGAAATACAACTACCAATAGTCCAATTATTAGTGTTGAAGGAACAGACGCAAATATTGGTTTCTCATTAGCATCAAAGGGAACAGGTGCTATTTACCTCAACACCAATACTACTAACAGACAGGTACAGATTTCAAATACAACTAGCTCTGTCAATTATTTGGATATAACTGGTGGTGTTACTGGATTTGGTCCAACCCTATCAGCACTTGGTTCTGATACAGATGTAGGTATTAAATTAATAAGTAAAGGTGCTGGAGCTATACAGTTCAGAACTAACACATCAGCCACTCAAGTACAAATATCAGCACTTGCGTCAGCTGTTAATTACCTAACTTTACAAGGTGGAACTACAGGTAATATGGCTGCTATTAATGCTACAGGAAGTGATACTAACGTTGGTTTGTATCTTGGTACAAAAGGTACTGGTGATATTAGTTTCAATGGTAAAGCATTATCTAACCTGGTTAAGTTTGATATTACATTCTCATTGCCAACAGGTGCTAACGGGTCTTTCACCCTTAATGAATATGCTTCATTTCCATTCACCATTACTGGAGCAAGAACAAAAACAGATAGTGGAACAATAACTGCCAATGTCACTATTGGTGGAACCTCTGTTACAGGATTAGGAGCACTGGCAATAACAAGTACACAGGCATCAGGTACAGCAACAGCTGCTAATACTGTTAGTGCTGGTGGTAAGGTGGCAATAACAACAAGTTCAAATGCTACTGCTGTCAATACTATTGTTACTTTATCGTGTGTGAGGTCTTAAGGTATGGCTAGTATTGGACCTAATGCGGTAAGTAATGCCTTTAACAATACAAGTGCAGGGACGACAGCTTGGGTGGGTCCAAGTAACGTGTATACCAGTAATAGTGTATATGCAACAAACACAGAACCAATGACATTTACTAGTGGTAGTAGTAACAAGTTGGTAGCTAACACTTTAGGATTCTCTATACCTACAGATGCAACTATAAACGGTATAACTGTAAATATTGTCAATATATCAACCGCGACTTTCACCCAAACCACATATGTTGAACTCTCTAATGGTAGTTCAACAACAGCAAATAACGGTATTGGTACAGCTAAATCTTGGACGCCCCCTACAACATTATCTACTACAACAATGGGGGGTGGGGCTGACCTATGGGGGGCAACATTAACACCTACTCTAGTCAATAGTTCAACTTTCGGTGTAGGGTTATATATCCAATCATCGTTTTGCAATAATTTTGTATGGTCAGTAGATAGTATCACCATAACAGTTGCCTACACACCATCAGCAGGTGGCCCAGTCCAATATCAAGTTATAACCTGTGGATTATAAATATAAATACAATATAACAACATTTTTAAAAGGATTTCGAAAAATGGCAATACAAGCAGATTTACCAACAGTATATGGATTTATACAAACAAACGCGTACATCAAAATAAACAACTTCAACGGTAACAAAGATTTCATCAATTTTGATGTCCTAATCTATGCCAGTGAACAATCAAGATTAGATGGTGCTACTCATTTAGAACAATTACATTTTCAAGTACCTTATACCGATGGTGCGGGGATTGCGGGATTGTATGCTTATTTAAAAACACAAGAACCATTTTTGAATGCGGTGGATGTAATATGAATATTAAAACATTCGCCATTGAACAATTTGTTAAGTTCTTTACAACCAGTGGTTCTTTCAAAAGAATAATTGATGCTGTTAAACGACAAGACCTAAAAGATACACCAAACAATGAAAAGTTTGATGCTGTTAAGGCTGAACTAAAAATCATTGGATTAGAACTCGTTGGATTTGTTGAAAATTTGTTAATCGAACTGGCTGTAAATTATGTGCGTTCAAAGGCAGGTGCTGTATGAGTTTCATAGCAGAGTGGTTTCAATCACGATTTCAAGAAAGGTCAACCATACTTGCACTATTGGGGTTACTAGGAGTTTTTGGTGTCGGTAACTTTAGTCCTGAACAACAAACAGCTATAGCATCATTCGCTGTTATTCTGGTAGCAACACCAGACAAACGACATAAATAAAAGAACCTTAATTAACAGGAACTAATTTATGCCAGAAGATAGAGACAATATTGAAAAAAGTTTTGAATTATTCCACGCTGCTGATAAACGCCTAACAGTTGTGGAAATAGAATTGAAACAACTGAAGGAAGTAACATCAAAAGCAATTAGTGATGTGGCAATCAAGCAAGAAAGCCATGAACAGAAATTTGAGGTTACTTTTCAAGCAATGACAAAAGCCCTTGTTGGGATTGAAAGTAAGTTGGACATCTTTATGTCCGGTTCAAATGGTGCCTCTAGTGCCTATGAAAAGATTGTCAAATATGGAATACCAATAGTAATAGCATTAGGTGCTGGTATATGGGCCTTATATACCCACTAATTGTGTTGGTTGTTTGTGGATGTTCAACAGTTCAAGAGAAAGTTCAACAGAATCAAGTAGTTATACCAGTCATAACAATCATTGATGTGGATTTTTAATGGTAAATGTTAAAATGATTGGTTATCTCTATCACCGATAGAATGGGGAATATGACTCTTTCAAATCTCTATCAGGAGAAAGTGGAAGTGTTATATCTCTTTGATTTTTAACAATTTTTATCCGTATCGAATAAAATGGAACAATTTATCCCCGGTCAACGCTGGATTAGCAATACCGAGTCAGAACTTGGACTTGGACTCATTCTGGAAGTCAGTTTTAATCGCGTAACAG
>Ga0208392_1000031_pt1 | contig 28985 bp, 12 predicted proteins | sample LakWasMeta3_LOW4_2_FD_183855 | JGI IMG/M metagenome (GOLD analysis project Ga0208392, IMG submission 183855) | Freshwater sediment methanotrophic microbial communities from Lake Washington under simulated oxygen tension - Sediment Metagenome... | ecosystem: Environmental > Aquatic > Freshwater >... | reverse complement strand
GTAATCGTACAGCGAGTGCATTTTCTCGGCAGATAACATGAGCTTAGGGGCTCCGAGTTGGTAAGGGGATTCGAGTAGGGATCGCGAAAGCACGCTACGCGCGTCGGCTTGCAAAAGGAAAACAAATAGCATTTTGGGCGCGGTGGCAATGGTGCTGTAACCCTGCCGGGTACGGCTAAACCCCTGGGTATCACCAAGATAAAGCCAGTTTGCCGCTTTATATAGGGTGCCATGAAAGTGCACAGGATCGACGAAGGTTTCTACCAGTAACAGTGGATGACAAAAATGAGCCAGCCAATCGCCGGACAATCGTTTCAGGCAGAGTGACAGCGATTTTGACGCTAAATTTGGATAATGCCATTCCGGCAGGATCAAAAAACGGCTGTTGTTGGTCAGTGTACGCGTATCTCCACAATGACCTGTCACTTCTCCTGTGGCCACATTGAAGCCGGCGATCAGGGTTTTGGTGCCATGCCGCTGATATTCAAATTCACGCGCTTGGGGCTTACCGGGAGCTATTGGCAGATTCGGCGCTATGTGTTCTAAAGCTTGAATTCGCGTCATTTCATCCACACTAAAGGTTATTTCGGTGTCACTCGAGGCCCTTTCATACACTCGGCAAAGTTCTTCAATCCTTTCCTGTTTGCGTTCATCCGGTTTGACGTTTAACCAGTACCGGTTCCGATGCGGCTGTAAATCATTTTTTTTAATAGTCTGCCCGTGTGCGTTACGGAAATCGACTCCACAATATTCTGTTGGCTCACTTCATCGGCTAACTCGCGCGCCGTCCAATTTTTGATTGGACGTCCATAGATTTCCGGACTTTCACAGGCCACGGCGATAATGAGATACACTTGCTCCGGGGTGAATTTATCCGGTGCTCCGGGGCGCGGCAAATCCTTGAGCCGTTCGTGCACTTCTGCTTCCGGGCGATCATTCCAACGGTTAACCCAAGTTGTCACCGTCTCTTTATTGATCATTAATCGTCGGGCTATTTCCAGATATGCCACCTCTTCATCGGCCAGCAAGATAATGTGCGCCCGTTTCGCTTCATTCTGCGGTGTGGTGTGCTTGTTTTTTATACGTTCAAGCTTGGTTCTTTCGAGTTCAGTTAATTCAATTCGGTTTTTTCGTCTTTTCATCGGGTCCCTGATGACATTATCTCGGGTTGTCAGTAACGTTTACTATAATCTTTTAACTTGATCGAATGAAACCAAGATTTTTATTACGGGTTATTTGGGGTTTGATGTACTAGTAGCACGTTGCTACCGCATGTGGAAGCGCTCAAAACGCATTTTCAAGCCCACCCACCGCATATCGTTGCTCAAGCCTCACAGGATATTGAAAAGCTCACCGGCATTAAACTTTCATTAAGTGCCTGTCGTGACTTTATGTGCAAACGTCTCGGCATGAAGGCCGCAAAATGGGGGTAATACCCTCGAAAGCCGTACCGGATAAGCAGAATACGTTTTTACACGACACCCTTGAACCCTTGATGGAAGAAGAAAAACAAGGTAAACGCCGCGTCTTTTTTGTGGATGCCGCGCACTTTGTGATGGGCGCTTTCCTGGGTATGTTGTGGTGTTTCGAGCGACTGTTTCTCAAATCATCCTCCGGGCGTAAACGTTACAACGTCTTAGGCGCATACAGCGTCAAAGGAGCCGAATTGATTACCCTGACTAACGATGCCTACATCAATTCAGGCACGCTTGTTGACTTGCTAACCACCATCAGCCGTTTGCATCCAGCTACTGCTATCACGCTGATCATGGACAATGCGCGTTCCAGCGTTGCGATAAAGTGATGGTTAAAACCAAGGAATTAGGCATCGGTCTGCTTTTTCTGCCACCGTATTCGCCGAATTTGAATTTAATTGAACGCTTGTGGAAATTCACCAAAAAGCAATGCATATACAATCGCTATTATGAAATCTTCAGCCAATTCAAGGCCGCCATTGACGACTGCTTTGACAAGGTAAAATCCACTTTTAGTCAGCAGGTAAAAACACTGTTAAATCCAAAATTCCAACTGTTTGAAAAATCCGCAAACGCGACCGCGTGAAGTATAATTGACCTAATCTTATTAAAATGCTATAAGGCTAACAAATATTCTATGCAGCATTCCAAAAAGTAGATCATTTCGATCATCTAACAGTTCTATTCAAAAATTCCTAATGATAAGGGGGTAGAATGGATCAGGGAAGCCAAAGCAGTAAGGAGAACAACTCAACTCAGGGGACGAGTAGTTCAAAGAGCGATTTTGCCTCAGCGCCCAGTATCTCGTTACCAAAAGGTGGCGGGGCAATCAAGGGTATGGGCGAGAAATTTGCCGCCAATCCGGTCACCGGCACCGGTTCCATGTCGGTTCCTATCGCCACTAGCCCCGGCCGTTCAGGTTTTGCCCCCCAGCTTTCTCTTTCCTATGACTCAGGCGCCGGCAATGGCCCATTCGGCTTGGGCTGGCAATTATCTATTCCCTCTTTAACCCGCAAAACCGACAAAGGTTTGCCGAAATACCAAGACGCCGAAGAATCGAATGTGTTCATACTGTCCGGGGCAGAAGACCTGGTTCCGGTTCTGGTCGACAAAGGCGGCGGTAACTGGGAAAGAGTAGTCATAGAGCCAAGAACCGTCAGCGGCCAAACCTACCAAATTCAGCATTATCGTCCCCGCATTGAAGGCTTGTTTGCCCGCATAGAACGCTGGACTAACCAATCGGATCCAAATGACAGCTTTTGGCGCTCCATTTCCAAAGACAATATCACCACCTGGTACGGCAAAACCGAAACAAGCCGTATTGCCGACCCCTCCGACCCTGCCCACATCTTCTCCTGGCTGATCTGTGAAAGCTACGATGATAAAGGCAATGTCATAGAATACCAGTACAAAAAAGAAGATTCCGACGGCGTCGATGTGGCTCAAGCGCACGAATGCAATCGAAGCCCCGCAACGCGTGAGACCAGCCGTTATCTTAAAACCATCAAATATGGCAACCACACTCCCTATTACCCGTTGCTCACGAAAGACAAACCGTGGCCGGTTTTGTCTGGAGACGGTTCATGGTTCTTCGAGGTGGTCTTCGATTTTGGAGAACACGACGCGAATAACCCAATGCCGTTAGAAGCCGACAAACACTGGCCAGTCCGGAATGATCCATTCTCTAGCTATAGGGCTGGTTTCGAGGTACGCACCTATCGCTTATGCCAGCGGGTTTTGATGTTCCATCACTTTCCGGATGAAGGGAATGTAGGTGCAAACTGCCTGGTGCGTTCAACGGATTTCACCTATTCCTACGAAGAAGACCCAAAAAGCAGCCAAAACCCCATTTATTCCTTCCTGCTTTCAGGAACACAAACAGGGTATAAACGCAATGGAACCGGCGGCTACTTATCGAAATCGCTACCGCCACTGGAATTTGAATACAGCGCTGTTCCTACGCCCGAACAATTACAACAGGAGCCGATAAGGACACTCGATAAAGAAAATCTGGACAATCTTCCTTACGGCATCGATGGCTCCCATTACCAGTGGGTTGATTTGGATGGCGAGGGCTTATCCGGGGTCTTGACTGAGCAAGGTGGCGGCTGGTTTTACAAACGCAACCAGAGTCCCGTCAATGTCATTGATGAAAACAATAAAAAGGTCACCTTGGCGCAATTCGGGGCATTAGAAACCGTCATCAATAAACCGTCTTTGGGCAATCTGACCAGTGGCCACCAGCAGCTGCTCGATCTTGCCGGCGACGGCCAATTGGATCTGGTTGAATTCGAAGCGCCTACGCCAGGTTTTTATGAACGGACTGAAAACGATGATTGGCAACCCTTTGTGCCATTTACCAGCTTGCCAAATCTCAATTGGGGTGATCCCAATTTAAAATTTATCGACCTCACCGGAGACGGTCACGCCGATGTGATTATCAGCCATGACAATGCCTTTTGCTGGCATGAGTCGCTGGCCGAAGCCGGTTTCGGGCCTGAAGAGAAAGTGCTGCAATCTTTTGATGAAGAACAAGGCCCTAAACTGTTGTTTGCCGACAGCACCCAATCCACTTTCCTTGCCGATCTGTCCGGAGATGGCTTAACCGATTTGGTTCGAATCCGTAACAGCGAAGTCTGTTATTGGCCGAATCTTGGCTACGGCCGTTTCGGCGCTAAAGTGACCATGGACAACTCACCCTGGTTAGATGCGCCCGACCTGTTCGACGGCCGTCGCATTCGTTTGGCCGATATCGATGGTTCCGGCACCACGGACATCTTTTATCTTTCCAATACCGGCATTCAATTCTATTACAACCAGTCAGGCAACGCGTGGAGCCAGCCCTGTAATCTCGATGTTTTTCCTGACTTGGATCATACGGCTTCGGTAACCGTCATGGATTTTTTGGGAAACGGCACTACCTGCCTGGTTTGGTCGTCATCACTTCCTGTCCATGCGGAACAAGCGCTGCGTTATATGGATTTAATGGGCGGGCAAAAGCCGCACCTGTTGATCAGGGAAGTCAACAATCTGGGCTCGGAAACCCGCGTCCAATATGCGCCGTCGACCAAATTCTATGTCGCTGACCGTTTGGCTGGCAAGCCCTGGCTCACCCGCATTCCGTTTCCGGTGCACGTGGTCGAGCAGGTGGAAACATTCGACTGGATCAGCCGCAACTACTTCGTAACCCGCTACGCCTATCATCACGGCTACTACGACGGCATAGAGCGCGAATTCCGCGGCTTCGGCATGGTGGAGCAATGGGATACCGAAGAAATTGCAACCCTAAGCAATAACGATACCCATACTACCGCCACTAATTGGGATGCCGCTTCCAATGTGCCGCCGGTTTACACCAAAACCTGGTTTCATAACGGCGCATTTTTTGGCGAGGAACGAATATCCAAACATTTTGAGCAAGAATACTACCACGAGGGCGATGCCAGTGAGGCGCTGGCGGGTCTGAGTGATGACCAATTGCAGGCGATGCTGCTCGAAGATACCGTACTGCCCATTACAATTAGGCTTCCGGACGGCTCTCGCATACCCTATACCTTGTCCCCAGAAGAGGCTCGCGAGGCCAGCCGGGCGTTAAAAGGCTCAATTTTGCGCCAAGAAATCTACGGCCTGGATAACAGCGACGAGGCCGACCGTCCTTATAGCGTCTCCGAGCGCAACTACACGATAGAAATGCTGCAACCACGGCATTTAAACCGTTTTGCCGTGTTTTTCGCCCATGCCCGCGAAACCGTCGATTTCCATTATGAACGCAAGCTTTTCCCGGTACTGAATGGCCAATTGACCGATCCGGTAAATCCGCCAGCCGGTGTAAAACTCAATGCCGACCCGCGAGTGACCCACGCCGTAACACTATCGGTGGACGAATGGGGCAACGTGCTACGGGCGATTGCCATCGGCTATGGCCGCCGCTATGCTGATCCAGCGTTGACAGCAGAAGACCAGGCCAAACAACAGATTACGTTGATGACGCTAAACGAAACCCTTTATACCAATCCTATCCTCAGTGGTGATGTACACCGAGCGCGACTGCCGGCTGAAGCCAACAGCTATGAAATATTCCAGATTCAGGCCGATCCGAGTTGGCCGAAACCGCTCACGCCGGATATCACCCACCTATACCGCTTCGAGCATCTCTCGAATCAGGCCGATCTGGCATTGCAACATCAGCTTCCTTATGAAGATTGGCAGCATACGCAGGCAGCGTCGGGCCAACCCTCAAGCCGTTTGATCGAAGCGCTGCGTGCCCAATATCGCCCGGATGATCTCGGCGCCTCTGCCAACAATCCCAAGGCACTGTTGCCGCTCGGAACGTTGCAACCGTTGGCCTTGGCGGGCGAAAGCTATAAACTTGCCTTCACCCTGGGCTTGTTGACGCAAATTTACCAGCGCGGCCAAACCGCGCTGTTGCCGAATCCCGCCGGCATATTGGCCAGCACAGGTTCAGATGGCGGCGGCTACGTCGATCTTGACGGCGACGGCCATTGGTGGATTCCCACCGGCCGGGTCTACTTCGATCCAGATCCCAACGCCAGGCCACAGCAGGAACTGGATCAGGCCAAACAGCATTTTTTCCTGCCGCGCCGCTTCGTAAATCCCTTCGGCGAGAGCGGCACGGCAGACTATGACGGTTACGATTTATTGCCGATCCGCACTACCGATGCACTGCAAAATTCCGCTAGTGCCCAAATCGATTACCGATTACTGCAACCCGAACTGCTGATCGACTCTAACGGCAACCGCTCGCAAGTCGTATTCGATGCCCTGGGTCTGGTCGCCGGAACAGCTGTGATGGGCAAAACAACCGAGAATAAAGGCGATTCGTTAACAGCCATCCCCTTTAACCCGGATTTGACCCAGACGGAAATTGACGATTTCTTCAACGCGGTAGACCCGCATATACCTGCGCCGAACCTGCTAAAAGACGCAACTTCCCGTATCATTTATGATATCGACCGCTTTAGGGCCTCCCGTAACGCCAATCCCAACGCCCCAGACCAATGGCGACCGGTATTGGCAGCGACACTGGCCCGCGAGACCCACGTCAGCGACCTTCAGCCTAACGAGCAAACCAAAATCCAGCTCGGCTTCTCCTATTCGGACGGCTTCGGGCGGGAAATCCAGAAAAAAATTCAGGCCGAACCCGGCAAGTTGGTTCCCGGCGGCCCCATCGTTAACCCGCGCTGGGTCGGCAGCGGCTGGACGATTTTCAACAACAAGTGCAAACCGGTGCGCCAATACGAGCCGTTTTTTGACGACACCCACGACTTCAGGTTCGGCAATAAAGCCGGCGTCAGCCCGATCCTGTTTTATGACCCCGCCGAACGGGTCGTGGCGACAATCCATCCCAACCATACCTGGGGAAAAGTCATTTTCGACCCCTGGCGGCAGGAAAGCTGGGATGTCAGCGATACCGTGCTGCTCGATCCCAAGTCCGATGCGGAAGTGGGCGGTTACTTCACCCGCCTGCCGGATGCCGATGTCCTGCCCGCCTGGCATCAATTGCGCACCGATCCATCATTTTCAAACGAATTCGCGCAACGCTATCCCGACGCCACACTGCGCAACGCCGAGGCCGATGCCGCCAGCAAAGCCGCCGTCCACGCCGCGACGCCCACGGTTGCTCACTTCGATACCCTGGGCCGTCCGTTTTTAACCGTATCCCACAACCGCTTCGAACGCAATCAGGCCTTCGTTGAGGAAAAATACGCCACCCGCGTCGAGATCGACATCGAAGGTAACCAGCGCGCGGTGCGCGATGCCATCGTTCAGAACGTCGATGTCCAGGGCCGCGTCGTCATGCGCTACGACTACGATCTGTTGGGCAGCAAAATCCACCAGGCCAGCATGGAGGCGGGCGAACGCTGGATGCTGAACGATGTCACCGGCAAACCGATCCGCGCATGGGACAGCCGGGGACATGCGTTCCGCAGCGCCTACGACCCATTGCGCAGGCCGGTAAAGCTATTCGTCCAGGGCACGGATGCCGTCCAGTCCGATCCGCGCACGCTGGCCAAGGAAGTGCTGGTCGGCCTGACCGAATACGGCGAGGGCCAACCGAAAGATGTCGAGCTGAACCTCCGCACCCGAGTATTCCGGCATTTCGACAGCGCAGGCGTCGTGACCAGCATGGACATCAATCCGGTTAGCCAACTAAACGAAGCCTACGACTTCAAGGGCAATCCGCTGTGCGGCACCCGGCAACTGGTGCAGGACTACAAAAACATAATCGATTGGTCTGCCAATCCTGCTCTGGATCAGGAAATTTTCCAGAGCGCCACCACCTTCGATGCCCTCAACCGCCCCATTAAGCTGATTACCCCCGACAACAGCATCGTTCGCCCCACCTACAACGAGGCGAACCTGCTGGAGCGCATGGATGTGCAACTCCAAGGCGCAGCGGCTGTAACGGCTTTTGTCGCCAACATCGACTACGACGCCAAGGGCCAGCTGGAGCGCATCCAGTACGGGAGCGGGGTCAGGACAAATTATCAGTACGATCCCGAGACCTTCCGCCTGACCCGGCTGACCACCACCCGGCCCACCGGGCTCAACGGCCTTACGGCGCAGTTGTTCAAGAACGCGCCCACGGTGCAGGACCTCAACTACACCTACGATCCTGCCGGCAACCTCACCCGCATCGCCGACGAAGCGCTACCGGTGATCTTCAATGCTAACCAACAGGTGGACCCTATCGGGCTCTATACCTACGACGCACTGTACCGGCTGATCAAGGCGCAAGGACGCGAATCTATCGGCCAATCCGCATTGCAACTCGGGCTGCCCCAGGCCAGTTACCGCGATTACCCGTATACCGGTCTCGGCGCGCAACCCTTCGACCCCAAGGCGGTGCAGACCTATACCGAGCAGTACGAGTACGACGCAGTGGGGAATTTCCTGCATTTCATCCACCGAGCCGGCAACAACGGCTGGCAGCGGGACTACTACTACGAGCAAACCAGCCTGACCGAAGCCGGGAAATTCAGCAACCAGTTGAGTAAAACAGTGATCAACCCGAACGGCAATCAACCGGTCAACGAGCCTTATGCCCACGATGTCCACGGCAATATGACGTTCATGCCACAGATGAGCTTGATGCAATGGGATTATCAGGACCGCCTGATCGCCACAGCGCGCCAGGTGGTCAGCCCCAGTCCGCCGCCAGCAACAGTGACGGAGACCACGTATTATGTTTATGACGGCGCAGGCCAACGGGTGCGGAAGATCACCGAGGGCCAGAACGGCACGCGGCAGAAGGAGCGGATTTATCTCGGCGGCTACGAGATCTGGCGCGAGTATGACGGCGCGGGAGCCAACGTGACCTTGGAGCGGCAGACGCTGCATGTGATGGACGACAAGCAGCGGGTGGCGCTGGTGGAGACGCGCACGGTGGGCAGCGACCCGTCACCGGGGCAGTTGATCCGCTACCAGTTGGGGAATCATCTGGGGTCGGCGAGTCTGGAACTGGACGATCAGGGGCAATTGATTTCCTATGAGGAATATCACCCTTATGGGACGACGGCTTATCAGGCGGGAAGGAGCAGCGCAGAGATCAGTTTGAAGCGGTATCGGTATACCGGGAAGGAAAGGGATGAGGAGACGGGGTTTAGTTATCATGGGGCGAGATATTATGCACCGTGGTTGGGGAGGTGGACGGCGGCTGATCCCGCCATGATCGCGGACGGCACCAATATTTACACCAACGCTCGGGACAACCCTACGCGTTTGATAGACTTGACAGGTCTAAGTGGCGAAGAGCCTGAAAAACAACTCTATTTTAGTGAGGCTGAAGTTTTTGACGCTGACGCAACTACAACAAAGCATACGCGAGGTTTTTCAAAACAACTTTATGCTCACTTTAGACGGCTTCGCGATTTGTGGACTGGTCCAAAAAACTATGACCTGTCGGATAGGACACCATTCATTGAAACACCTGCATTCGTAACAAGGAAAGTAGGTATAGAGGAAAGCTCAGCAAACAGATCCCGTGGCCCGGCTGAACGAGCAGCCGCCGATACTAGTGGGAATCGTGCGCGGATCCATGGTACAGATAATGCTGCGCCTAGTGGGGTCAGGCAGCGTCAACCAACCCCCCCAAAGATCGCGGTGAACAAGCCAAAACCGATTGTCATAGAACCACCACCGCCACCACCTGCCGAAGCAACACCAATTGGCCCACCACTACCACCCCCGGCCGACCCGGTTCCAATCGGCCCGCCTGCCCCCCCCCCCGAAGGAGGAGGCACACCACCCGAAGTCGGCGTAACTACCCCAAAGGGTGGAGGCACACCCCCTGAAGGTGGAGGTACACTACCCGAAGGCGGAGGAACACCGCCCAAAGGGGGAGGCACACCTCCAGAAGGTTGGGGAGCAACAATCGCGTCAAAGGTAGAGATCGGTGTAGGAATTCTAATCGTTGGAAATGAGTTAATAAAGGCAAAGCCTATAGAGCGTCCAGGAATCATAAAGGATTATGCCACCGCAACGGTGTTGTTAAACGCGGCAATACGAGCAGGAGTGCCTGGAGCAAGGTTAGTAGCAGGGCCAGGTGGCTGGTTTATCACCTTCGCACCTATTATGGCTTCACTTGGTGCAGATTCAGAGAAAATGATGGAGCAACAGAATCGTAAGGAGATTTATTCGGGACTTCATAAACTGTAGCTTCGAGCGGGACGGGGTATGTACCGAAGCAGTTTCCCCCCATGTCAGGATAGTTGTCCCGAGCGGGACGGGGTATGCACCCCGTCCTGAATGGTTGGAGTGTAACTGCAAGATCGAAAATATGTCCGTGAGGGGCGTGCAGAAAGAAACGTTTCAGACGGGGTGAATACCTCGTCTGGCCGGTGGGAGATAACGCCGGAGGGCTCCCCTTAGCGGGACGGGGTAAGCTCTGAACGTTTGGAGTGTAACTGCAAGATCGAAAGTATGTCCGTGAGGGGCGTGCAGAAAGAATCGTTTCGAGCGGGACGGGGTTTGTACCTCGTCCTGAACGTTAGGAGTGTAACTGCAAGGTCGAAAGTATGTCCGTGGGGCGTACTACAGAAAGAAACGTTTCAGACGGGGTGAATACCCCGTCTGGCCGGTGGGAGATAACGCCGGAGGACTCCCCTTAGCGGGACGGGGTAAGCACTGAACGTTTGGAGTGTGGCAGCAAGATCGAATGTTTATCCATGGCACGGTCGCTCCATAGGAAACGTTTCAGGCGCGGTGAATGCCCCGTCTGACTGGTAGGCAGCATGATTGAACATTTATCCGTACCGCGGCCACGCCATAAGAAACATTCCGAACGGGATAAATACCCCGTCCGGCCCAGAAATTTAAAGCTATCAGCAGGAGAGCCATTACCATGCCCTCGCGCCGTGTAGCCGTTGACCTGAATGCCGGGACGTATTACCTAACGCTGACGGTCCAGCGCTGGTATTACCTGTTCGATCGGTATAACCGCTGGCAGATTCTGGCCGAGTCGCTCCGTTATTGCCAGGAACACAAGGGGCTGGAATTGAACGGTTATGTATTCATGCTGAACCATATCCATCTCATTGTCACATCCCCGGATATGTCGGGATTCCTGCGCGATTTCAAACGGTTCACTTCCGTGAAATTCAAGAGTAATCTCGAAACCACGGAACCCGGCGTTTTGAAGTTGTTCGTGAACGATGACGGAAAGTATCAATTCTGGATGGATACCAACGCGCCGAAAAAGATAGAAAATCCGGATTTCTATCTGCAAAAACTTAACTATATCCACGAGAACCCAGTAAGGAAGGGCTATGTAGCAAGGGCGGAACACTGGATTTGGTCGTCGGCGAACCCCGCTTCGCCGTTGAGCATACGATTATTTGGTGCGTAGGCCGATGAGTTTTGCAGTGCGGGGCGACACTGTAAACACATGGGCCAGTTGAAACTTTCCGGTCGGGGAAATACCCCGTCCGGTATCTGTTGATAAATGAAGAGGAGATAACAATGGCTAACCAATTTCCAATTATTTTAGTTCACGGGGTCTTTGGCTATGGCCCGAATGAGGCGCTTGGGTTTTCCTATTGGCAACAAGCAATACAGGCCGAACGCCCGCCGGGGATGGCGGTGTCCGAAGCTTCCGTAGGCCCCCTGTCGTCGAACCATGACCGCGCCTGCGAGTTGTTCGCGCAGATCAAGGGCGGGAAATACGCACAGGTCGATTACGGCGAGGATCACGCCCAGGAGGCGGGACATGAACGTAAAGGCAAAATTTTTGAGACTGCACTTTATCCCGACTGGTCGGAGAGAAATCCTATCCATCTCGTCGGACATTCCCAGGGAGGACCCACGATGCGGATGCTGCAATATTTGTTGAGTATAGACTTCTGGCGTACGGGCACCAATGAAAACTGGATCAAGTCGATCAGCGCTATCTCGCCGGTGTTCAACGGTTCGACTCTTACTTACATGCTCGGGTGTCAGCCGGACACCGGTTTGGTTGAGACCTTACGAGGGGATTTTCTCGGCGGTGCGTTGAAGGCATTGGCAGGGCTGACGGGTTCAAAATTTGAAAGTGTTTACGATTTCGATTTGGCCCATTGGCATCTGACCCCCCGTGCGCAGGGCGAGTCCTGGACGGACTATGTGAGGAGAATCGAGTCGTCGAAGCTGTTTAAAGGCAAGGACAATGCAGTCTACAGCCTGACGGTTCAGGGTTTGCTGGAGGAAAACCAGCAGAATCCAACTTTTCCGGACACTTATTACTTTTCCCACGTTACCGAGCAGACCTTTAAAATACCGCTTTGGAACCGCTACGTCCCTCAGCCGGGCATGAATTTCTTGCTGATGCCTGGATCCTTGTGGATGGGGAAACATAAATTCGCCACAGCTTTTTATCCGGGTTTTAAAAATGAGGACTGGTGGGAAAACGATGGTGCGGTCTCAACTTATTCTCAGATGTATCCGCGCACGGCCGGGCACCATCCTGTTGCGGGCGAATTCGATGACACCACGTCGGATTTTGAACCCGGCAAGTGGTATTGGCAATACCTGCACGGCTACGATCACCTGGATGTGGCGATGATGACTCAACCGGACCAGATCGTGAAGCTTCGGAGTTTTTACACCAAAATGTTCCAGCGGCTTTCGGCATTGTGAGATACATTTCCGAAATAAAACAAGTTGCTTCAACCGAATGAGCTGAGGCGAAATTCAAATTTCCCACGACCGAACGCGGCGACCATGGGAAGGAAATGTATGACCGCGTAACGAATGCAGGAGTATCGATCATGCCAATCATACCTACCGGCTCGATGCCGGCCATTCAAATCGGTCCAGCAGTACTGCGCAATCACAACAAGCTGCTGACTGGCAGGGTTAATTTTAGCGGGAAACGGAACTTTCGAACATCCGGCCAAATTGTAGATCATAAAACACATGGTGGTGTTGCGGCCTTAAGGGTGGAGGTTTGGGACAAGGAGCAAATCTGCCGTGATCTTATCGGTTATGCGATAACGGGAGCAGCCGGTGAGTTTGAAATAGTTCTTGACGAACCGTATATTCAAAATTTATTCCAAGATCGACGACCGGTACTTTTTTTTCGCATATTTAACGGCAGCCAGTTGGTTGCCAGCACGGAGTCCACTGCGTTATGGTCGGTAGGGACTCCGGAAACCTACTTTCAGATCGAAGTCGATCTAACGCTAACTGGACGCCCAGAGACGCCCGCCTCTTTTCTGGTACGAGGGCGAGCGTTGCACGCAATCAATGGTCCATTGGCCGGACACACAGTTCAAGCCTTCGACAAGAACTTTAGGATGTCGGACAAACTGCTCGGGAGCGCTATAACCGATCAAGGTGGCAATTATTCAATCCAGTATGCACCAGCGCAGCTTGGGCGCCCCGGTAAAACAAAGGCTGATCTGTTCGTAAAATTGTTCAGCCCGGGACACCCGCCCCTTGCTTTGCCTATGCTGATAATGACTTCTGACACTGAATATCAGGCCTTACCTACTATGACCCTGGATCTGGTCGTCGGGGGAGCGTTCTTTAAAGGTCCATCGGAGCACGAAGCACTCACTGTACTGGTACAGCCCGCACTCGGCAAAACGGGGCTCACAGGACTGAGCGATGACGACATCGCATTTCTGGGACGGACAACCGAACTGGGTTCGGAACAGTTGTTGCCGCTTGTGAAGGCAGCACAGCTCGCTGCGGAAACCCAACTTCCGCCGGAGATGTTCTATGCGTTTGCACGGGCCGGGTTGCCTACGGAGCGGAGAGCGCTGCTATCGCGCACTCCGGAGGCGCTGCGTCGTGCGCTCGAAACGGGCATTCAAAACAATATCATTCCTCAGAATATGGCGTCTTCGATCGATACTCTGATGAGTCAGTTGCTACAGGCCAAGGTGCGGTTGGCCTTCGAGCCGCCCGACTCGACCACTACCATGACCTTGAGCGCGCTGCTTACAACAGTGCTGCCCCTCAAGGGCCCGCCCCAAGGCCCCTCGCCCCAGGAAATATTTCTTACCCAGTATGTACAACACCAAGGTCCGATCGAACAGTTCTGGAAAAAACTGGCTGCTGATCCTGCTTTCCAGGCACATGGCTTAGTCGAGCGGATACAGTTTGCGTTGCAGTTGGGTGCACTCACTCGACATCATTTGCCCTTGGTGCAAGCGCTACAGGGTCAACAAGCCAGCGGACAAATTACATCGCTGCGAGATCTGGCGAAGTTGACCGAGGCCGATTGGGTTGCACTGGTAAATCAACCCGGCATCGGGACGCCACCGGATGTTCCGGGTGACGACGCTACGGCCAAGGCCACCAACTATGCAGTTGTTCTGGCGCGTACTATCGAAGCCGCTTTTCCGACGGCGGTCATCGCACACCGGGTCGGGCAGCATACTGTGCTAACCAATCCCGACCTGATCCACTTTTTCAACAATAATCAGGATTTCGATTTTACCACTCATCGTGTCGATGCCTACTTGGCTGCCAACCCGCAGGCTCTGGCCGGCATTTCCGACCAAAGCACCCTGAACCTTCGACTTAAAGGGTTAGAACGTTTATTCGCTCTTAGCACACGTCCCGGAGAAGTTCAGGCCTTGATGGAACTGGGCGTACACTCGGCGCATGGCTTGGTACGCAGCGGTAAGAAAGCCTTTAAGAAGCACTTGTCCCTTGGCATGGATGCCGATCGTGTAGACGTATTGTACAATAATGCCCTCGGGATCGTGAGCGGCTCCCTTGCTTTGGCCAGCAAGTATCACAACTCCTTCAATAGCCTGACAGCATACGTATTACCAGGTATTGCTGATTCGAGACTACAGTCAAATCCGCAGGCCGCTGCTTGGAGAACGCTGTTCGGCTCGCTGGACTTTTGTAGTTGCAAACATTGTCGTTCGATTTACGGGCCGGCCGCTTATTTGGTCGACCTGCTGCAATTCCTCGACAGGTACGAGTCCACCGTGCCCTTCAACGGGTCACGGAAGATCACCAATATCTTCACATCGACTCCAATTCTGATCGCTGTACAGCAAAAGTCAGCCAAAGATATCTTGCTCGAACGCAGACCCGATATAGCCCTTTTGGAGTTGTCTTGCGAAAACACCGAAACCCCGCAGCCCTACGTGGATCTGGTCAACGAAATTCTGGCTTATGCCATCGCCGGCATGGTATTGAATCCCCCTCCGTCCTTTCCGGCGCACATCGCGACCCTGGGCACCGCTATGGAACTTGGAGCCAATCCACAGCCGCTGGCTAGCGTGCAGGTTTTCAACAGCGCTTACGATGCCCTGGCGAATGCCGTTTATCCCATGGAGTTGCCATTCAATCTCTGGGTAGAAGAAGCACGAATCTATTTGGGACATCTCGGCGTAGCACGCGATCAATTAATGGAAACATTCAAGCGTGGAACTTCTGAGGATCCAAGTGACCTGTCTGTCGTGATGGCAGCCGAGCAGTTAGGATTATCTTCGGTGGATCGAGAGATCATCACTGGAACATCGAAGCATCAACCGTGGGAATTTTGGGGCTTGGCGGCCGACGGCACACAGGGGGGTCAAGCCATCTTCGATCCAAGCGGTGGTGCCAATCCGATACAAGGTCCGGATTGGCTTGCAATCATGAGCCATGTAGGCGTCTTTCTGCAACGCACGAAGCTTGGCTACCAAGCATTACAGGAACTGCTCGGCACTGTCTTCATTAATCCTGGACAGAAGCTGCACATCGGCTCCGCAGTAGTTGATGACCCGTTAACTTGCGATGTTAGCAAAATGCGCCTGATTGGGCTTGATGCAGCGGTACTGGATCGCATTCAGCGCTTTTTACGTTTTCGCCGCGCCCTAGGCTGGACCATTACCGAGTTGGACAAGGCAATGACGGCCCTGAAGTCACCGGCAACCGGACCGGATGATTCCCTGATCATAAAGCTGGCACAAATCGAGAGGCTCAGAATAGAGTTGCGCCTTCCAGTAATCAAATTACTCAGCTGGTGGGCACCCATTGATACCCGAAACGGGCTTGAGCTGAGTGATCACTCTCTCTATGAGCAGTTATTTCTGAACAAGGCAGTAACGAATCCACTGGATGTCCAGTTCGCCGTGGCGGCAGTGACCGATCCCAACACCAAGGAATTGTTAAGCGCTCACACCCCTGCGGTCCTGGCGTCGTTGCGGATTAGCGCGGCCGATCTCGCGCTGATGGTCGACGATACGGCTCTACTGACTCTCGATACCCTGTCACAACTTTATCGCACCGTTTCGTTCGCACGGAGCTTGCGACTCTCAATCCGTGATTTTCTTGTTCTGAAAGCGCTGACTGGAACCGACCCATTTACTCCGGCTGACGTCAGTCAGACAGTGAAATTCGTAGAGTATCTCAAGAAGATTCGTGTATCCCGGTTCAAGATTGCCGAATTGGATTATCTTTTACGTCATGCGATATACGAGATCGACAGAGTCGCGCCGCCGATTAAAACCATCGACCTACTGTTGGACGAAATTCAAGCAGGAACACAGAAGATTGTTGCCGACACAACAGTGCCACGCGATGCCAAAGATGCGGTTATCGATCCCACAGGCGAGATTACAGCAAATAATCTTGCCATCCTGCTACCATCCGACCAGGTTCCTGGAGCTATCACGTTAATCGATGGCACCTCGACCGCTGATGATGCAACCAAAGGTGCATTCATCGATCTGAACTTCAAAGTTTTCCTGAATCCTTCCGATGCAAAGATAAACTTGATTGGGACTTCGGCACTGAAAACTAAAGAGGAAAGGTTAGCCTTCGTTCTGCCACCGTTAATGAGCTACCTTAGGCTCCTACAGTGCGAGAGCCTGGTGAAGCAGAAACTAGGGCAAGCCGTGCAACTTGAATCGATAATAGTAGACACATTACTGACCCAAGTGCTGACGGCTCAAGTGGATACGACGAGCAAGGCATTGGCCGACTTTATGCCGATGTCGGACGTGGAACGCCAGGCATACCTGACGCTCAGTGAAACTGACCGTCAAATTGCAGATACTCATCGCAGGGGTCGCCAGCGTACCAGCTACGTGCGGCTCCATAAAACGGCGATGGTGATCAATCGCTTGAAGATGAAGGCCGACGAAGTCTCCTGGCTGGTCGATCACCTTTCACTTTCGGGCTTGCTCAACTTCGATGCCCTGCCGGTGAGTTTCGTCTCCTCGGGGCAACCGCTGTTCGAGTCCTGGCTGCGATTGGTCGAGCTGATTCAATTTGGGGATGGTTTTGCTGCAGGGCGAACAGCTCTGTTCGAACTGTTCCGCATCGCCGCAACCGGCACGAACGATGACGGCCAGCCAGCCGATTACCTCACAGAACTGAGTGCCCGCAGTGGCTGGCCACTGCCCGACCTGCAGCAGCTTTCCGGTGCGAACGGCTGGTTCGCGACCGCTTTCGCAGCACTCGGGATCGGCCAACAATTGACCCGACTCGCGGACTGTTTTGCGTTACTTAAACGGTTGGGCCTGTCGGCGCAGCAGGTGTTGCCATGGACTATAGGAAATATCACGCCTGACGATGCCCGGATACGGGCTGGCGAGATCAAGAACGCGGTAAAAGCCAAGTATGACGAAAAGCAGTGGGAAATCTTGGCCAAACCGCTTCGGGACGTTCTCCGCGAGAGGCAGCGTACTTGCCTGGTAGCCTACCTTATCTGGCGCAACAATTTTCGGGATTCGAATCAGCTCTTCGCCGAGTATCTGGTCGATGTGGAGATGGATCCCTGCCAGATGACCTCCCGCATTAAGCAGGCAATTGGCTCTGTGCAGCTATTCATCCAGCGTTCGTTCCTGCGGCTCGAAAGCAAGGTTGCGCTGGATGAGGAAGCTGCTCAGGAATGGAAATGGATGAAGAACTACCGGGTCTGGGAGGCCAACCGCAAGGTGTTCGCCTATCCGGAGAACTGGATAGAACCGGAATTGCGCGACGACAAGACGCCCTTCTTCAAGGCGCTGGAAAACGAGTTGTTACAGAACGATATTACCAGCGACACAGCAGAAGATGCTTTTCACCATTACCTAGAGAAGCTGGAGCAGGTGGCCCGACTTGAAATCATGGGCTTTTACCATCAGCAGGAGGGGGGCGGAAGCGGCCGGGTGGACGTGCTTCATGTGTTCGGCCGGACTGCCAGCGGTGAACCGCATGTTTATTTCTACCGCCGGCGGGTGGACGCATCATACTGGACACCATGGGAGAAGATCGACCTGGATATCAAGGGGGATTATCTGATTCCGGTGGTATGGAACCGTCGCCTACATCTGTTCTGGCCGATCATCACCGAGGTACAGGACGATGACCAACGCGATAACCAGCCTTCAAAGGATCAGCCAGGCCATCCGGCCTCCAAGCATTTGGAAATTCAACTGGCCTGGAGCGAGTGCAAGCACGGGAAGTGGTTGGCGAAGAAAGTGATTAATGCTGGACCGATAGTCCTAAAGACAAACGGCCTTGGAAATCCTCCTATTTCTTATTACAAAGACTCTCTGGCGTTTAAAGCTATCCGTGAGGATGAATTTAGTGATATGGGTAATGCAGGCGACTTGCTTATCGATTGCACCGCTATTGGCGATTTTAAGTTGTCATCGCAAGATAACAGAGCGTTCGAAAGTGTGAGGCTAGGAACCTTCCGCTTCATAGGCTGCGGCGGAATGGTGCAAGTGGAGAATTTGCTTTATGATGGATTTTTCGATGACTCATATAATTTAGCACCCGCTTCGAGAAAGTTTGATGTCAGACTACCAACCTCTACTAGTAATTGGGTTCGCGATAAGTTATGGCGCGGGTGGGGAGGTTTTGGCGTCTATCTCTTAAGCGAACCCGATCCGCAACAAACAGGTCTTCAATTTCAGTACGAGATACCCGATCAACGTGAAGACATTCCGGTACTTGGCCCTTTTGATCCCAACGCTTGGTATCACTTATTGATGCCGACCCATGGAGAACAATTTTCGACGCAGGATTGTCTCTTCTACGACGATGATAGGAATACTTTCTTTATAAATTCACGAAAACAAATAGAAATTAATTGGCATCAGGCATCAAAGGCCTACCCGAACATTCCCGCACAACTAGGCACGGGTGAGTCGGATTCAGATATGTCCCCACCTATGAAATGGGGTAAACAAGCGTCTCAAGTCAGTTATTTTCCCAGCATAACCACCACGATCCGTTACCGGTTCGATCTGTTTTATCATCCTTATTCCTGCGAGTTTACGCGTCAACTGAACCGTTATGGCATCGATGGGTTGCTGCAGTGGTCTCGCCAAACACCTCCGCTGCAGCTCGCCAACCAAATATTTTTCGCTGACGAGTACCTGCCGGTCAGCGATAATGTTGAACAGCCTTACCCAATCGAGGATGTGGACTTTTCCCACAGGGGTGCCTATGCCCAGTACAACTGGGAAATTTTCTTCCATGTACCTTTGCTGATTGCAAATCATCTCAGCAATAACCAGCGCTTCGAGGAAGCACAGAAATGGTTTCACTATATCTTCGATCCGACTAGCGGCTCGACGGAGTCCATCCCGAGCCGCTTCTGGAAGGTGCGACCGTTCTATGAAAACACCAATCTGCAGCCGATCGAAGAACTGATGCAAGACTTGGCAAATCCCAAGACGCAAGCGTTGAAAGTGTTGAAGTCGCTCCTGTTCGGGGACGTGGACGATGGAGGAACACAGGATCTCAGCGCTCAAATTGAACAGTGGCGACAGCACCCGTTCAACCCTCATTTGCTCGCGCGCATGCGTCCTATCGCCTACCAGAAGAATGTCGTGATGCGCTACATCGATAACCTGATCGCCTGGGGCGACCAGCTGTTCCGCCGGGATACCATCGAATCGATCAACGAGGCGACACAGCTTTACGTGCTCGCGGCCGACATCCTGGGTCCGCGCCCGCAGGAAATACCGCCGCGTGGGGAAGTCGGAGCCATGACCTATCAGGAGTTGGAGCCCAAGCTGGACGATTTCTCCAATGCCTTGGTTGAGCTGGAGCATTGGGCTCCTCGGGGTCGCCATATCACAGTGATCGGGGCAGAGGCGGAACCGTTCGTGATGCCGACGATGTTGTACTTCTGTGTGCCGCCGAATGAGCAACTGCTGGGATACTGGAATATCGTCGCCGACCGCTTGTTCAAGATCCGCCATTGTATGAATATCGAAGGCATTGTGCGGCAGCTTCCGTTGTTCGAGCCACCCATTGATCCGGCGCTTTTGGTGCGAGCAACTGCGGCCGGAATCGACCTGAACAGTGTGCTGAACGACCTTTATGCTCCGGCGCCACACTACCGCTTTAACATACTGCTGCAAAAAGCCAACGAGCTTTGCGGGGAAGTTAAAACTTTTGGCGCCGCGCTTCTGTCAACGCTTGAGAAACAGGATGCAGAGGGGCTGGCGTTATTACGTTCCAGCCACGAGATTGCCTTGCTCGAGGCTGTCCTGCAAGTCAAACAGAACCAGTTCGACGAGGCCCAGGACACACTGGACAGTTTAGGAAAATCCAAGGAGATGGCCGTCAAGCGCCAGAAATACTACTCCAGTCGAGTTTTCATAAATTCCTGCGAGGGGATGCATTTGATCCTCACGTCGGAGGCCATCGTGGCTCAGGCCATAATCGAGGGAGTCATGAGCGGCGCTTCCAGTGCTCATATGTTGCCGACCGTAACTACTGGTGGGGCAGGATGGTCGAGTCCGGTACAGTTATCGACAACAATTGATGGGAACAAAGAAGGTGCTTCGGCGGAAGCTGAGGGCAAGGCTATGAGCACTGTGGTCTCCGTCATTAAAGAGGCTGCAGGCCTGATCGGCACTGTCGGCGGCTACATGCGCCGAGCCGATGACTGGGCGCACCAGGCCGATCTGGCCGCTACCGAAATCGAACAGATCCAAAAGCAGATCGATGCAGCTAAGTTGCGGCTGTCCACAGCCGAGATTGAGCTGAATAACCACAACTTACAAACCGAAAATGCCAAGGTCGTCGATGATTACATGCGAAGCAAGTTCAGTAACCAGGATTTATACGACTGGATGACTTCGCAGCTGTCGGCAGTGTTCTTCCAAAGCTATCAGCTCGCTTACGATGTGGCAAAAAAAGCGGAGAAGGCCTTTCGATTCGAACGCGGGTTGACCTCTTCTAATTTTATCCAGTTCGGCTATTGGGATAGTCTGAAACGGGGATTGATGGCTGGAGAGCGGTTGTTGTTAGACCTCAAGCGGCTAGAGATCGCTTATCTCGATCAGAACAAGCGCGAGTATGAGCTTACCAAGCACATCTCGATAGTGATGCTTGACCCGATGGCATTGATTCAGCTCAGGGAGACCGGGCAGTGCGAAATCGAATTGCCTGAGGCACTGTTCGACATCGATTATCCCGGCCACTACATGCGCCGCCTCAAGAACGTCAGCCTCACGATCCCTTGCGTGGCCGGTCCCTATACCGGCATCAACTGTACCCTGACCCTACTCCGCAACAAGACCCGCATCCAAAGCTCAGCCGGGAATGATTACAAAGAAAGCGAAGACGGAGAAGGTCTGCGTTTTGTGACCAACTTTGCCGCAATGCAGTCCATCGCGACCAGCACGGCGCAAAATGATGCGGGACTTTTTGAAGTGTCCTTCCACGACGAACGCTACCTGCCCTTCGAAGGCGCAGGTGTCGTCTCTAGGTGGCGCCTCGAGCTTAACTCTGAGTTTCGCCTGTTCGACTATGAAACCATTTCCGACGTGCTCCTTCATCTGCGTTACACTGCACGTGAAGGCGGTGATGGTCTGAAGAAAGCAGCAGTCTTTGCGCTCAACGACACTCTGCAAAATGATTCCGGCACCCGGCTGTTCAGCCTGCGCCACGAGTTTCCGGTTGAGTGGCAACGGTTTAAACAGAACAAAATCATTAACCAACTAATTATAAACAAAAGCCGACTACCATTTTTCGTTCAAAATCGTTCAATCACCATTGAAGGCACGGTTTGGTTCGCCCGAATTCAAGATAATCCGGCGAACTTTAAGATAATGGTCAATAATAATAGTGTCGCGTTAACGGGTGATCCGAATCTTGGCCATCTCCTGAAGGGGTCGTCTGACCCACTTACTCTGGATGCCACCATGTCGCTGTCAGCAGTTAGTACGGACAATTTAGAAGACTTGATGGTTTTGATTCAATACACGGTTTCCAATAATCAGGTTTAATGAAGGGTTTTGGAAGGTTGTGTCGTAAATGTTCCGTAGGCTGCAACCCGCACTTATCTGCGGGTAAAATTATCCTGCTAAAGCCATAAATTGCTTATAAGCCGGAATATTTTCCTCGGAAAGTTGCCCCTATCGGATCATGTGCGCAGTTTCAATTCCATCGATAGTTGCCTGTGCCGAATGAAAAGCTTTAAACCCCCATCATCGGCTTGGTGATCTTTTTGATGCCCACATAGTTGGCACCGCTTTTATCCATGACGACTTTGCTAGGAAACCCGTTAGCGTCGATTGCTTGTTTGAGGAAGGCGGTGGCCGCTGCTTTATCATGGCGCTCGGAAACCATGAAATCAATCGTGGCGCCGAATTTATCAACGGCGCGATATAAGTAAACCCATTGGTCATTGACTTTAACGTAGGTTTCATCCATTCGCCAAGACGATGCAACGGGTTATTTACGTTTTTTTGGCTTCTGCTGCGATGAGCGGCGAATAGTCGATAACCCAGCGGTTAAGTGTGGCATGATCCACTTTAGCGCCACGCTCCGCCATGATTTCTTCTAGATCACGATAATAGACACCATAACGGACATAGAAAAAACAGAGTACAGGATGACATCCTTTGGAAAATGTGCACCTTTAAAACTAGTCATCGGCTTTTCAATTGCTAAAAACCGCGCATTGTCTCTGATTTCGAAAAGCTTTGCGACACAACCGGACAAACCGTTCTTTTGGTTAATTAACCCCATTTTGACGAAAAGGTTCTGGATGTGGACAGTCAATCCAGACTGCAAAAAGATTTTGACGTATGATTCGAATATCATAATAATGAACCCACCAAGATAAAATGTGCTGTAGCAGAGTGCCGATGACAAATCCGTCTGGAAAGTACACTCACCCGACAGATATGTCTAAAGACCTTTAATTGTCGTGTCTTTTAACTACTGCACCTATGAGATTGCATCAAGACGGGGTTCTATGAAGATTATCTGGCTCAGCCCGGCCGACTTTGTTACCGGTAATCCTATGTTACAGGATTCTCAAATACTCCCTAACTCGCATACCGATAGTTTTTTGACTACGAGAAAAATTTAAGTGGAGGAAAAGAAAATGACAACACCGAAATGCGTCTATAACTACGAAGCCCTTCGCAGCGTGGAACCTCCGGCCACCCCAGATCCACATAAACTTCTCCCTGCTTGCGATTACGTATTTGTCTCTGGATCGCTAAACTCTCAAGACAGCGGAATTCAAGGCTTCTTCGAATGGCGACCAAACTCGACCGCAGACGACAACAACGGAACAGTAATCAAACCAAACATGCTCCCGGCTAAGGGGCGCTGGCATCGCGTGTTTGATGGCGCCATCTCAGTCAAATGGTTTGGTGCGATTGGAGATGGGACTTCGCACACACTCTCTACACGGTATAAAACTCTCATTGCTGCTCAAGCTGACTATCCATTTATCTCGTTGTTGAATGATGAGATCGACTGGGCGGCGATCCAGGCGGCCGCCAAAGCCGCGGGCCTGGTCGGTACAGGTGCCACGCTGTTCTTCCCTGCGGGGATCTACAAGATCACCAACACGATAACGATCCCAGCGAATGTAACGATAAGCGGGAACCTCGCGTCAATCCTTGTTGCGTTCGATGCAAACTCTACGTCTGACGCTATCATTATCCTCAGTGGAAACAACATCTCTGTCGATGGCCTCACGGTCACTGCCGCTGACGCAACGATAAAAAATATGCATCCATGGAACGTGTTCGTCGCGACGGGCTCGTCCGGTTCGCTCCTCTCGGATATCCGGTTCACCAATGTAACGATTACTGGTTTCCTAAAAGTCGCCGGGAGCGCGAATGTCGGCGAGCACATCTCCGTCCATGGCATTCGACTTACCTACTGTACACGTGTTACGATCGATAATTGTCTCATCAACGGAATCAGTGGGCATGCCGTATTTCTCGACTCGGTGACATACGCGAGCTGCACAAACACACGATTTATTGACATGCTATGGGCGGGATTCCACACAGAGCACGACTGTCACTTCATCGACATCCTGGACTGCAAGTTTATGTCTGAGCTAAGCAATGCGCGGCAGTGGAGCGCATCGATTCACATCATGAGCCAGTGCCAGCCGTTCAAGCTTGCGGATTCGCACATCACGATCAAGGGCTGCTACTTCTCTGGAATGCACAATTACGGCGCGGTGGTCGCGATTGCGAGTGCATGGTTCGTGGATATAGAGGGGAACATCTTCGATCGATGCATCACGCAGAGCCTCCTTGGAGACCCCACGGCGAACAATTGCGTCAACATTGTCATGCGCGGTGCGGGGCCCTTCGAATACGGTAGCAATGGCGGTACGACAACGAATGGGAGCACGGTTGTTACACTAACACCTGCTGATGCGTTGCTATGGGCGTCGCTGATGCCGACGAACCCAAGCACGCCCTCATCGCCACAGCCCCCAACACAACCGGTCGATCTTCCACCCAACCCTCAAATCACAGGCATCGGAATTCCGGCCAACACGTCGGTTCTGAGCGTGGATACGATATCCAACACGCTCACGATGGACAAGAAAGCGACAGCGCCCGGCACAGTCGCAATCAGTGCAACGTCAGGAAACATTCCACCCAAGCACATCACGATTCGAGGGAACCTCTTCCGCGCGCGTGGGGCAGGCCAGCGGCCGGTCTTTGCGACGAACGGACAGGCCGCGTCTCATGGACTGGATATTGGTGCTGCAGAGGGGTTGTTCATAATTGACAACCAGATGATCTCGTACGATTCAAACAATTATTTCTGTGGAATGCTTGTCAGCGGAGGGGATGGTGGATGGACTGACGTTCACATCCGTGGCAACAAGATCGTCGCGGCCCCTGGAGAGACAGGTGCAGTGCTCAAAGGCGCTATCGAACTCACGTCGATCGGCTCCACCAAGCTTACCAACGCGATCGTCTCAGACAATACGATCACGTGGGCGACCATGGCGCTTGGCGCGGCCGGCAGCGGGGATTCAGGGCGAAGCGGGATTTACCTCTCAAACGGATGCGAGACGTTGCAAATTGAGGGCAACACGATTACCGGCTTTTCCTACGGAATCACGTGCGATGTCACCCTACCAACTGGAACAAAGATCCGTCACTGGCACGACAACAAGTTTGTTAACATAGCCACCAACGACGGGGATATCAATGTCGGCGCGAATCTGATGGATCAGCAGCGGGTACTGATGATCGATGGTTTTACGTTTAAGAACCTCAACTTCGGCCCGATTGAGGCTGGAGCGACGCTTAAGTTCACTAGCGGTATAATCTTCACCAACGTCAGCGGCGGCGAGGTTGCCGTACTCGGGGTGCCGGCATCGCTCGATGATGGTATCGTGGTATCGCAGCCGAGGGTGAACATTAACGGGTCGATCACCTGGTATCTGACCAACACGACTGGTGTGACGATCACGCCGAACATTACGAACACGTGGCACGTGCGGGTAATCAACCCGAAACCCTTGTTCAACTGAGATGAAACAACTTGTCAGTATGACAAGACACAGGCAAGATTCGAAGATTCGGCTGAGTTAACGGTTCGAAGGGCAGAAAAAAGGGCCATATGCAACAGGTCACTACTGTCTGGTTTAGGGAAGGGTAAAATCATAGCCGACAGGCAGGTATGGGTCGAACTCGGTCTTTCGCTGATGCCGCAGTTCGACCCATTCAGGTCAGTCAAAAATTTGTATTTCAATTTCGATCAGTTTCCGAGGAAAACATACCGGCTTATAAGCAGTTTATGGCTTTAGCAGGATAATTTTGTCTACAGATTAGGACTGCTTCACGTCTTCTAAATATATGCGACAGAACCAGAATAATAGGCTGTTCATGGTGATTGATGTTTGCCGGTCAGTTTTGCAACGGTGGTATCCTGCTCAGCACCGCTACCAGTTCCGACTGTCTGCATGTGCCAGTTTTTCTGAACAGGCTTTTCAGCTGGCTGCGTACGGTATTCAACGTTACACCTGCCTCTTGAGCGTAATCTTCCGGCGATTTACCTGTCAATAAAGCCGATGCCACTCGCAACTCGGTGGGCGACAAATCGTACAGTTTGCCCATCAATTGAAGTGTCGACAGGTTCTTACCGGCTTCCATCACCAAAACCAGCGCCAACGGCGTTTGCCAGTCCTGGGCAAACGGCGACGCGGCTGGTAACGGTGTCACAAATACTTGCCGGGTCTCTTCTCCGCTCAAAAACATCGCACCGCCCACGGCTGGATAGCCGGTGGCTGCAGCGATCAAGGCCGCCAGTCTGTTCTTGTTGGTTGGGTGAGCTGTGGACAAACGCTCCGACTTGCAGGCCAGGCCGCTAACCCGGCTGTTTAGTAAACGCTCGGCGCCGGCGTTCAAATGCAGGATGACACCCTTGCCATCGACGATCAGCATGGACAATGCCAAGGCATCAATCGCTCTGGCCCCCAATTCGGCCTTGGTATGCAAGCTTTGGGTATGTCGTTGCAGACGCAAGGCTCTTTGTAAATGGCCGCTGAAGCGCTGGGCGGCCAGCTGTTCGGCAGGCTCGAATGGCTGTTGGCCCACTGCGCGCGACACACCTATAATACTTTGATGATCCTCACTGTCATCAACCAAAGCGACCATGGCATAACGAGCACCGACGGTTATAAAAAAATCCTGAAAAAACTCACTGTGACTAACAAAATTCTGATTGAAAGTATGATGGCAACATAACCATTCGTGGACAGCTGCGTCACGAAGAACATTTCTGCGTGGATCGATGTCGATGTAGTAATTCGCATAATCGGCTCCAACTTGCGAATCAAAAAACGTTGCCGCAAACACGGAAGCTATTGGAATATTCGTGTTTTTGTCTATCGTCAGCAAATGAGCATCAACACCGCCGGCATATTGCCCGCAGAGCCCCGCAGCCTCTCTCCAACGGCTGGGATCCAGTGCCGTTTCGTAAAGCACGCCAATTAGATGATCCAGTTGTTTGTCGTCTGTCATGTCGATATGTTTCAGGCTAATAGTGCAGACCACACAGTCTAGATGAGAACGACTGCTAGTCAAGTCAGTGTCCAAAGAAATTATTAACGGTCAATCACCCATATGGATGATTACAAGGCCGTTGGAAGGTTATATAGTGTGTAACCAGGAATACTGTCGTTCAATTTTGTTGATGCTTGCTGGTTTGCTGATCATTATTGATATACGTCTGGTCAAATATTTGAACAAGCTGATTGAACAGAATCACCGATTCATTAAGAAAATCACAAAACCAATGATGATCTTCAAAGCCTTACATTCAGCAAAGGTATCTATAGATGGGATTTAAACAGCTCACATGATTAGGAAAGGACAACTTTCCTAGGAAAACATCAGCTTATAACATAGTGTATGGCTTTAGCAGGATAACTTTGTTCGCAAATAGGTGCGGCTTAAGGCCCTTGAATATTTGCGACGGAACCGCTTAAGGGTATTTGAATATTTTCGTTAGAACTACAGATGAGGAAGGCATTCATAGTGAAACAAAAATATGACGTTTGCATCACAGTCAAATTTTCTGATCAGGAAGCATGGGATTTGGCGCAATTTTTGACAAGGGCAGGATTCTCGGATTTTCGAAGCAACACTGTTGATGATGATGAAGCTCATCGGATGATCGCAGCGGCAGAGAAAGTCCGGAAGGCATTAGCCGATGTTGGTTATTTACCGAGTTATGCCACAATCACAAAATTTGTCAAATCGAGCGATAATTTTACACTTTTGGGAATTGAAAGATCCGATGGTCAGTTTTAAAGGTGCGCAGTATACCGGCATTCATTCGGGCATGGCTTGCAGTTGATCAACCAGGCCTAATGACTTTAGAAGGTTTAGATGGTTTAGAAGGTAGGGGGTAACACCCGATTTCATAAGTCATTGCTGTCAAACGGCGTTGAAAACTTTCCAGTAAAGAGCGTCGAAAAGTTTCCAGTTAAGTTGTAGGGTTATTGTTTTCAGCCGCCTTTTTTCGTTGCTTAAATCGATAAGAATCGTTGCCGGTTTCCAAAATGTCGCAGTGATGAGTAACCCAAGCTTGTCGTTGGCGTCCAGTTGCAGCAAAGCGATTTTCATAGCGGTCCTCATCTTACAAGTTGTTGCACAGCTTTTTTCTGGGCTTTCTCTGATCGAAAATCGTAACGGGCCGTGGTTTGTATATCGCTGTGGCCTGCCAGTTGTCGCGTGGTATTGAGATCAACCCCGGCTTCAAGCAAGTGCGTGACAAAGGTTCTGCGTAAGTCGTGCGGCCTGAGGTTGCCGAACTGGGCTTGTTCTGCCCTTTGTTGAATAATGTCGTACACGCTTTGCCCAGTCAGTGACTTGTGTAATATCGTGCCGCTTTTACTAACTGGATTAAACAGGGGGCCAGCGTCATTACCCCTTAGTTTTCGCCACTGGCGAATAAGGGCCAAGCTTTCACTATTGAGATAAGCACATCGCTGCTTGTTGCCTTTACCTTGGTGAATATTAAGCAGCCCTGTTCGACTGTTATAGTCATCAACGTTGATGGCGACCACTTCCGAACGTCGAAGTCCCGTTGCCAACATGAGGGCGATCAGCGCATGGTCGCGCTTACCCGCAACAGATTTATCTTGTTGGCAGACTCGAAACAGTCTTGAAATTTCACTGGCAGTTAAACTGCGGCCACTGGGTAGACGCTGACTCCGCAGGGGTTTAACATTGTTTATCAGCAGTAGCTGATCAGCCTTGATCAACCCGAGATTGAAACAAGCTTTCATGACGCCACGCACCGCCGATAGTGTCAGGTTGATGG
>Ga0208392_1000030_pt1 | contig 29532 bp, 25 predicted proteins | sample LakWasMeta3_LOW4_2_FD_183855 | JGI IMG/M metagenome (GOLD analysis project Ga0208392, IMG submission 183855) | Freshwater sediment methanotrophic microbial communities from Lake Washington under simulated oxygen tension - Sediment Metagenome... | ecosystem: Environmental > Aquatic > Freshwater >... | reverse complement strand
ACAGTTAAATATTTAAGTATTACCTCCCCCTTTAAAAAAGGGGGATTGAGGGGGATTTATTTAATAAAATCTCCCCTGCCCCCTCTTTTCCAAAGAGGGGATTAAATGCTTGTTATAAAATATGCTCTAAAACCGATAGCAACGTAGCGTCAGTTGTATAAAAATCCGCATGTTCACGGACAATGGCCCTGTCAACCACTCCGCCGAAACCAAATACAACCGCGCCTGACTGCTTGGCTTCCAGATCCGTCTTGCCGTCACCGACCATCACCAACGAACCCTGTTCTTTAAGCGTACCCACAACAACCGCTTTACCCCCTGTTCTGGCCAATGGCGAATTCAGATCGTAATTACGGTAACTGCCATCTTCATTGAAATAAATATCAACTGCATGAACATGACTTTCAGGCAAACCCAGACAATCTGCCAGAGGGAGTATAGCTTGGCGCAACCCGCCACTGATAATATGCACCGCTTTATCTTGAGCTAATAAAGCCGCAAACACTTCTTTAACGCCCTCGACTATTTCGGCAATATATAAATCGGCCAGCCAGTTGATGCTGTCTTGATCGGGCCTGATCAGTGACAGACGCCGCTCATAGACGGCTTCCAAAGGCACCACACCATTCATTGCCAAATCGGTCAGTTTGGACATTTCCTCGCCCATGCCGACACGCCTGGCAAGCTCGTCGATGCCTTCTATTTTGCTTAAGGTACTGTCGCAATCAAAACAAATAACGTCAAAACTCATAAGTTAATCTGGGTTGCCTGATGAACATCAGAAATACTGCACAATTGCTGCAATAAAGCATCGGTTACGGGTTCTGATACGCTCATGACGGCCATTGCCTGCTGCATGCCATCAGCCGTGCTCACTTGCATACGGGTGATATTGATATTGGCATTGCCCAATACAGCACTGATTGCCGATATCACTCCCGGCCTGTCATGATGCCGGGTAACTATTAAAGTTCCTTCCGGTACAACTTCAATATCGAAGTGATTGATACATACCAGGCGCGGTTGGCGACCGCCCAGTAATGCACCCGATAAGGCAATGCTTTGATCCGCACTATGCCCGGTCACTTTAATCAATGACACATAATCCTGCGATTCCTGAGTAACCGATTCAACCAGCGCGATGCCCTGACGTTTGGCTATATTCTCGGCATTAACACGATTAACAGGTGTGGAAACCTTTCCACTTAATAAGCCGACCAAAGCGGCAACTGAAATCGGACGCACAGCGACTTCAGCGGCTCTGCCGAATGTAGCCACCTCTATTTTTTCCAGCGGTTGAGTTGCCAGACCACTCAATATCTTGCCTAAAATGGTAGCCAGATTCATGAATTCATAGGATTTCTTCAACTCTTCAGCCGACAATCTGGGCAAGTTCAAGGCATTTACCGCTTCCCCTGTCTTCAGGAACATCACAGCCTGCCTGGCAATTTCGACGCTCACGGCCACTTGCGCTTCACTGGTTGACGCACCCAAATGCGGCGTGAAAACAATATTGTCCAGTTCCAGCAAAGGCGAATTCGCAGGCGGTTCATTTTCATAAACATCCAGAGCCGCACCAGCAATCTGGCCGTTCTTTAAAGCTTCATACAAGGCTGTTTCATCAATCAAACCACCTCTGGCGCAGTTGATTATCATGGCTTCTTTTTTCATCTTCGCCAACTGAGCGCTACCGATAACATTGCGGGTTTTTTCAATGAGCGGGCAATGTAAGGTGAGATAATCAGCACGCGTTACCAATTCATCCAGGCCTACTGACTCAACACCCAAGTCAGCAAATATTTCCGGCGCGACAAACGGGTCATAAGCGATAACCTGCATTTTTAAACCCAAACCACGCTGGGAGACGATACGACCAATGGTACCAAAACCCAATATTGCCAGTGTTTTGTGAGCAACTTCCGAACCCATCAATTTGGACCGCTCCCATTTTCCCGCCCGCACTGAACGGTCTGCCTTAGGCAAGTGGCGGCTCAACGACATTAAATGCGCGATAGCCAATTCAGCCGTTGTCGTCGCATTGGCATCAGGCGTATTCATTACAATAACACCCATCTCGGTTGCTGCGGGTATATCGACATTATCAACGCCGATACCGGCACGACCAATTAATTTTAAACGTTTGGCCGCGTGCAACACATTCTGGGTAACCTGGGTATCGCTGCGAATCAATAACGCATCGTAATCGCCGATAATTTTACAGAGTCCTTCTTCATTGAGTCCTGTCTCGATATGTATTTGTATACCGGACTGTTCATTTAAATAATTAATACCAGCTTCTGCTAATTTGTCGGAAATAAGAATTTTTTTCATTGAATTGTTAGGTGAAGGATTATGCGTTAAAAAAATGCACAGTTTAACAGCTTTGCTATAATCTCGATATTGCCAAGTGAGACATTAACGCTAATGCCTGAACAATTTCCCCTTTTTATTGTAAAAAGGCGATTTACCGCATCTCGATTCATCATATTAGTATCTTTATTACTGGTACTGGTATTTATATCGACAGATCTTATTAATCACGCCCGTAGCCAGTCGCCCAATGTGACATTTACTACCATTACCGGCAAAAAAATTGCCCTGAAAGATTTTCGAGGCAAACCGATTATCGTTACTTTCTGGGCAACTGATTGCCCTGGTTGTATAAAAGAAATTCCCGACTTGATTGATCTCTATACGCAATATCATAAGCAAGGTCTTGAAATCATAGCCGTCGCCATGTATTACGACCCACCCAACCATGTCATCACCCTAGCTGAAGACCTACAACTTCCTTATCATGTAGCACTGGATTTAAACGCAGAGCACGCCCATGCCTTTGGCGATGTGCAATTAGTACCCAGCACCTTTTTAATTAGCCCTGATGGATTGATTGACTTAGAGAAAACCGGCGCTTTTGAACCTGCTGAAATTAAAACCCGTATTGAAACATTCATAAAAGGATAAACCATGCTCTGGTTAAAAGCTTTACACTTGATTTTTATGGTCACCTGGTTTGCAGGCCTGTTTTATCTTCCTCGCTTGTATGTTTATCATGCCATGAGCTCCGATGAAATAAGCAATGAACGCTTCAAAGTGATGGAGCGCAAACTGTTTTTCGGCATTATGACACCGGGCATGATAGCCACATTTATATTTGGTATCTGGATGCTGGCTAGTTATGCATGGGGACTTTATTCTGCCAGTGGTTGGTTACATACAAAACTGGCGCTGCTTGCACTCATGCTGGTTTATCATTATTTCTGCGGCGTTTGGCTTTTTGATTTTAAACATGACCGTAATCAGCATAGCCATGTTTATTACCGCTGGATGAATGAAGTGCCGGTATTGTTTTTGGTTGGCATTGTCATTCTGGCGGTAGTTAAGCCCTTTTAAAGCGTCAAACACCTACCCTGCCAACCTCCTATGCCTCTACAAAGCTGGGTTTTCTTACCCTCCTCAAGCACTCTAAATCCGGATATTTTAGGTGCTACAAACCCTGACATTTTATTTTCCCCCAACATTAGAGAAAAAAACAATTGACGAACGAGAGATCTATCGTCATAATAGTCAGCTCTTCAAGGGTGGTTTACAAGTTTAGCCAATCATTACAAAGAAGATTATCGGGGTGTAGCGCAGTTTGGTAGCGCGCCTGCTTTGGGAGCAGGATGTCGGGGGTTCGAATCCCTCCACCCCGACCAGTTTAGCGCTTGTAGCTCAACCGGATAGAGCACCGGCCTTCTAAGCCGGGGGTCGCAGGTTCGAGTCCTGCCAAGCGCGCCATTCCAAGAATATCCCATATTATGGTGAGCGTAGCTCAGTTGGTAGAGTCCCGGATTGTGATTCCGGTTGTCGCGGGTTCGAGCCCCGTCGTTCACCCCATTAAATCAATGACTTATGTCATATTTCCTTAAATTTCTTTGTTCCAACGGCGTGGATTCTTAAAAATATAACTTGTTGTTTTACAAAAGAAAAACTAAAATTACTCAGTCCTGTTGTCTGAGATGTTATATACATAAATAATTACATTTTATCAATTGCTTAGTTCTACTTTGTCAGATTCATTCACGCGCAACTTGAGACCTTCTGGCGTGTGATTCCTTTGCCTCTTGACGCAGATAGTGTCGCTTATTGATAATATCGGTTAATTCTTCAGCCGTGAGTTGTCTGCGAGGGAGTAGATGCTCAAGCGCTGTGACCAAATCGTTGAATGACAGCATGGGCCACTGTTGGCGGCCTGCTTTTTTCTGTTTAACCAGAAATAACGTTCCCAGCATCACTAATGCCATATGATGGTGCCATGCATCCCAGCGTCGCACTTGATAGTCGGCCATGCCACATTCGCTTTTCGCCTCGCGAAAACTGTGTTCAATGAAGAAACGTTGCGCCTGTACTCGAGCCAGCTCTTGCCAGGGCGTATCCAGCGGTGCATTCGATAAACAATAGTGAGAGATACTGTCTGCGCCGACTTCCCGACGCACCAAAAGATGCCAGCAGCGGGCCTTGTCTTCTTCGCCATCCCACACCCAAACCTGAGAGTGCAGATAATCGGCGACCAATAAGCCTTTTTCGCCCTCACGTAAAGTGAGTCGTTGCCAAGCATCAGCTGTCTGTGCGGCCGCCCCCACTGGTCAACGCGCAGTGAAGCACATTGAGGCTTACGATGGCTTGGCTGTCTGCCGCGACCTAGCCACTCGGGCACTGCAAATCAGGATTTTGCAGATAAATCGCTTGATCACAATGGACATCCGCTACAAATCGGCAGCCTTGTTCATCGACGCCACGCAGAAAAGCCGGTCCTTGCCGTAACCACCGTCAATGTCGACGTAGCCGAATTGAATGCCACGCTGCCCTGCCATTTTAAGCATCGCTAACGCCAGCTGCGTTTTACTTTGAAACAGCCGTTTATCCTCCGGGATCGCGGCTTTCTTGCAACGTTCGTCATCGTTACACCAATCCTCCGGCAAATAGAGCCTCGCATCGATCAACGTTGCCATGTCGCCCCGGCATAAAGTCGCGAAGACACCCACCTGACAGTTATCGACTTTCCCCAAACGGCCATTCCACTGCCGGGCAACGCCGGCAGATGCCTCGCCTTTCTTGGCAAAACCGCTTTCATCAAAAATCAATACCGCGTCGGTACCGCCCAACAGCACGTTGGCTTCGTGAGCAATCTGCCGGCCAAACCCTTGCCAATCAACGCAGCCTTCTGTCAACATGTGCTGCATGGATTGGTGGTCAACCTCATTGACTTCGCTCATGCGGAGCATGTTGGCCCTTTCGGATTGGAATAATCCGCGCATATAGCCCTCAAATGTCGGAGTAGCATCGCGCGTGGAAGACACAAAAAAAGATGAAAAAGACGCCAAATGCGCGCTAAGCGCCTCTGGAAGCCCTTGAAGGGCACGAATAAGCGAGGTTCTGGTATTTTCACGTCATTATCGTAATTAACCTATATAAAACAATAGCTTATTATACACAAAATCCTGGTTTCTGTATAGGCCAGTTAATCTGACAAAGTAGAATTAGAGAATATAATGAGCTCTTTTTTATGTTACAAGCAAGTCCTGTAGTCTGAACACTATAATAATCGTGAACAAGCGAACTTCGAAGACAGGCATTCAAAGCGTATATTCTGCGAACGCAATTGCTAGACAATCACCGAAGCAATGTAGTCATTAATCTAAAATCCGATTCACCCGCTGGTATCGGTATGTCAAATCCTCTGTGATAATTTCATCTCTTAAATCAAACGAAAAAATAAACAATGGAAGGCAAGCGTGTTTAATAACTCAGAAGAAGTCTGTTAAAGAATGCTTTTGAGCTAAATTTATGCAAAATATATGAAAGTTTGTATTTACAATTTATGACATTTCATGTATAAGGAATTCAGAAGATTGCTTTACGGTTTATCAGAAATCTTTGATACTGGATATAAGAAAGCGTCACGCATGTTATCCAGCTACGTAGTTCGTGTCGTTTATTGAGGAAAAATTTTAATTATTCATAGTTAAAATATATCGAACTACAGGGGTACAGCAAGGAGAAAATCCGATTTTAAGCACCTTGTATGTGAATTTTAAAAATGAATCAGAGCTTATTTAGCTTGGCCACTTAAGATGACCTCCAGGAGTTGATCCGGGTTTTTGCATCCTCATAAGCTAATGCGGGTTAAAGTGATGGAAACCGCTTTGGTAAAGTAATAAGCTTCATGTATGTTCATATTAATCTAATTCCTTGCCTCGGAATTTCAGGACATACCGATTCAGTAAATTAGCAGCTTATCCTTTTTGTTTGTACCATCAAACTACGATCGAAAGAAAACACGCAATGGAGTAGGAACAGGAAAGACTTTTATACACTCGTACAACACGTTCTGAAACCATAAAGAACGTATACTGAGGAGGCAGCATGCCAGCATCACTGAGTTATCCAGGGGTTTACATCGAAGAGGTATCGAGCGGTGTTCGCGCGATTACCGGAGTGGCAACTTCAATCGCGGCTTTTGTTGGATATACCCGCAAGGGTACGCTCAATCGAGCAACCCTCGTCATGAGTTTTGCCGATTTTGAACGTAATTTCGGTGGACTTGATCGAGAAAGTCCCCTTTCCTATGCCATCAGGCAATTCTTTGTAAACGGAGGCATGCAAGCGCTGGTAGTGCGGGTAGCCCAAGGCGCGCAGAGTGCCGAATGGCGATTGCAGGATGGTTCCACTCCTCCTCAAGATGTTATTCACCTTACGGCGACCAGCCCCGGTTCCTGGGCGAATGATCTGCAAGTCTATGTCTATAATGCTTCACGGGACAGGTCGGGCCTTACGGATCAGGATCGGATCGAGCAGGTGCCCAGGAATCCGGATTCCGAATTCAATCTGGTAATAAAGCGTTTATTGGGATCGACATCGGCTACTCTGGAAATACATCGAAACCTGAATCTTAACTCACTGTCACCGAACTATATCGTATCGGTCGTCAATACGGCTTCTCAGTTGATACGTGCTGAACGGAGTGTTAGACCCGGCCTTTTTAATCAACAGGGATTTGCGGTAAGTGCAAGCATTACATTCCCTATCAGCGCTTCGGATCGTATCATTGCCGGTACGGTGGATGGCAATACTTCCTTTGAACTAGACCTGCTTGAGCCTTTTTCCGACATAGACACTCTCGCCACTGCGATCAGGAGCGCAGTTGACAGAAGCCCGGTTGCTACTCGGATTGAAGTTTTGCAGTCAGGTGCAGACGGCGATGTTAGTAGAACAGGATGTTTGAAGCTGGCTTCGAGAGCGTCAGGCGAATCGTCTTCGGTCGCCATCGCGGGCGGTGCTTATGGCTCCCTAGTCAGGGCCATTGGCCTCGGTTTGGCCAATGGCGGTCGGGAAATCACGGGCGATGTGCAGCACCGGCCCGCCGAACAAATCAGCGGCCTACCACCTGTAACCATTGGCAATGACGGCGTCAAGGGTGGCGTTATCCAACTCATAGGGCATGAAGATGAAAAGTCGGGGATTTATGCCCTCAAGGATGTGGATCTTTTCAATCTGCTCTCAGTACCGGAGACATTCGGTCTTCCGGAATTGGATGCAAATCATATCATCCAGGCCGCGGTGGGTCTATGCGAGCAGCGGCGCGCCTTTTATATCGTCGATCCGCCTCACAACATAGACTTAAACTCGCCGACACCAATCACTGGGTGGGCTCACAATGTTTCTCAATCCCGTAACGCAGCGGTTTACTTCCCAGCCATTGATATTTCCGACCCACTCGATCAATTTCGTGCCAGTCCAATGGCTCCCTCCGGAACGCTTGCAGGTGTTTATGCACGTACCGATAGTGAACGCGGGGTATGGAAGGCGCCCGCCGGCACCGATGCCTCCATGAAAGGTGTGTCAGGGGTGAGCCAGCCGCTCAACGACATCGAAAATGGGACGCTCAATCTCCAAGGCGTTAATGCTATCAGGAACTTCCCTGAGTATGGCACCGTATCATGGGGTGCCCGCACAATGAAAGGTTCGGACGCACAAGCGGATGAATACAAATACATTCCCGTCCGCCGCACGGCGCTCTTCATCGAAGAAAGCCTCTACCGAGGCCTCAAATGGGTCGTTTTTGAGCCGAACGACGAGCCGTTATGGGGGCAGATTCGCCTGAATGTGGGGGCCTTTATGCAAAACTTATTTAGGCAAGGAGCTTTTGCCGGGAAAACGCCACGCGAAGCTTATTTAGTGAAATGCGACCGGGAGACGACAACTCAGAATGACGTTAACCTGGGCATCGTTAACATCATTGTCGGATTTGCGCCACTGAAACCCGCCGAGTTCGTCATCGTCAAGATCCAGCAGCTCGCTGGTCAAATTCAAGTTTAAGGAGCGATTCCCATGGCCCAATTCAGTGTGAACGCGCAGCGATTCGATCCGTACAAGAATTTCAAATTTCATGTGTTTTTCGAAGGAAATACAGTCCCAGTAGCTGGCGTTAGCAAGGTCGGAGCACTGAAGCGAACCACGGAAATGGTCGAACATCGTGACGGAGGCGATCCATCCACATCACGAAAATCACCCGGCCGCACCAAGTACGAGGCGATAACGCTGGAACGCGGCGTTACCCACGATACCGACTTCGAAAAATGGGCCAACAAGGTCTGGAATTACGGTTCGGGTTTGGGTGCCGAGGTTTCGCTTAAAGATTTTCGTAAGAACATCATTCTCAAGGTCTACAACGAGGCCGGCCAAGTTGCAATTGTCTATAAAATCTACCGCTGCTGGGTCTCCGAGTACCAAGCGCTGCCCGATCTCGATGCGAATGCCAATGCCGTGGCGATTCAGAGCATCAAATTAGAAAACGAAGGCTGGGAGCGAGACTACGAGGTTCCTGAGCCAACCGAGCCCAGCTTCACCGAGCCGCCGGTGTAATGCGCCCGCTCACCGTGCAGGAACTGCTGGATATCTGGGAGCATGGTCAGGCGCTCGCTCCCGCGCGGCGGGCTGTATTATTGTTGAGTCCAGCCTGTCCGGAAATCGCCCGCGAAGACATGGTCCGCCTCAGTGTCGGTCGGCGTGATCGGTTGTTGATGGATCTGCGAGCCTTAATCTTCGGGTCCCCACTCGCCGCACTGGCGGATTGCCCTGCGTGCGGGGAACGATTGGATTTGGCTTTCGACACGGCCGACATTTGCGTCGAACCACCGGCACTCGTCGAGGAGAGTTTGATTTTGGACATTGACGGTTACTCGATCAAGCTTCGGCTTCTCAATGCGGAGGACCTGGATTCCGTTTCGTCGGGAGCGGACATCGACACTGCCGAACGGCAGCTGTTGGAACGCTGTATCAGCGAAGCGCGCTACCAGGAAGCTCCAGTTTCGGCTAATGAATTGCCTGAAGCGGTCGTAACCTCCATCGGGATGCGGCTCGCAGAAGCCGATCCCCAAGCCAACACCCGGCTTTTGCTGAGCTGCCCCACCTGCCATCACCAATGGCTGGCTACTTTCGACATCCTGAGTTTCTTTTGGCGAGAGATTGAGGTCTGGGCACAGCGGACGTTTTATGAGGTACATCGCCTCGCGCTAGCCTACGGCTGGCGTGAGCCCGACGTGCTCGCGCTGAGTCCCTGGAGGCGCCAGAATTACCTGGCGATGATTGGCGCATGAATGATTTCCTGCGGAATCTGGCGAGTCGCGGCACCGGAACCGCAACGACGGTACAGCCGAGGCTCCCCAGCCGGTTCGAGTCCCAGACACCTATCACCGATTGGCCCGCTTACCCACCGGAACAGCCGAACCCGTTAGAGCCAACATCGGAAGAGCGGCAAGATAGACGTTGGCCTGGGATACGAACCATCATGACGAGGGACGAACCGCCCGTTTCCTTATCTGAAAAGGCGGTCCCGGCCGTGGAAGGAGCAAGAATAAAACCGACGCAAGCAGATCCCGAAAAGGACCAAATTCAACCGCCACCAAGACAAACGCAGACTCGCATTCAGGCAAACTTTCCTGAACAGATTTCGGGTGATGAAGGTGCTGTCATCTATGGGACCAGACGCGCAACCCACGAGCCTTATGCTTCCCGACACTTGACTACACCCCCCGCTCCAAACGCTGAGTTTCTAATTCGTCCAGGCGAAAACCCGAAACCCCCTAATAAACCAAAGCTAGAAGAATTGTCCTCTTTCCACCCGTGGCCAGCGGATCGAGAAAGGAGCCCTGAATCTATCCGCCCGGCTGACACCGCCCCAAACCTGTCGCAACTCACCTCGCCGCAGGCCGCCGCGCCAACGATTAAGGTGACTATCGGACGGGTCGAAGTCAGGGCCGTGATGCCGGCTCAATCCCCGCCGGCTCCCCGCCCGCGTTCCGCAGAGCCGAAGCTGACACTGGATGACTATCTCAAGCGGCGGAATGGTGGCGGGGGATGAGTAACGCGCTCGCCATCGCCGGAGTGACCGCCGTACTCAAGGATCTCTTGAATGACGGGCTGATCGACAATGACATCACCGCTACCGTTGAAGGCAATGTGAAGGTTACCGCCTTGCCCCCTGATCGGGTCAGATCCAGCGGGGCCGGCGAACTGGCGGACACAGACCAGCTCAACCTATTCCTGTATCAGGTCACGCCGAATGCGGGCTGGCGCAATGCGGGCCTCCCCTCACGCGACAACAGCGGCAACCGTCTTACCAATGCTCCATTGGGCCTCGACCTTCATTATCTCCTCACCGCTTACGGAGCGAACGAATTCAATGCCGAGATTCTGCTGGGCTATGCGATGCAGATCCTGCACGAGAACCCGGTGTTGCCCAGAGAAAAAATTCGCGCGACGCTGACAGGATCGTCCCTCCCTGGCTCTATCCTGCCGGCTGATCCCCGCTCATGGCGCACGTTGTCCGCCCATGAACTTGCTGATCAGGTCGAGCAGATCAAGATTACTCCGGCATCGCTCAGCACCGAGGAAATTTCGAGGCTTTGGTCGGCGATGCAGACGCGCTATAGAACCACCGCGGCCTACCATGTCTCGGTGGTGTTGATTGAGGCCAGGAATCCGACGCGAGCCGCCTTGCCGGTTAGGGAACGTCGCATTCACGTGCGCCAGTTCAGGCAACCCATCATCGAGTCGATTACGCCCCAAGTCGTTTCCCCCGGAGAGACCCTCACGATTCGTGGTGCCAATCTGAGTTCCGAGCATGTGCAGGTCGCGATCTCGGATGCTACGCCGTTTCCCGTCATGCCTGTCAGCGATCGACAGATCGATATTCCACTAAGCGACACGTTACTGGCCTCATTGAGTGCCGGGGTCAACGCCGTGCGGATCATTCACCGTATCGACGTGGATCCCGATCCCGCGCGTGTCGATTTGCGAGCGGGCAGCGAATCGAATACCGGAGTCTTCATTCTAAGGCCTTCCCCCAATTTTGTCCGCGGAGCGGTAACTTGGCACACCGTAATGGTCGACGGAGTACCCGTGACGCTATATAGCGCACCGGTCACAGCGACGGTGACAACAACCATCGGACCTTCTCAACGTACAACGCTGCTGCTGAACGAACTCGACGCCCCTGCAAGCCGCAATCCGTTCGCATATAGCTTCGACGCGTCGCCGAGCCGTGAGAGGGAGACAAGGATCGACATCCCGGTGAACAACGTCAGGCCGGGAACCTATCTGAGCCGCCTGCGCATAGATGGAGCTGAAAGCGCATTGCGCCTTGTAAGTGGCGAGTACCGTGAACCCGTGGTAACATTCCCATGAATACCGAGACGGCTAGCTTCGAGGAACCTATGGTCCAACCGCAACAACTCAGCGCTGCCTTGGCTCAGGTTCGGCAATATCTAGAGCAGCACGCGCGAGCGATCAAGGTACAGGAGACGACGAACTCGCCAGCGGAAGGCGAACCACCCGAAGCGGTATTCGACGAGAATGCGTTCCTATTCTCACCCCTGGACCGCATCCGCTCGATCTTCGGCCTCTCGACCTTCGAGCGCGACGTGTTGGTGCTATGTGCCGGGATGGAGCTGGACACCCGTTTTCCCGCCCTTTGCGCGGCGGCTCAAGATGATGCCGCGAAACCTTATCCGACCTTCGCATTGGCGCTGGCGGTGCTGCCGGAACCGCACTGGAGCGCCTTGCTGCCCGATTCGCCGTTGCGGCGCTGGCGATTGATCGAGGTGGAAAGCCGCGGGAACGTACCGATGACGTTAAGCCTACTGCGGATAGACGAGCGGGTGTTGCATTATCTCAAAGGCGTTCAGCACCTGGACGAACGCCTGGCCGGCTTGGTGACGACGGTGCAGATATCCACCGAACCCACAGCTTCGCAGTGGGAACTGGCTCGGCGCCTGGCCGATTTGTGGTCCACACCCGCCGCCGGACCTTTGCCGGTCGTGCAGCTTTGCGGAGGCGCGGCGGGGGAACGGGATGCGGTCGCGGCTTCGGCCTGTGTCGAGCTGTACCTGGGGCTTTATCGGCTGGCTGCCCAGCACATTCCCGCAAGCCCCAGCGAGCTGGAAGCGTTGCTGCGACTCTGGGAACGGGAATCGGCTTTGGCGGACGGGGCCTTGCTGCTGGACTGCGCTGCGCTGGGTGCGAATGATTTGTCACGCGAGCAATCGCTGATCGATTTCATCGAGAGGGCGCGCTTTCCATTGATCGTGTCGGGAGATGAGCGGCGGCGAACGCGGGAGCCGCTCATTACCTTTGATGTCCCGCGTGCCAGCTTGCCCGAACAGCGCGCGGCGTGGGAAGAGATGCTGGGCGCGGACCCGGCGGATGAGCGGGTCGATCCGCTGGTGAGCCAGTTCAGCCTGAATCCGGCCCAAATCCGCACTGCCGTACGCGCTGCGCAAGGCGATGCCGAGGCGCTATGGAATGCCTGCCGTATCCAGGCCCGCCCGCGCCTGGACGACCTGGCCCAGCCCATCGAAAGCGGGGCCGATTGGGAAGCTCTGGTGTTGCCTGATGCGCCCCTGCAAACCCTGCACGAAATTGCCGCCAACGTGCGGCAACGTCATAGAGTCTACGAACGCTGGGGATTCGCCAACGGCAGCGACCGGGGGCTCGGCATCAGTGCGCTGTTCGCGGGGCCGAGCGGCACGGGCAAGACCTTGGCCGCCGAGGTGCTGGCGAACGAGCTCAAGCTGGACCTGTACCGCATCGACCTCAGCCAGGTGGTGAGCAAATACATCGGCGAGACCGAAAAGAACCTGCGGCGGGTGTTCGAGGCGGCCGAATCAGGCGGCGCCGTGTTGTTGTTCGATGAGGCCGACGCCCTGTTCGGCAAGCGCAGCGAAGTGAAAGACAGCCACGACCGCTACGCCAATATCGAGGTCAGCTATCTGTTGCAGCGGATGGAAGCCTACCGGGGCCTCGCCATCCTCACCACCAACCAGAAGCAGGCGCTTGACCCAGCCTTTTTGCGCAGGTTGCGCTTCGTGGTGAATTTCCCGTTCCCGGATGCCACACAGCGGGAACGCATTTGGCGGCAAGTGTTTCCTTCCGGTGCGCCGATTAACGGCGTGGACTATGCCCGTCTGGCCCAGCTCAACGTGGCCGGCGGCAACATTCGCAATATCGCTTTGGGCGCCGCGTTCCTGGCTGCTGATGAAGAGGCTTCGGTGGCGATGAAGCATCTGCTGCATGCCGCACGGTCGGAATGTGCCAAGATTGAGAAACCGCTCAGTGAAACAGAGATTGGGGGATGGGTATGAAGCCTAATATTGAATTGCAGATTGAGGAGCTTGTGTTGCAGGGTATTTCGGCAGGTGATCGAGACCAAATCCGGACAGCGGTTGAGGCTGAGCTAGCACGGATGTTTGTTGAAGAAGGCATGCCGGGTGGCCTATCTCAACCCTGTGAACTTCCTCGGATTCAAGGTGCTACGATAAGCCTAACGTCCAATCACAAAGTTAATGACTTTGGCTCCCAGATCGCATCCGCCGTGTATCGGAGTTTGCCACAATGAACTCTCGCACCTATCTTCCAATAAGAAAACTCGCTAATTCAGCACCAGAATACACGGCCAACAGCTCTGCGAAGACGAGGCGTGAACTGACGAACGTACATATTGGCGGGATGACCACTGTCCATGAATCACTTAATTCATCGAGCAGCCCGCTAGAACCAAAGACTAAAAAACTGATGGAGTCACGTTTTGGCCAGGATTTTAGTCGTATTCGTATCCATTCAGACAGTCTTGCCGCAGAATCTGCGAAATCCCTCAATGCGCACGCTTACACAGTCGGACAGCATCTCGTATTTGGTCATGGTAAATACGCACCAGACACTCTAAGTGGCTTATCGTTAATTGCTCACGAACTGACGCATGCTACCCAGCAGGGAACCATTTGTGATGTTGGCGATACTTTTACGTCATATGGAATTGATTCAGATGGAAGTGCTTCAGAGCGCGAGGCAAATTTTGTCATGAATGAATTCTGGTTAGGTCATTTTATCCGACCCACTATAAGGAGTGCCATATGTATCCAGCGTCAGACGTTGCATAGAACTCGTGTGTCACCAACTATAAGACGAGGACTCAGTCTGAACGAATACCTCAACTTGTTGGAGCAAGCGGATGCGACCCTGAGGCGAGCAGGCTGGGATGCTGAAAGAACGCTCCACGCACTTGCAGGGATATATTATGGTGCGGAGTGGAGTAGAGAAATGTCGGAGGAGCATGATTCTGAACGCAATAGACTATTTGGAGCTTTTGTCGATCGATCATGGACGGCTTCAGATGACCCAAGGCCGCTACTCGGCGAGGCGCTCTTTATGGTCTTGCGTAATAACCAAGACATAGAGGGAATCGACATGGGCCACATCTTGATTGGTATGGATGCACGAATGCGTTCTCAACCCAGACAGCGTGGTACCGTTGTTGATTTAGCGCCCGGAGTTAATCTAGGTTTGAGTGTGCTCTCGTGGATAACCAGACTTGGAACGAGGTCCTCAGTTAATAGCGATACCCCACAGGTATTTCGATATCCAACGCGCGCAGCTGGTGCTGAATTGGTTACGTGGGTAGGTGACTTGGGTGGCGCCGCCGCGCGTATCGCAACTGATAGGTACCGTGCCTATCGTGCTGGTCGGTCAACTCCTCCGAATGTAGTATCTAGCAGGTTCGAAGGTACCGATTACGGAACTGAGTCCAATCTTCGCGGTGATATTCTTGGTCTCACAATCGGAGCAACAAGAACACAGAGCAGTGAAATTGCTGGTGTTGTCACTAACGAGGGTCTAGCTAATGCGATACGAACTGCGGCCCATGGCTCCCTCGGTGTGGCAGCCCGGCAAATCCTGGAAATGAATAGTGGACGAATAGCATACCGGCATCTTGTGAATCGCGCTGAAGTGGTTCATACGATTGCTGGCAGGATTAAGGATTTTGCTAGGGCTTACCTCAACAGTCCACATGCGGCAGGCCCATTTGAAGCACCTGCTGTTGCTCCTTTTCTTTCAGACGCATCATTGGATGTTGCCGAAAGATTCGTAAGTTGGCTCGAATCGCAAGTCAACAACGAACCTCCAAACTGGATTGAGCGGATGCCGCCCCATCTCGTGCGAGGCCTGGAAAGTTTTACAACGGGTCAGTAAAGGGATGAAGAACTGTCAATGACTAAATTGGGAATCTCCCGCGACTTCTTAAAGGCTCCTTGGTAGTCGATGGTCCATTAGCCCGTAGGTTGGGGTGAGGAACGAATCCCAACATTTTGGTGGCTGGGAACAACGTTGGGGTTCCTATCGAAGATACATGAATGCGATACCGTCGTGTCAATGTGGAATGTGGGACCTATTTCTTTACGGTCAATCTCGCGGAACGGAAAAGTACCTTGCTCGTGGACACTATCACTACTCTTCGGGAGATGATACGTATGGTAAATACGAAAAATCCATTTCAGATCGATGCGATGATGGTTCTACCCGATCATCTGCACGCCGTTTGGACACTTCCGCCGGGAGATTGCGATTATTCGACACGGTGGATGTTGATAAAGGCGGGATTTTCAATGCGGATACTGAAGGGTGAACAATTGAACAAAAGCAATGCGTTATTAGAGGCGGAATACGAAGGGGGCGACCAATGAGTACGACACAGAAGGAGCGACCATGAGCGTTTTTGCCACTTCGCCTCGCTTGCTCAAAGGCGCTCTGGTCACTGTCCCCATGCCCATTGGCTCAGCGCAGGTGATCGCCTTTCAATACAACCCCGACACCCTGAACCGTACCTTGCAAACCCAGGGTGGCGGCGACGGCGGCGAGCGATCCGAAGCACTGCGACTCAAGGGTGCGCCGGCGGAAACCTTGAGGCTGGAGGTGGAACTGGATGCAACCGATGCCCTGGAGCGAGGCGATGCCACGGCTGGCAGCCTGGGCATCCACCCTCAACTCGCCGCCCTGGAGTTGCTGATCTACCCGCCCAGCGCGTTGGTCATCGCCAACACCGCGTTGCTCGCCTCCGGCACAATCGAAATCGTCGCGCCGGAGGCACCGATGACCTTGCTGGTGTGGGGACCGATGCGGGTGCTGCCGGTGCGGCTGACCGAGTTCACCATCGCCGAGGAGATGTATGACCCCAACCTGAACCCGATCCGGGCCAAGGTCGCGCTGGGTTTGCGGGTGCTCAGCTATAACGACCTGGGGTTGACCCATCCGGGTTATCACCTGTTCCTCGCCCATCAGGCGACCAAGGAGAGTTTGGCGTCACTGGCGGGCAGGATGGGAGGAACATGATGAGTCTGGGTGTTTGGCCGTTTCGCTGTTCAGACACCCTCACCCCTGCCCTCTCCCATAGGGAGAGGGTGTTTTGAATGTTTTCAACTTAAAGGTTGAGTCAACCGAGGAGGCATGATGTTTGAGCATACCAGCCGTTATTATGCCATTGAAGCGGCGACGATCACCTTGGCGAACGGCAAGACAGCGGCTTATAAACGCCGCCGTTTTTTGCCGGATGCGTCGGCCATGCAGACATTGACTGAGGTTACTGTTGTGCAGGGTGACCGGCTGGATCTCATCACCGCCCGCACGCTGGGCGATCCGGAGCAGTTCTGGCGCGTCTGCGATGCCAATACCGTGCTCGATCCGCTGGAACTGGAAGAGCCGGGGCGAGTGGTGCGGGTGCCGGTGCCACAATTCGAGGGGGGATGAGATGGTGTCGAAGGATAATGTTTTGAATCCCCTCACCCTAACCCAGTGTGGCCGGGCTATCCTGCCCGGCCCCCTACGGGCGCATTCCATGCGACCCAATCCGCTCCCGGCGGATTGGTCCCAGAGGGAGAGGGGACAAAGCGGCAGGTTCGAGCCATGAGCCTGCTCGGCATCCGCCTTAACCTGCTGATCGGGCCGACGGTGGCGGTCCCAGCCCCAGTCTTGCTGGCGGAATCCCTGCAAAGTGTTCAAGTGACCGAAAGTGACGAAGGGCATTCTGGGTTCCAGATCACCTTTCAGGCCGGGCGCGGCGGAATGCTGGGTAATATGGATTACCCACTGCTGACCAGCCCGCTGCTGAAGCCCTTCAACCGCGTCATCCTGGTGGTTACGATTGGCGCACGGCCCTTCGTCTTGTTCGACGGTTTGATCACCAACCAGCAACTGAGCGGCAGCAGCACACCGGGCGGAAGCACACTGACCATTACGGGTGAAGATGTCAGCGTTGTGATGGATCGGGAGGAAAGATCATTCGAGCACCCGGCGCAAGGCGATGCTGTCGTGGCGACCAAGATCATTGCAGCGTACCCGCAATATGGCCTCGTTCCCCAAGTCACTCAGCCTGCCAACCCCACGGTGCCGAATCCGCAAAGACAGGTTCCCACGCAACAGGGAACGGATTTGGACCATCTGCGCCGGATGGCGGAGCGCCATGGGTTTGTTTTTTACGTGATGCCCGGCGATGCGCCCGGCGTTAATATCGCTTACTGGGGGCCACCGTCACGAACAGGGCCTGTGCAGCCTTCCGTGACGGTCAACATGGGTTCCGCCAGCAACGTGGAATCGATCAACTTTCAGTATGATGCCTTGGCGGCAACTGTATACGATGGAGAAGTGCTCGATTCGGAAAGCGGTCAGCGGCGGCCGATCCGCACGTTCAGCGGTAACCGGCAGCCTCCCTTGGCGGCCCAGCCTGCCCACATCGCTGACCGGGCGGGTCTGCGACAGAACAAGTTCCGTGAGAGCGGACTTGATGGATCGACGGCACAATCCCGCGCGCAGGCCCGTACTGATGCTTCCAGTGATCACGTGCTGACAGCAACGGGCGAACTTGATGCGAACCGTTATGGTAATGTCTTGCACCCTCGCGGACTGGTGGGCTTGCGAGGGGTCGGCTACAGCTTTGACGGGTTGTACTATGTCAAGAGCGTGACCCACAGTCTGAGCCGCGGCCAATACAGGCAACAGTTTAGTCTTACCCGCGAAGGTAAAGGCTCCACGGTACCGGTGCTGCAGCCATGACGCCGCCGTACTTAGGAAAGTATCCAGGCATCGTTGCGAATAATGTTGATCCGGAACGGCGTGGGCGGTTGCAGGTAAAAGTTCACGAAGTCTATGGTTCCGGGCAATCGAGCTGGGCATTGCCTTGTGTGCCCTATGCTGGACCGGATGTTGGTTTTTTCGCCATTCCACCGATTGGCGCAAGTATTTGGGTCGAGTTCCAGCAAGGCGATCCCGATTACCCAATTTGGACGGGTTGCTTTTGGGGACCCAATCAATCCACGCCCGGAAACGGTCTAGCCGAAGTCAAGATACTGAAGACCTCCGCCGGGGCGATCAAATTAAGCGAAATTCAGGGAGAAGCGAGTATCACTATCGAGACTTCGAACGGGATGAAGATCGCGATTTCATCCAGGGGTATTGAAATCGACAACGGGCAGAATGCCAGCATCAAGCTTTCAGGTGCGCAGGTTTCGATCAACGGCAATGCCTTGGAGATTACTTGATGACCGGATTTATATTACATCAAGGCGCAACTGTGATCTGCATGCATGCCGGGCAGGCGCAGCCGACGACCGCCAATCCACGGGTGAAAGTGGGCGGGCAGCCCATCGTGACACAGGGCAGCCAACATGCCATTGCCGCCTGTAGTTTGAGTGGATCAGGCAGCACTCCACCGTGCACAACTGCACAATTTGTTACTGCGGCTACTCGCGTCCGCGCCGGAGGCCAACCGGTGCTGCTGCAGGATAGCCAGGCCGTCTGCACGCCCACCGGAACCGGATTGCAGATTCCGGTTTGCCAAATGCGTGTGAGGGGACAGTGATGCAGGTGGACTTCCCACTTCATTTCGACGGGCGCGGACGCACGGCGCTGACGGATCGTGACGATCACGTCCGCGACCTGATCGAGCAGGTATTGTTCACCTCGCCCGGCGAACGGGTCAACCGTCCTGAATTCGGCTGCGGCTTGCTGCAGATGGTGTTTGCTCCGGCCAGCGACGAACTGGCGGCAGCGACGCAGTTTCTGGTGCAGGGCGCTTTGCAGCAATGGCTCGGCGAGGTCATTCAGGTCGAATCGGTGCAGGTCACCGTAGAGGATGCGACGCTGCGGGTCGTCGTGCAATATGTGATCCGGGTCAACGGCGAGCGGCGGGTCGGGCAGTTCTTCCGCCGGGTGCCGCTGTGACTCGCTATTCTTGCTGCGATCCGCGCCGGCGAACGGCGGTCAGCGAACACGGCACTTTGCTAGGCATCGACTTCCTCGAAGTTACTCCGGAGCAGCAGCGCCTGGAAATTCATTTTGTGCTGCCGAGCGAATCCCGGATGGGTACCAAGCCCATGCGTCCGCCGGATCTGACGCCAGAGAATGTCCGGATTTCCGGCGGCGAGCGGATCAGTGCCATTCGTGTTCTTTCGGTTGACTATCCGGAAGCGCCCGATAATGTAGTGGTGGTCACCGTCGCGGATGACGAAAACCCGCTCAATGGTGTGGGTGACTTCTCGCCTTATACCCTGCACCTAGTCAGCGGACCGGATGGCGATGATCCGCCTGCCAATATGGACCCGCGGCTCTCGGCCGTGGAATTCTCGTTCAAAGTCGGCTGCCCCAGCGACTTCAATTGCCGTGAAGATGTGTCCTGTCCGCCCAGTCCACGTGCAGAGCCGGAGATCGATTATCTTGCGAAGGATTACGCAAGCTTTCGCCGTCTGCTCCTCGACCGCATGAGTGTGCTCTTGCCTGACTGGAAGGAACGCATTCCGGCAGACATGGGTGTGGCGCTCGTCGAGCTGCTGGCTTACGTCGGTGATCAATTGAGCTACCGCCAGGATGTCGTATCCACCGAGGCCTATCTCGGCACCGCTCGCTTGCGCACGTCTGTTCGTCGTCATGCCCGCTTGGTGGACTACTCGATGCACGACGGATGCAATGCGCGGGTCTGGGTTCAGGTGAACGTCAGCGCAAACCTAACGCTGCCTAAGGCGACCCGCCTGCTGACCCGTGTACCGGGCTTGGAGCAACGTATTGCGCTCGGCTCCCACGAAGAAGCTGCAGCGCTGGCCGCGCGGCCCGAAGTATTCGAGACGATGCATGAAGCACGGCTCGACCCGGCCCATAACGAGCTCCACTTCTATACCTGGGGTGACCGCAAATGCTGCCTGCCTGCCGGGGCCACCCATGCGACGCTGATCGGCCGGTATGAGAATCTCCGCCCCAATGACGTACTGATTTTCGAAGAGCGCATCGGACCCAAAACGGGATCGGATGCGGATGCCGATCCATCTCATCGCCATGCCGTGTGTCTGATCGGGGTGAATCTAAGCACCGATCCCCTGGGCGGACGTTTCCAGGAGTCGCCGGATGATAAGCCCATCGATGTTACCGAGATCGAATGGCATGCCGGAGATGCCCTGCGATTTCCGCTTTGCCTTTCGGCAGACACTGATAGCGGCTTTCGCGAGAATATCAGCGTAGCGCTGGGCAATATCGTTCTGGCCGATCATGGGCGGACAATTACAGAGTCCTTGCCGGAAGTGCCGTCATCGCTTCACGTCTACGCACCCACACCTCGGAAAGGGCCTTGTGACGAGCCAGAACCCAAACCGATTTCAGCGCGATACCGGCCTCGACTTGCCAATGCGTCTCTCACACAAGCCGTGATCGAAAACCGACTAATCATCGAAGTGGCTCTTGATCCGGCTAGCGTGGCCATGCTTGATCGAGCTGAGTTGCCCGTCAATCTTCGTGCTGCATTTTTCCAATCCTTAAGGCGGTTCTCAGAAACGGCTGTTACGGTGCTTCAGGCTGGCCAGGCCTGGACAGTCAGGATCGAAAACCAGTTGTATTTCATCAGCATCAAGGACGACAAGATTACCGTTGCGGCTTTGGTGTCGGCCGTTTCCAGCATCAAGCAGTCGGCGGCCGATGCAAAACCGCAAGTCGAATTGGTGGAAGATCAGCCCGGCAGGTTTCGGTGGAATCCCCAGCCAGACCTGCTGAGTAGTGATCAATCTGATCGATATTTTGTAGCCGAGATCGAGAATGACGGTCGCGCCCGCCTGCGCTTCGGTGATGGTCAACACGGCGAGCGCCCAGGGGCGGGAAGCCAATTCACCGCGACGTACAGAGTGGGTAACGGGATTCAAGGAAATGTCGGTGCGGATTCGCTCGTGCATGTCGTAACTAACGAAAGCGCCATAGTCATGGTCCGCAATCCCTTGCCCGCTAGCGGCGGGACCGATCCCGAGTTGATCGAAACGGTTCGGCAGGCGGCGCCCTTTGCATTCCGGATTCAAGAGCGGGCGGTGACTCCCGAAGACTATGCGGAAGTTGCGCAGCGCCATCCAGAAGTGCAGCGGGCCGCAGCTACCTTTCGATGGACCGGAAGCTGGAGAACTGTGTTCGTGACCATCGATCGGGTTGGGGGAGTGAAGGTCGATCCTGAATTCAAGGCGGAGATAAGGCGGCACATGGAACGCTACCGGATGGCGGGATATGACCTCGAGATCGATAAACCGCGCTTCGTATCGTTGGAAATCGATATGCGGGTTTGCGTCAAGGCCGGTTATTTCCGGAGTGAGGTGAAACGCGCGTTGCTTGACATTTTCAGCCGTTGGCCACTGGCAGATGGGCGGCGAGGCATTTTCCATCCGGACAACTTCACTTTTGGCCAGCCAGTGTATCTAAGTCCACTGTATGCCGCCGCACAAACTGTTGCGGGCGTCCTCGAGGTTACTATCACGACCTTTCAAAGACAGGGACAGCCTGCGACCTCGGCACTCGACCGCGGCTTGCTGCCGGTCGGAAGACTGGAAATCGCTCGACTCGACAACGATAGAAATTACCCGGAACACGGCGTCTTTCGGCTTAAACTGGCGGGTGGATTATGAAACATCAAAACATCAACATTTGCGGTTGCTGTGAGGGCATGAGCAAAGAAGTGCCGGTGCAGGTTTTTAACCCACCGGGATTGACCAGCATCAGCTACCGCATCGGCACCCATAGCCAATTTAAGGAGAGTTTGCTTGCGGCTCTTACCGGTAGCGATGTCGCAGCTCTTTCGGAGCTGCGAACCCGAGACGATGACGATTTCAGTATTGCTTTCCTGGATGCCTGGGCGACCTTGGCGGACGTGCTCACCTTTTACCAGGAAAGGATCGCCAATGAGAGCTACCTACATACAGCGACAGAGCGGCGCTCATTGCTCGATCTGGCACGGCTGATCGGTTACAAGCCGCGGCCTGGAATCGCGGCCAGCGTCGCGCTCGCCTTTACGCTGGAAGAAGTTCCGAACGGCCCCGAGGAAATAGTCATTCCCGCTGGAACCAAAGTTCAGAGCATCCCAGGCCCGGACGAATTGCCGCAAACGTTCGAAACGACGGAAACATTCAAAGGGCGAGTGGAGAGGAATGCGATGCGGCCGAGGCTGAGTCGGCCACAGGAATTAGATACGAATGCTGAGCAGTTGTGGTTGGAGGGGACCAACTTAGGGCTGCATCGTGGTGATCCTCTGTTGATCGTGAGCGATACTGCAGAGATAAAGTTAGTATATGTCGGTCACGTCGATACTTCCGACGTTACTGGTAATAGAACTTACATTCGTCTGATCGAGCCCTTAGATGTTGTGTTCGATAAGTCTACGATGCCGGCGCCTGGATGCTACGCGCTGCGAGTTCGAAGCTCGCTATTCGGATACAATGCACCGACGTGGAAGCTCCTACCTGCCGATATTCGTGGTGAACTCAGCGATTGGTCGAGCGGTACATCTACCGGCCTGATTGATCTCGACGGGGTTTACAAGGAGGTATTAAAAGGCAGTTGGGTGCTGGTGTTCCAAGACGGATCAACCCAGCCGTCACTTTACTCCGTAACCGGTGTGGCCGAAATCGGCCGCGACGACTTCGGCTTAAGCAACCGAGTAACTCGCTTGCATCTGACTCCCTCCGATACTCTCTACTCAAGAATGAAGCAGTTGCGAGCAATCGTCGTGTACGCACAGAGCGAACCACTTGCGCTCGCTGAAACACCTTACACCCATCCAATCCAGGGACACGAGATTGAACTCGATCGTTGCTATGATGGCCTTCATCGTGGGCAATTGATCCTAGTGTCAGGGCTTGTTGACCCTACGGGCACGCATGTGAGCGAAATCATCCCATTGCACGATATATCCATGCCAGATGGAAACCGCACTCGCCTCGTACTTACCCGGGACCTTCAACATCGCTATCGACGAGATACCGTTGTCGTAAGCGCCAATATCATCCATGCTACACACGGAGAAACTGTGGGCGAAGTTTTGGGCAGTGGTAATGGTGCTCAATTTTTCCAGCAGTTCACACTGCGTCAGCCGCCGCTCACTTACCTCTCTGCTTCCTCTGCAGGGGGGGCTGCTTCCACGCTAGAACTGCGCGTCAACGATTTGCTCTGGCACGAAGTACCAACGCTCTACCGTCGAGGTTCGACCGATCGGGTGTATGTTACAAACCTGACCGACGACGGCAAAACGAGCGTGCAATTTGGGGACGGGAACTCAGGAGCACGATTGCCCAGCGGAACTGAAAATATCCGCGCCACTTATCGCAAGGGAATCGGGCAAGCGGGTTTGGTTCGTGCCGGACAGATTAGCCTGTTACAGACACGTCCGCTGGGCGTGCGTGCCGTCACCAACCCGTTAGAAAGCCGCGATGCTCAGGACTCGGAAAGCCGCGACGAACTCCGGGCCAATGCACCGCTCACCGTCCTGACGTTAGGCCGCATCGTCTCCCTGCGCGATTACGAAGACTTTGCCCGTGCCTTCCCCGGCATCGCAAAAGCCTTGGCGATCTGGACCTGGGACGGCGAAAAACGTGCCGTGTTTATCACCGTGGCGGGTACCAATGGAGCAGACGTGCAATCCGACGGCGATCTTTACGCCAATCTGCTGGCTGCGGTGCGCACATCGAGCGATCCGTATACACCCGTACGGGTGGTTTCCTACAGCAAAGCGCTGTTTCGGCTGGCCGCCAAGATCCTGGTCGACTCGGATTATCTAGCCGAACAGGTGGTCCGAGCGGTCCGGACTGCGCTGCAAACACGTTATTCCTTCCCGAATCGGCAGCTTGGTCAATCGGTATTCATGAGCGATGCAATCGCAACAATCCAAGCGATACCGGGCGTGGTGGCGGTCGATCTGGATTCGCTTTACCTTGCCTTTCAGCCATCCACTCTTCAACACCATCTCATTGCCGAGCTGCCTCGGGCGGGACAAGAGTTGGCCGCTTCCCAAGGGGCTAAGTTGCTGGCCATCGATCCCTTTGGCATAACGATCGAGGTGCTCTAATGCCACTAAATGCCGACCATCTGTACCAGTTGCTGCCCGCGATTTACCGCATTCGCGATCACGAGCAAGGTGAGCCCTTGAGAGCACTCCTTAGTCTGATTGCTGAACAGGTCGGTATGCTTGAGGAAGATCTTGAACAGCTTTACGACGATCAATTTATTGAAACCTGTGCGGAATGGGTCGTCCCATACATCGGGGATCTTCTCGGCGTTAGAGGGCTGCGTTCGGTTGAGGGCATTACGCGAACCAGCCGCGCCGAGGTGGCGCATACCATTGGGTACCGGAGACGCAAAGGAACAGCCGCTATATTAGGTCAACTGGCACATGATGTTACGGCTTGGCCAGCCAGTGTTGTCGAATTCTTCGAACGGTTGGCAGCTACTCAATACCTTAATCACATTCGACCTGATAAAGGCGGAACGATCAGCTTGCGTAATCAACTTAAGCTTGAGCGGTTGAACGGACCCTTTGATCCTTTTGCCCATACGGTAGACGTGCGGCTCATTAACAGTAAACCCGGATACTACAACATACCGAATATCGGTATTTTCCTATGGCGTTTGACGACGTTTCCCTTGACTAATGTCCCAGCTTTTCCAGTCGGAGTCGACAGTAGAAGATTCCTCTTCAATCCTTTGGGAATCAACACGGCGTTATTTAATAAACCGCGCGTTGCAGGCTCTTCATCAAATGTAGCGAATCCCCTATCAATACCTGAACCTATCGGTCGCAGGGCTCTCTACGCTTCATTGCCGGATTATTATCCGGTGTGCTTCAGCATTCGAGTTGGAGACCGGCCTATCGTTCTCGATGAACTCGTGGTCTGTAATTTATCTGACTTACCGGATGGGAATTGGATGCATACAGCACCTGCATCAAAAGTGGCCGTCGATCCGGTACTTGGCAGAATTGCACTTGGCGAAGGACTGGCTGGTAATGTCCGGGTCAGTTTTCATTATGGCTTTAGCGCTCCCATAGGAGGAGGAGAATACGACCGCCAGTTACAGAGAATCGATGATCCTATCCGAATAGTTCAAGATTCACGCACATCAATACAGGACACTATATCGAGTTTAGAAGGCCGAGGTGCGGTTGAGATAGCCGCAAGTGATACTTTTAACGAAACCATCAGCATTTCGGTTGACGCCGGAAGAATGCTGATGTTGCGTGCAGCAAATCTTCATCGCCCACTTCTGAGACTATCCGGAGAAATGGTAATCGAAGGCGGCGTCGATTCCACGGCCGTTCTGGATGGGTTGGTCGTTACTGGAAATATCCTTCGCGTTCGAGGTAATTTAAGTAGATTGATCTTACGTCACTGCACCTTGGTGCCTGGGCAAATTTTGGGCATTGATGCTACGCCGCTTGCTTCGGGGCAAGCATCCTTAATTATCGAATCAAACACGACTGAAGTAATCATAGACCATTCGATCATTGGGCCAATCCGAGCAAATTCTGCTGCCCAGGTTATCATTTCTAATAGTGTCGTAGATGCAGCTGCCGATATTTTTTCAGCCTACGAGGGCTGGGAAAGTAGTGCTGGAGGTACTCTGACGATTGACAACAGTACGATAATCGGGAAGGTCGAAACAGTTAAACTCGAGGCTTCAAATAGTATTTTTCAGGTAGAGGGGATTACACAGGCGGATTATCCTGTCCATGCTCAACGGATTCAGGACGGCTGTGTCAGGTATTGTTATGTACCTAGAAATGCGAGAGTAGCAAGACGCTATCGCTGCCAGCCTGATCAAGAAGATGAGTCGCAGCATATACGCCCTCAATTTAATTCGCTTCGATATGGTAATCCGCGTTACTGCCAATTGGCTTTGAACTGCCCTGTAGAGATTCGTCGAGGTGCTGACGACGAGGCTGAAATGGGTGTATTTCACAATTTAATGCAACCCCTGCGTGAAGATAATCTTCGTGTTCGCTTGGACGAATACCTGCGGTTTGGCTTAGAAGCAGGAATTTTTTACGTTAGCTGAGAGGAAGGAAATCATGAAAGGTGATTTTAGCCGAGATACTTTCGATGAAAACAAACAGTACTGCAGCGTACTTATGCAGCAGGGAAGGGTTCAAGTCGATGCCGACTGGAATGAACAGCAGGCTATCAATCGGAACCTAAGCGAAACCGTAAATCGAGACATTATCGGTCTCTGCGGTGTTCCTGCCGATGCGCCTGGTTTTTCAATCAGTGAATATGATGGTCTTGGTAATTTCAAGATTGGGCAGGGACGTATCTATGTAGACGGAATTATTGTTGAATTACAAAGGTCTTTGTTCTATACCGAGCAACTCCACATGCCCGAGATTGATGGCGAGCATCTACTTGTGTCGGAATTTCCTGAGGGGCAAACGGCTGAGCAGGCGCTCGTTTACCTCGATGTATGGCGACGTCATGTAACCGCCCTTGATGATCCAGATATCCGGGAAACTGCCCTTGGTGGGCCGGATACAGCAACTCGGCTTCAAACAATTGCACAGGTAAAAGTTAAAAAATTGTCAAAAAAGGCCAATCGCGGGACCATTTCCTGTGAGTCGGCACTTTTGGAATGGGAGGAGATCATCAGTCCTTCAATGGGAACAATGGCGGCACGAGTATCTCCTACGGTTTCAGATCCTGATCCATGTATCTTACCAGCCGGAAGTGGATACAGTGGGTTGGAAAATCAGTTGTATCGAGTGGAAATTCATCAGAAGGGTCCATTGGAGACAGCCACATTCAAATGGTCCCGCGATAATGGTTCAGTAGTTGTCGGCGTTGAATCTCTCAGCGGCAGTGAGGTCATCGTTAGTTCGCTCGGTCCGGACGATGTACTCGGAATCCATGCTAATGATTGGGTTGAATTATTAGACGAGCGGCATGAACTACGTAATGTTCCAGGTTATATGTTTCGTATTGTATCTGCAAATCCATCCACGAGAGTAGTTCAGTTGGACGGAACAGTGTTATCAGCAGATATTGACACTAATCGAAAACTTCGGCTCCGGCGATGGGACAGTAACGGGGAGCAAACCGTAAAAATACCTCCTGAAAACGAAGGCTGGATTAATTTGGAAAATGGGATCGAGATAAAGTTTTCAGGAAGCGATTATCGAACCGGCGATTATTGGTTGATTCCTGCCCGAACGGCGACCCGAAATATAGAAGGGTCGACCGATTCCCAATTCAAAAGTCCTCATGGAATAAAACACCACTATTGTCGACTGGCTTTAATTCAAAGCAATGGTAAGGTTCAGGATTGTCGGCATTTCTTTGATCCTCTGACATCGCATGTTCAAGCCATACACATAAGCGATACCAATTGGAATAACGATAGTCATATGACTTCTGATGATTTTGTTCGCAAAGGTTTGAAGGTGGAATTTGATCAGCCAGTCGATCCTTTACTGCCACAACTTTGGGGAATTGGATCATCCCCGATCTCAACGCCATTTCGCCCAACTGCAGCGTCTTTTATAGTGAAATTAGAATTGCCGGTTAACCTGTCAAAGCCAGCCTCGGTTCCTAATGTTGATTTGAATCCATGGCCGCCGATATTTGAGGAATTTATTCTCGACGGTGTAATGGCATTCGAAGATCAAGATTCCGCAATCCACTGGTGGCCATTTGAACTTGTAAAATCAGGATCAAAACAGATAGAAGACAAGATATTGGCATTAAATAATTTTCTGCAAAATAGTCAACCTTTACGTGTAAGGGTGTTCATAAAAGGAAATGCTATCTGGAATACAAACAATAGCCGCCGAATTTATCTTGATGGCCGGGCATTAGGCCGAGCACCTTTAGCTATGCAGGCAAATTCAAGAGTTGACCTAGCATTTCCGAGTGGGATCGGCATACGAACTAGCGACTTCGAAAGCTGGTTTTACTTGGTTAAGTCTGTAACCCTGCTTGGGATTATTCTGAATCCTATTGAGATTCATTTTGGTAATGAAGAGCAAGATGACCAACAAATAAACATTATAGGAGAAGTTTCTATTAGTTCTGCTAGTCCTGCAGGTGGAGTAGAAGTTTTACTTTCAATTGATGCCGCTTTTATTTCAATACCAGCTTCCGTTTTCATAGCTGAAGGAGCTAACGGGGCGACGTTTGAGCTTATAGCTATGGCACCTAAACAATTTAGGAGAAGTATTGTTCAAAGAACGTCAAACGTAACAGTGACCGCTTCTCTGAACAGCATTCAAAAAACTGCTCAATTGGAAGTTGATTGGGATTGGATTATTCCACCCCCATAGAAATTTTATGGCTGTCTTTATTTTCCTCTAACCAATATGGTTAACGAATTTGGGATTCTTATTCGCACTACAAAATAAGGTTTAGTAGCAAAAAATTATAGAGAGAGCAATACTCATTTGTTGCCATTTTGACACAGCTAAAAACCCAGATTAGGAATTCGCAAAGCTGCATTGTTTCTGGTAACAAATAAGCTTTCTAACCAGGCGTAATGCTGCTTACTGCCTGTCTTCTGGTAACAAATAAAGATTTCAAGTTATTGATTAGTAAGAATAAAAAATATAATTGTGATTCCGGTTGTCGCGGGTTCGAGCCCCGTCGTTCACCCCAGTAAATTCAATAAGTTAAGCGATATTTTCATTAATACCGTTTTTCCCTGCAACCGATTTTGCAACTTTTGCGTTTTCTGCAAACTTAGCTAAATGTTCAGGCGCCAAGTGTGCGTATCGTTGTACCATTCCACGGCGAGGATATTTCTCCAACATACCGCCGAAGCTGTTGAGGTTTGGGTTTGAGGGTAGGTATGACATGTTATCTCCTGATAAGGGCTTCAATTCCGAAGAAAATTAAT
>Ga0208392_1000024_pt1 | contig 31950 bp, 33 predicted proteins | sample LakWasMeta3_LOW4_2_FD_183855 | JGI IMG/M metagenome (GOLD analysis project Ga0208392, IMG submission 183855) | Freshwater sediment methanotrophic microbial communities from Lake Washington under simulated oxygen tension - Sediment Metagenome... | ecosystem: Environmental > Aquatic > Freshwater >... | reverse complement strand
TGCAGCACAAACTTATTTTTCAAAAGCTCCAAAAGATTTAACCATTGACGAATCGGCAATATTAGTCGGAATGTTTAAAAATTCGGGCTTATATAATCCTGTAAAAAATCCGCAAGGAGTAAAAAACCGTAGAAATGTGGTGCTTTCACAAATGGAAAAAGGTGGCATAATTACCGACGATCAAAAAGTAAAACTACAAGCTCTACCTATTACATTACATTTCAAATTAGAAAGTCACCGAGAAGGAACTGCCACATATTTCAGAGAATATTTGCGTGATTATATGAAAAAATGGGTGGAAGAAAACAAAAAAGCTGACGGCTCTGATTACAACATCTACAAAGACGGTTTGAAAATCTACACCACCATCGATTCAAGAATGCAATTGCACGCCGAAGAAGCTGTTGCTAAACACATGGCAAACCTTCAGGAACAATTTTTTATCGAGGCTAAAACCAATAAAAACGCTCCTTTTGTAAACATTTCGCAAGCTGAAACCGACCGTATCATGAAGCAGGCAATGAAATCCTCTTACCGATGGACTGTGTTGGCAGAACAAGATAAAAGCGAAGAAGAAATCATAAAAACATTCAGCGAAAAAGTAGAAATGACCGTTTTCACCTGGAAAGGCGAAAGAGATACTATAATGACGCCTTTGGATTCCATTCGTTATTACAAGCACTTTCTACAATCAGGTTTAATGGCTATGGAACCACAAACTGGTAGCATAAAAGCTTGGGTTGGAGGAATTAATTACAAATATTTTCAATACGATCACGTAGGTCAAGGTGCGAGACAAGTAGGTTCTACTTTCAAACCATTCGTGTATGCAACCGCTATCGAACAATTAGGAATGTCACCGTGCGACACCATTCTTGACGGTCCTTTTATGATTCGTAAAGGCCGCCATCACGTTACCGAAGACTGGGAACCAAGAAATTCCGACAACAGATACCGCGGAATGGTTACTTTGAAGCAAGGTTTGGCCAATTCCATTAATACGATTTCTGCAAAATTAATAGACAAAACAGGTCCGGAAGCTGTAGTGGAATTAACCCATAAATTAGGCGTAAAATCCGAAATTCCGATACAACCTTCCATTGCACTTGGTGCAGTTGATATTACTGTCGAAGATATGGTTGCGGCTTACGGTACTTTTGCCAACCAAGGCGTTTACATCAAACCACAATTCATCACTCGAATAGAAGATAAAAGTGGCGTGGTAATTTACGAACCCATTCCAGAATCACACGACGTTCTGAACAAAGACATTGCGTTTGCTGTTATCAAATTACTCGAAGGCGTTACCGAAGGTGGCTCAGGAGCAAGATTGCGAACTCAAGGTGGCGGAAGCGGCGACAATCGTTGGACAGGTTATCCATATATGTTTACCAACCCAATTGCGGGCAAAACCGGAACAACCCAAAACCAGTCTGACGGTTGGTTTATGGGAATGGTTCCAAATCTGGTAACCGGAGTTTGGGTAGGATGCGAAGACCGTTCGGCGCGATTCAAAAGCCTGACTTATGGTCAAGGAGCAACTGCAGCATTGCCGGTTTGGGCTTATTTTATGAAACTTTGTTACGCTGATGAAAACCTCAAAGTTTCCAAAGAAGATTTCGACAGACCGCCAAATCTTTCCATAAAAGTGGACTGTTATGTTGCTCCAAAAGTAAAAGACACCACCGATATTCAACAAGATACCGAGGAATTCGAATTGTAATTTGTTTATTTGGAGCTATTTCCTGCACCCGAGGCTGAAAGCCGAACTGGCAAAGCAATTCGTTACAATCTTTAAAGCTTCCAGCCTTTTGAAGGCTGGAAGCTTTAAAGGATTTCCTCTTCTATCAGGGCTAAGGCATTTGTTTTCAAAATATAAACGAAACTAACGATGAAAAGAATAGCTGTTTTTTTGATTCTATTGATGAGTTTAACTATGACTTGTCAAACAAAAAACAGTCAGGACAAAGAGACTCTTGTTCCTGAATTCAACAAAATATTAGACAGTTTAAAAGTTAAAGGAGCTGTTTTAATCTACGACTTTACGGATAAAACGTATTATTCAAATGACTTTTCTTGGGCAAAAACCGGAATAATTCCGGCATCAACATTTAAAATTCCTAACTCAATTATTGCGCTTGAAACCGGTGTAATAAAGAATGAGTCCGATGTTTTTAAATGGAACGGAGAAGAACGATGGTCCAAAAAATGGGAACAAGACTTAACATTCAAAGAAGCGTTTCAAGTTTCTTGTGTTCCTTGTTATCAGGAAGTGGCACGAAAAATTGGTGTCGAAAGAATGAAAGACTATCTTAATAAACTCAATTATAAAGAAATGGTTTTTGACAACACAACCATCGACAATTTTTGGCTTGATGGAGAGTCAAAAATATCCCAAACCCAACAAATTCAGTTTCTAAAAAGATTCTATTTTTCAGAATTGCCTATTTCAAAAAGAACCGAATCAATAGTAAAAAACATAATGCTAATTGAGAAAACTGATGAATATACCCTAAGCGGAAAAACAGGTTTGTCAGTAAAAAACGGTTTGGATAATGGTTGGTTTGTTGGTTATTTTGAAGTAAAAAACAAGGTATATTTCTTTGCTACAAACGTAGAACCTGTTGAAAAAAAATCCAATAGAGACGAATTCTTACCCGCAAGAATTAATGCGACGAAAGAAGCGTTTCGAAATCTTAAAATTTTGAAATAAAATACTTTTAATTGTTTAAATTAGTGGTTAATTATGATCAACAAAAAAGTTAACAACGTACAAGAAGCACTCGAAGGAATCGAAAACGGAATGACCCTGATGTTGGGTGGTTTCGGATTGTGTGGCATTCCTGAAAACTCCATTGCCGAACTGGTCAAAAAAGAAACCAACAATCTCACCTGTATTTCCAACAATGCCGGTGTCGATGATTTTGGATTGGGATTACTTTTGCAAAAACACCAAATCAAAAAAATGATTTCTTCCTACGTAGGAGAAAATGCCGAATTCGAACGCCAAATGCTTTCCGGCGAACTCGAGGTAGAACTCATTCCGCAAGGAACTTTAGCAGAACGTTGTCGCGCAGCCCAAGCCGGAATTCCCGCATTTTTTACGCCGGCAGGTTTCGGAACCGAAGTCGCCATTGGCAAAGAAACCCGAGAATTCAACGGAAAAATGCACGTAATGGAACTCGCTTTCAAAGCCGATTTTTCCATTGTAAAAGCTTGGAAAGGCGACACGGCAGGAAACCTCATCTTCAAAGGAACAGCCCGAAATTTCAATCCCTGTATGGCTGGCGCCGGGAAAATCACCATCGCCGAAGTCGAAGAATTAGTCGAAGCCGGAACCCTCGACCCCAACCAAATTCACATTCCCGGAATCTTCGTGCAACGCATTTTTCAAGGCGAGAAATATGAAAAAAGGATTGAGCAGAGAACAGTGAGGAAAAGAGAAAATAGTTAGCAAACATCATATTACAAATGAAAAAATACAAAAAAATATTTTTAATTCTAATACTTGGTTTTATTAGTTGCAAAAACAATGAAGCTTCTAAAAATATTAAAACAATTGAAGCTAAAACTCAAACTAATAAAAATATTGAAAAAAATATTCCTCCTATATTTTCTCAAAAAGATTATTCATTAGTTTTTCAATATTCACAAGATGAAGAAAATCAATTACTCAGAATAAATATCGTTGATAAAAAAACTATTAAATTCCATCTTGTCACAGAAACACTTCCTTGTGACACGGAATATTGGGGAATTGCAAAAAATAAAAATTGGAATGAAGATGGTGAAATTGATGAAGATGAAGATGGTGGGTATTTTGTGGATGAGTACTTTAAAGAAGAAAAAGAATATCTTATTGGAATTAGATTAGCTAACGATTTAAGTAAAGTAAAAATCAAATATATCCAAAAAGACAGTTTAGATACTGACTGTCTTCCAATCACAGAAATAATAATGAAACGAATAAAATAACGCTTGCTAACAGCTAGGGTTTTGGAACGATGATAGAATAAAGAGTATAGACTATTCTTTTTCAACTAAAACTTAAATGACCTTACATTCCTTATATGGTTCAAAAAAGAAAATTATGCTAACAAAAGAAGACATCGCAAAACGAATAGCCCAAGAAGTTCAAAATAATTATTTTGTAAACCTCGGAATCGGCATTCCAACTCTAGTGGCTAATTACATCCCAAAAGGAATTGACGTGGAATTTCAAAGCGAAAATGGCGTTCTGGGAATGGGACCTTTCCCTTTTGAAGGAGAAGAAGATGCTGATTTAATCAACGCTGGAAAACAAACCATCACGACTTTAAAAGGCGCTTCTTTCTTTGATTCAGCAATGAGTTTTGGAATGATTCGTGGGCAACACGTCGATTTGACGATTCTAGGCGCAATGGAAGTTGCCGAAAACGGCGATATTGCCAACTGGAAAATCCCCGGAAAAATGGTCAAAGGAATGGGAGGCGCAATGGATTTAGTCGCTTCGGCAGAGAATATTATCGTGGCAATGATGCACGTTAATAAAGCCGGAGAAAGTAAAATTCTTAAAAAATGTACTTTACCCTTAACAGGCGTTGGTTGCGTGAAAAAAGTAGTTACTGAACTAGCCGTTTTAGAAGTAACACCAAAAGGCTTTAAACTCTTGGAACGTGCGCCAGGCGTTTCCGTTGAACACATCATTGCTTCTACAGAAGCCAATTTGATTATCGAAGGAGAAATTCCCGAAATGGTAATAGATTAAATTTAAAAATAGCCACAGATTCACAGACTTAGAAATTTAAAATCTGTGAATCTGTGGCTAAAATAAGAGCTTTGCGGTAATTCTCTCTAAAAAAACCAAGTCGCCACAAAAATAGCCGTAATCACACAAATTAAATCTACTAAAAGCATTGTTCCAAGTGCGTAACGTGTGTTTTTTATATTAACTGAACCAAAGTAAACCGCAATCACATAAAAGGTGCTTTCGGCACTGCATTGAAAAATACTACTCAATCTTCCCGTTAAGGAATCGGCGCCAAAAGTATTCATTGAATCGATTAAAAACCCTCGTGAACCTGCGGAACTAAAAGGCCTTAGCAATGCTACCGGTAAAGCATCGGTAATTTCTTTACTTACTCCCATATTAGAAAAACCAAAAGCAATCCAGTTGCTAATAATTTCAAATAAACCACTGTTTCTGAATAAAGAAATAGCTACTAACATTCCCAAAACATAAGGAAAAATGGTAACGCCGGTTTTAACACCATTATTGGCACCAGCCACAAAGGCTTCATAAACCGTTGTGTTTGCGGCTGTAAATTTCTTCTCCTTCTTGAAAGAAAATATCAAAGTAAAAAGAATAATCCCTACCAATATTAAGGCTGAAAGATTAGAGGTGAAATAGTTTTTTCCAATTAAATCCAAATGGTTTACATACATCAACAAGCCTACAATTGCGGCAATTAAAACCATCAGCCCAAGCACTAAAGAAGCACTTTTGAAATTAACTTTTTGTTTCGCCCCAACAATAAGAAAAGCAGCAATTGTACCAATAAAAGAGGTGATGATACAAGGCAACATCACATCGGCAGGATTTGTAGCACCCGCGGCAGCGCGATAGCCAATTATAGAAGTTGCTATTAAGGTAAGTCCTGAAGCGTGCAAACACAGAAACATAATTTGAGCATCGCTAGCTCTATCTTTATCGGTATTTAGTTCCTGCAAACTTTCCATAGCTTTTAATCCGAAAGGTGTAGCAGCTGAATCCAGTCCCAAGAAATTGGCTGCAAAGTTTAAGGTCATATAGGAAATCGACGGGTGATTTTTGGGAATACTTGGAAACACTTTTACGAATACCGGACTCAATCCTTTAGCCAATTTTTCGGAGGCTCCAGAAATGATTAAAAGCTCCATCAAACCACAGAAAAAAGCCAAATAAGCCATAAGTGGTAGAATCAAATCAAGTAAGGTGCTTTTGCAGGTTGGCAATAAACCATCCGATTTTTGAACACCACTGAATATTTTTACCGTTTTATTGGTGTAAACATAAGTAGTATCAGCATTTAGCGTATCTCTATTGATTATAAAAGTTTTTCCTTCCGATTTATTGATGCTGTCTTTTATAAAAGCAGGAATCTGGTCAATATATTTTTCTGATATTAAAACAGGGTCGTCTTTTTTACCGTTTAAAACACTGTCTATCGTATAGCTATTACCAGAAAACAAACTAAAAATCACAAATGCAATTGAAGAAATAAAAATCGCCAGCCAAAATCTACTCAATACCATAATCTGTTTTTTTGTAAATGTAATAAATCAATTGCAATTGCAAATATCAATTGCAATAACAATATTTGAATCTTAGACGTGAATAATTTCCTCATCAATCAACAAATCTTCCCGTCGAAGTCTGAGAAAAATTTGCGCCACAGCAATGGTGTCTTTTTCACAATAAGTTACAATTCTGTCAATATCTTTATCCACATAAAAAACGTGACCTACCTGACTGCCGTCTATATCGCCTTTTGAAGATGGGATTCCGAGCACTTTACACATTAATTTCAAGGAAGTAAAATGCTTGTAATCGCCAAATTTCCATAATTCCAAAGTATCTAAATGTGGGATTTCCCAAGGTTTTTTCCCAAATAAATTGAGCTTGTTGGGTATCGAAATTTGGTTGATAATCATTCTTCGAGCCATAAAAGGAATGTCGAATTCCTTTGCATTATGCCCACACAAAACGTGTTGCGGTTGATTGAAATGGTTGTTCAAAAGATTGATGAAATCGTGCAAAATTTTCTTTTCTTCTCCAAAAAAAGAAGTCACCCTAAAATTCCGGATGTCTCCTTTGATGGTAAAATATCCCACAGAAATACAGACAATTTTTCCAAATTCGGCCCAAATTCCGGCTCGGTCATAAAAATCCTCGGGTGTGTATTCGTCTTTGCGCTGGTATTGGGTTTTGTGTTCCCAAAGGTCTTTCATTTCATCGTCCAAAGTATTGAAATCGGCTACTTCCGGAACGGTTTCTATGTCGAGAAACAGAATGTTGTTGAGGTTTATTTTTTCGATCATAATGAATTATTTTTTGCCACAAATTTTCAAAAAATTCAATGTTGGTCTATGCAAATTGAAAGTAATTATATACGAATATAAAGAAATTTGTGCTAAATCATATAATTCGTGGTAGTCCTTTCAAAACAAACTTCCTTGATTACTAGGATTTTCGTGTTCCAAAAGCCATTTCTTGCGCCACAATCCTCCGGCATAACCAGTCAGCGAACCATCGGTTCCAATGACTCTGTGACAGGGAACGACAATCCATAATGGGTTTTTTCCATTGGCCGAAGCCACGGCACGAATGGCTTTTACATCTCCCAATTTCTTGGACAATTCCATATAAGTCATCGTTTTCCCGAAAGGAATTTCGAGTAATCCTTTCCAAACTTTTTGCTGAAACTCGGTTCCTTGTGGATTTAATTTAAAGGTAAAATGCGTTCTTTTTCCTTCGAAATATTCGTTGAGTTGCGAAACAGATTCTTTTAAAATGGAAGAAATTGTTGAAGAAACTTCTCCATCATCAGAAACGGAAATTACCGAAATACCATTTTCATCGCCAACAATTTTGGCAATTCCTAAAGGCGTTTTGATGTAAGCTGTTTCCATTTCATAAAAGTAAAGAAAAATTGCCACAAAGTCACGAAGTTTTTGAAACTGAAGTTTATCGATATGGCTTTTTTAGCCCAGATGGAAGTGACATCCTTTTGTGCCGGTGTTCGGCATAAAAGATATAACGTACAGCAGGAAACAGCTCCCGAAAATTTTATTTATTTAATAGTCTTGCCGCTTCCTTGGCAAAATAAGTCGAAATAATATTGGCTCCAGCTCTTTTGATGCAGTACAATTGTTCAATCATAATTTTATCGTGGTCAAGCCAACCTCTTTCGGCAGCGGCTTTAACCATCGCATATTCGCCGGAAACTTGGTACACCGCAACGGGAACGTGAACGGCATTTTTTACCTCACGAACGATGTCAAGGTACGCCATTCCTGGTTTTACCATAACAATATCGGCACCTTCGGCAACATCATCCAATGTTTCGCGAATGGCTTCGATGCGATTGGCATAATCCATTTGGTAGGTTTTTTTGTCTTTTGGAACATTAGCCATATCAACTGGAGCGCTGTCTAAGGCATCGCGAAACGGACCATAAAATGCCGAAGCATATTTGGCGCTGTAACTCATAATTCCCACATTATGGTGTCCGTTTTCTTCCAAAGCTTTGCGAATGGCAAGCACACGACCGTCCATCATATCGCTTGGTGCGACAAAATCGGCTCCGGCTTCGGCGTGACTCAAACTCATTAGCGTTAAAGCTTCGATTGTCGCATCGTTTATGATTTGTCCGTTTTTAATAATTCCGTCGTGACCATAGATGGAATAAGGATCCAAGGCTACGTCCGGCATCACAATCATTTCAGGAACAGCGTCTTTGATGGCGCGAATGGTTTGTTGCATCAATCCGTCTTTGTTCCAGGCTTCGACACCTAAATTGTCTTTCAGGTTTTCGCTTACTTTAACGTAAATATTGACTGCTTTGATACCCAAATCCCAAGCTTCTTTGACCTCCTTAATCGTGTTATCCAAGGAATGACGGTAGATTCCCGGCATTGATGGAATGGCGATTTTCACATCCTTCCCTTCGGCAACGAACATAGGAAGCATAAAATCGGTTGGACTTAAAGAGGTTTCACGAACTAGGGAACGAATGGATTCGTTGGTTCTTAAACGGCGATTTCTTTGTAGTGGAAACATAATATTTTTGAATTAGTTAGCTCCAACGGAGCGATATATTTATAGCAATTTTGTTTATTTGACGAGCTCCGTAGGAGCGACATATTTATAGCAACATATTTATACATATTTATCGTTGCGATGTTTGTGTCAAACATCATCAAATATATATTCATTTTTATAATCGACATCAAATGATTTTAAAAATTCGACATATTCTTCTTTGAATGTTTTCTTTTTATGGTGTTCTTCTTGATTTTGAATGTAATTGATCACATTTGTCAATTGTGAATGATTATACGAAAAAGCACCAAATCCTGTTTGCCATTCAACTTTTCCATTAATCCAGCTTCTTTCATTAATAAATCGGGAAGAATTGGCTTTAATATCTCTAACCAAATCCGATAAAGATTTGTCGGGTTTTAATCCAATTAAAATATGAATATGATTCGGCATTCCATTGATGGCGATTAATTTTTGACCTTCATTCGTTATAATACCCGTAATATATTTATATAATTCATCTTTCCAATCTTTAGAGATTAGATTTTGTCTGCCTCTAACGGCAAAAACGATGTGAATATAAATTTGCGTATAGGTATTGGCCATTTTACAATTTTATAAATATGTCACCCCTACGGGGTTCATCAAAACAACGTTAATGAGCTATAAATATATCGCTCCGCTGGAGCTTTAAATCCAATCAATTGGATTCTCTAATACTTTTACTAATTTTTCTTCTTCACTTCCTTTTTCAGGATGATGGTCGTAAACCCATTGAACTTTTGGTGGTAAACTCATCAAAATACTTTCGATTCTGCCGTTGGTCTTTAAGCCAAACAACGTGCCTTTGTCGTGAACCAAATTAAACTCAACATAACGGCCACGACGGATTTCCTGCCAAGTTCTATTGGCTTCCGAATATAATAAATTTTTCCTTTTTTCGACAATTGGAACATAAGCTTCAAGAAAACTGTTACCTACTTCGGTTACAAAATTAAACCAATTTTCCATTGACATTTGCTCATTTGCTTTGCAATAATCGAAAAATAATCCGCCAATTCCACGAGCTTCATTGCGATGCACGTTCCAAAAATAGGCATCACATTGTTTTTTAAATTTTGGATAAAAATCCGGATTGTGTTTGTCACAAACGTCTTTACAGGTTTGATGAAAATGTTTTGCGTCTTCCTCAAACAAATAATAAGGCGTTAGATCTTGACCACCACCAAACCATTGCTGAATCACGTTTTCGTTATCATCATACATTTCGAAATAGCGCCAATTCGCGTGAACCGTTGGCACCATTGGATTTTTTGGATGCAAAACCAAACTCAATCCGCAGGCAAAAAAATCAGCTTCGCCCACGTTGAATAGTTTTTGCATACTATCCGGTAATTTTCCGTGCACTGCCGAAATATTGACACCGCCTTTTTCGAAAACGGCTCCGTTTTCAATCACGCGAGTTCGTCCGCCTCCTCCTTCTGGTCGTTCCCAAATATCCTCTCGGAATTTAGTTGCGCCATCAGCTTCTTCCAATCCTTTGCAGATTTGGTCTTGGAGGTTTTGTATGTATTGGTAAAATTTATTTTTCATTATCTAAAAAAAAGCATCATAATTAAAAAAATAATTGGAATAAAAACAAAACCTAAATCCGAATATATTTTATGTTTAATATATAGATTAGCTATTATTATATAAATTATTGAAATTAAAAAAACAATAAAAGAAATCATTACAGTTCCAAAAACAAGCATACTAGCACCATCTGGCTTATAATTTTGAAATTCTGGAACTCGATAAAAAAATATATAACTCAACAAAACCAGCCAAATTGCATTAAAAATAATTGGAATAGAATTTATCTTATTAACAATTTGTATTTTCATTTGTGTTTTATATTTGCTTCGCAGCAGCTAACTTATTAAATATTTCAAACGAAAAAACCTTGCTTTCCTTTTGAACATAATCATAAATCGCAATAGCTTTTTGTGTAAAATCAAATTGACTTTCTTTCGAAAATGCTATTAAAAAATCAGCAAATATTTCGAAATGATTCCAATCAAAATGAAGTCTTTCCAAATGGGAAATCAATCCTTTTTCATCAAAATCACGAAGACTTTCTACATTCATTCCCAAATCTTTCAATTCGCTTTCGAGAAGCAACAAGTCTTCCAAATTCCAGAATTTAGGCACAAAAGTCAGTGAATGCAATACCTTTAGAATATTATCTATTCGGATACTTTCCTGATCTCTTAAGCCTTTGTTTAGCATTTTTGAAAATTATTTTTGCTTATATTCCTTCACCGCATCAATAAATGCTTTGGCGTGATCTACAGGAATATTTGGTAAAATTCCGTGGCCTAAATTGGCGATGTATTTATCTTTTCCGAATTCGTCAATCATTTCGTGAACCATTTTTTTGATGACAGGAATTGGCGAAAGCAATCTTGACGGGTCGAAATTTCCTTGCAAAGTGATGTTTCCACCAGACAAATATCTCGCATTTCTTGGTGTACAAGTCCAATCTACTCCCAATGCAGAAGCCTTGCTTTTCCCCATTTCGCCAAGGGCGAACCAACATCCTTTTCCGAAAACAATTACAGGGGTTATGCCTGCCAAAGCTTCCACGATTTGGTTGATGTATTTCCAAGAGAATTCCTGATAATCTGCCGGAGAAAGCATTCCTCCCCAAGAGTCGAAAACCTGGATGGCATCGCAACCTGCTTTTACTTTTTCTTTCAAATATAAAATGGTGGTATCGGTGATTTTTTGCAATAAAGTGTGGGCTGCAACCGGGTTTGAAAAACAAAATCCTTTGGCAGTATCAAAACTTTTTGAGCCTTTTCCTTCTACTGCATAACAGAAAATAGTCCAAGGAGAACCGGCAAAACCAATCAATGGTACCTCATCGTTCAGCATTTCTTTGGTCAATTTCACGGCATCCATCACATAACCCAAAGTTTCCTGAATGTTGGGAACAAAAACCTGATTTACTTGTTCCATCGAACGAATTGGATTCGGGATAATGGGTCCCAAATTGTCTTTTAATTCCACGTGAATTCCCATCGCTCTTGGCACAACCAAAATATCCGAGAACAAAATCGCCGCATCAGACCCAATGCTTCGAATAGGCATTACGGTAATTTCGGCAGCCAATTCCGGAGTTTCACAACGGGTAAAAAAATCATATTTATCGCGCAATGCCCTGAATTCAGGTAAAAATCTTCCCGCCTGACGCATCATCCAAACTGGCGGACGTTCAACAGTTTCTCCTCTTAATGCTTTTAAAAATAGGTCGTTCTTTATCATTTTTTATTTGTTTTTCTAATTTCCCCTTCGGGGGTTAGGGGGATTATTTATATTCTTCGATTACATCCTCAATCACGTTTTCAACCGAAGGCTGATGGGCGACTATTATATTTTTTACTTTATTATTTTCCAAAGCTTCGGCGGTTGTGTTGCCAATGCAAAAGCAAATTTCGTTTTTTATTTTATTTTCCTTCAAATAACTTTCAACAGCTGATGGACTGAAAAACAGAATTCCATCAAATCCAATTTCCCTTCCTCTGGAGGGGTGCCCAAAGGGCGGGGTGGATATTTTTTGTGGCGTTAAAATGGTTTCATAGACCTGAATTTCATTGAAATTGACTTTGGCTGCTTTCAAGGCTTTTGGCAAGGTCTCTTTTCTCAAATTACCGCTAAAAAAAGTAAAACTTTCATTGGAATAAATCAAGGTGATGATTTCGGCCAAATCAGAAGCGTAATCAACATAAACATCTACATTAAAACCGTTTTCTTCTAACAATGCCTTGGTTTTTAAACCAACACAAAAAACATTTTTAGTTTTTAATACTAAACATTTTGGATGAAGCAATACGCTTTGAGCCGCATTTTGACTGGTAAAAATCAGATTGTCATTGATTCCTTTTAAGTCAAAATCCGAGTTTTCGGTTTTGATGAAATTAGCTTCGGTTACTGAAAAACCAGCATCCAACAAGGCTTGCTTTTGATGGCTCAAAAGTATTTTTGTGGATAGAATGCTGATTGGATTTTGCATTACTTCTTTAAAGTTTCCTTAATCGTTTTCATCAACGCTGCACCGCCTTTTTCTAGAATTTCGTTAGCGCAATCTTTTCCAAAATCTATCCAATTGTCTAATGAAATTGTTCTTTCTATTTCTAGTTTTTCTTTTCCGTCGATGGAGAATAGATTCCCAACAAAATGAATTTTGTTGTTGTCTATTTTTGCCAAAGCGCCAATTGGAGCTGTACATCCACCTTCGAGCGTTTTTAGAAATTGTCTTTCAATTTGGGTACAAATTTCGGTTTCCTTGTGATTTAATTTGGCAACAGCCTCTTTGCAAAAATCATCATTTTGCATCGCCACGATTACCATCGCACCTTGTGCAGGAGCAGGAATCATCCAGTCAAGATTAATAAAATCGGTTGGTTTTAAGTTGATGCGTTCGAGCCCGGCAGCGGCAAAAACAGCTCCATTCCAATCGCTTTCGTTTAGTTTTTGCATTCGAGTATTCACGTTTCCGCGTAAATCGACCACATTATGATTGGGATATTTATGAAACCATTGCGCTTGACGACGCAAACTTCCGGTGGCTATTGTTCCGTTTCCTTCGAGAAAATCGAGATTTCCTTTGTGAACTAAAATATCCAAAGTATTTGCTCTTTCAAGAACTGCCGCTTGACTAATTCCAATAGGCAAAGCCGTTGGTACGTCTTTCATCGAATGCACGGCAATGTCAACTTGGCCTTTTATCATAGCGATATCGAGCGTTTTCGTAAAAATTCCTGTGATTCCGAGTTCGTAAAGAGGTTTATCAAGAATGATGTCTCCTTGTGATTTTACGGCAATAATTTCGGTTTTATAGCCTAAATCGTTTAATTTTTTTTGGACTGTATGGGCTTGCCAAAGTGCTAATTCGCTGTCGCGAGTTCCAATTCGTATTGTTTTGTTTGAATCCATTAAACCTTTTTTTCTTTTTTTTTAAACCATAAAGATATTAAGGTTTGTTTAGATTTTTACTATGATAAGGTAATTTTGTATTTTTCTTCGGCGATGGAGATTTCTTTTTTTGGAGTTGAAAAACCGATTTGAAATACTTTTTCAATAAACTCGATGCTTTCGTCAACAGAAGTGTTTTCGTCTTTTAAGTGACTGGCAAAATGATTGGTGATTTTTTGAATGATTCTTGAACCAATTAATTCAGCTTGTTCTTCATCAAAATCAGATAATTTTTTTCGTTGAAAAGTCAATTCTCCGGCTACAATATCATTCAATTTTGCTTTCAATGCTTGAATTGTTGGTGCAAATTTTCGACCATTCATCCAAGTATTCAATTCTAATTTCATATCCTCGATAATAGCTTCGGCGGCAGGAATGTGTTGTTTTCTTCTTTCGAGAGTCTCATCGGTCATTTGGGACAAATGATCCATGTGAATTAAAGTTACTTCTTTTAAATCTTGCACATTAAGGTGAACATTTTTTGGAATGGACAAATCCAAAATTAACATTGGTTTTTTTAGATTCAGAATAGCTTTGTCGATTGTTGGATTGTGAGCTCCGGTTGCCACGACTAAAACGTCAGCTTTTTGTAATTCTAGATGCAAATCCGAATAATCTTTTACAACCAAATTAAGTTTTCCGGCCAATATTTCGGCGGTGCTTTTTGTTCTGTTTATTAAAGTGATTTTTTCGTTTTTGGTATGTTTTACCAAATTTTCGCAAGTGTTTCTGCCTATTTCTCCTGTTCCAAAAAGCAGGATATTTTTGTTGCCAATATCCTCAACGCTTTTCATTATGTACTGAACAGCTGCAAAAGAAACTGAAGTAGCTCCCGAGCTAATTTCGGTTTCGTTTTTGATTCTTTTGCTGGTTTGAATAACCGTATTGACCAATCTGTCTAAAAAAGCATTGACTAAACCCAAAGATCTAGACTCTTCAAAATTTGATTTTATTTGTCCAATAATTTCGAAATCTCCAAGAATCTGACTATCTAAACCTGTTCCTACACGAAACAAATGATTGATGGCTTCTTGGTTTTTATAAACAAATCCTACTCTTTGAAATTCTTCAACTGTACCGTTGCTGTTTTCTAAAATCAATTTTATTAACTGGAAAGGATGTTCTGCATATCCATATATTTCAGTGCGGTTACAGGTAGATATTATGACTAAACTCTCTAATCCACTTTCTTTGGCTTGAAGCAATGCGCTGGTTTTTGCTTTGGCATCCAAACTGAATTTCCCTCTAACTTCCGCATCAGCTTTCTTGTAACTCAACCCAATGGAGTAGAAAGTTTTATGTTTTGATAAATTTAGATTTTCCATAAATAATCTTTTTCTGATATGCTTTACAAACTTATAACTAAGATTTCTATTAAAGTAACGCTAAAAGTACTTTTTGTATCGCTGAATGATTTTTTGTTGATAAATATAATTTCTCTTGTAAAAAACACTATTTTTGTAATGAAATTAAGCCTTTCAAAAACAAATGTACTAGTTTCTTATAAACAAAAACCTGATAATTATCATATTCACTAATAAAAAATGTCGCAATGAGTTCTCGAGATATTATAACAATTGAAGATGACTTTACCCTACTTCGTTTCGAAAACAACAGTGATGAAGTTTTTTATACCCAGCGTGAAGTCAAAAGCGGGTTAATCCAATTTCACTTTGGGTTGAAAGGGAAAGCCAAGTTTATTTTCAACCAGGGAAATTATGCTTTGGACTTAAGAGAAGAGAAATCTTTGTTGCTATATAATCCGCAAAAAGAACTGCCGTTAAACTTAGAAATAGAGCCGAATTCTTGGGTAATTTCTGTTATTATTTCCATCCAAAAGTTTCATAATTTATTTTCTTCCGAGGCCAATTATGTCACTTTTTTGAGTGAAGATAACAAGGATAAAAAATATTATAAAGAAGGCGATATTAGTCCGTCGATGGCTATTGTTTTGAGCCAATTATTTAATTACAATTTGCACCCTTCGATAAAAAACTTGTATTACAAAGGAAAAGGTTACGAATTATTGAGTCTGTATTTCAACAGAACCGAAGATCAAAATGCAGAACAATGTCCGTTTTTGATTGATGAAGAAAATGTTTTGAAAATAAAAAAAGCCAAAGAAATTATTCTTGCCAATATGGCCGAACCACCAGGACTACAAGAATTAGCCGATGAAATAGGTCTGCCTTTGAAGAAACTAAAAATGGGCTTCAAACAAATTTATGGCGATACCGTTTATGGTTTTCTGTTTGACTACAAAATGGATTTCGCCCGAAAATTATTGGACAGCGGTTCTTATAATGTAAACGAAGTTGGTTTGAAAATTGGCTACAGCACCGGAAGTCACTTTATCGCAGCTTTCAAAAAGAAATTTGGAACCACCCCAAAAAAATACTTGATGGCCATTAATCCAAATATGTAAAAAAAAGTTTAGTTACTTTAATCCCAATAAAATTTAGAGATTCCTCATTCTTCAGAATGACAAAAAAACAAACTATGAAAGGAGTATTATTAGTAAATCTAGGTTCGCCCGAAAGTCCGACGCCGAAAGATGTTAAAACCTATTTAGACGAATTTTTAATGGATAAATACGTAATCGATGTTCCATTTCTATTACGAGCATTCCTGGTTCGTGGAATAATTTTAAGAAAAAGACCTGAAAAATCAGCTGAGGCTTACGCCAAAGTTTGGCGGGAAGAAGGTTCTCCACTTGTTGTGCTTTCGAAAAGAATGCACGAAAAGGTGCGAAAGTTGGTTGATATTCCTGTTTCATTGGCAATGCGTTACGGAAAACCATCTATTTTATCGGGATTACAGGAATTGGCAGACCAAGGCGTGACCGAAGTTTTGTTGTTTCCTTTGTATCCGCATCACGCAATGTCGTCAACAACGACTGTCATAAAAATGGCTGAAGAAATGCGTAAAAAACATTTCCCCGAAATGAAATTTACGATTGTTCCTGCGTTTTACAACAAACCCGATTACATCAAAGCATTGTCAAATTCTATCAAAAAAAACCTAGAAGGTTACGATTATGACCATCTTTTATTCTCCTATCACGGTCTTCCGGAACGTCATATTCGCAAAACCGATGTAACCAAATCACACTGTAAAATAGATGGTTCTTGTTGCAATACACCTTCACCGGCACACGAATTTTGTTACCGCCATCAATGTTATGAAACCACGAAGCTAGTAATTAAAAAACTAGGAATTCCCGAAGGAAAATACAGCCAAACCTTTCAATCACGCTTGGCAGGAGATAAATGGCTGGAGCCTTATACCGATGTCGAAATAAACAAAATGCCCGAAAAAGGAATCAAAAATTTGGCAGTTGTAACACCTGCTTTTGTAGCTGATTGCCTAGAAACATTGGAAGAAATCGCAATAGAAGCCAATCATCAGTTCAAGGAACACGGAGGCGAGAATTTCTTGGCAATTCCTTGTATGAATGATGATGACGAATGGTGTGGAGTGGTGGTGAATTGGATTAAGGAGTGGAATAAATAAATAATTCGTGACTAATTAAAAAAATAATGGACTACTACAACTACCTGAAATCCCTCCACCTCATCTTTGTAATCACTTGGTTTGCCGGACTTTTTTATATTGTTCGTTTGTTTGTTTACCAAATTGAAGCCGCCGACAAACTTTCGCCAGAAAAAGAAATTTTGCAAAAACAATACAAAATAATGACGTTTCGTTTGTGGTACATCATTACTTGGCCAAGCGCAGTTTTGGCCAGTATTTTTGCGTTCTGGATGCTGTTTTTTACCGATATTGGTAACGCTTGGTTGCTTATGCCTTGGATGCAAGTGAAACTTGGCTTTGTTTTTGCGCTGTATTTATACCATTATAAGTGCCACAGCATATTTAAAGAATTGCAAAACGACGAAGTAAAATACTCGACAAATTATATGCGATTGTGGAACGAAGTTGCCACAATTATCTTGTTTGCTGTAGTGTTTTTGGTCATTTTGAAAAACGCCGTGAACTGGATTTATGGCGTAATCGGAATTGTTTTATTTTCAGTTTTGATTATGTTAGGCTTCAAATTTTATAAAAGAATTAGAGAAAAAAAGTGATTAGAAATTAGCGAATAGTAATTAGCTTTAAAGCCCTTGACTATTCACTAATTGCTATTCACTAATCACTAAAAGATGCTAAAAAACTTCAAAATATCAATGCTTTCCCTTCGAATCAGGATTTTCCTTTCGATGATTGTATTGATTGTTGTAGCCTCAATATTGTTAGCCACAATTTCGATTTTTCAATTCAAAAACGAAGCAAAACAATACCATCAGGAACGACTAGACCGCAAGGAAGACGCCATAAAAGAGAATATCAATTATGTGCTTTCGAATACCACCTATCCGCTTACGCCAAATAATCTTTCCCTTATTTTTAAGGATAAAATTCACGAATTATCCGATATTCACAATCTCGAAATCAATATTTATAGCTTAGATGGAAAACTTTTAAAATCTTCGAAATCTAATTTTTCAATTGATCCTGTTGCTCCGCCAATTCCAAAATACATCATAAAACTCGTTCAATCTTCTATCGAAAAACGATATGTTGACATCAAAAACATTGACGGAAAAAAGAAACGTTCTTCTTATAGTTTGATAAAAGACGACAAGTTTAAGCCATTGGGAATTTTGAATTTACCCTATGTCGAAGATGACAGTTATTATCAAACCGAACTGCAAAATTTCTTGATTCGATTGGCCCAGGTTTACACTTTTATGCTCTTGGTCGCCTTTGGCTTTGCTTATTTTCTTTCATCCTATATCACAAAATCGTTGAAAACCATCTCAGATAAATTGAACGAGACTAGTTTGAACCAAAAAAACGAAAAAATTGTCCTCGAAGCCAGCAGCAAAGAAATCAATCTTTTGATAAAAGCGTACAATGCGATGGTCGATGAATTGGAAGAAAGTGCCTTGAAATTAGCCCAAAGCGAGCGAGAAGAAGCTTGGCAGGAAATGGCAAAACAAGTGGCGCACGAAATCAAAAATCCGCTTACGCCAATGCGATTGACGGTGCAAAGTTTCCAAAGAAAATTTGATGCAAACGACCCCAATCTGAAACAAAAACTCAACGATTATTCCGAAACTTTGATACAACAAATAGACACCATGAGTTCTGTCGCTTCGGCATTTTCTAACTTTGCTTCGATGCCGGCACAACAAAATGAAACCTTGAATGTAGTTGATGTGGTAGAACTGACTTTGGATATTTTCAATGAAGAATACATCCGTTTTGAGGCAGAAGAAGAAGAAATTATTTCGAAAATTGACCGGACGCAACTTATCCGAATCATCACCAATTTGGTCAAAAACGCCATTCAAGCCATCCCGGAAAATCAAGAAAAAAAATCGATACTGGTCACCATAAAAAAAGAAAACAGCAATGTTTTAATCACTGTTGCCGACAACGGAATAGGAATAGCCGCAGAAGATTTCCATCGAATTTTTGAACCAAAATTCACCACAAAAAGCAGTGGAATGGGATTGGGGCTTGGCATCATCAAAAACATTATCGAAAATTATAAAGGCACCATTACGTTCGAATCACAAAAAGGGAAAGGAACAACATTCGTCGTTTCTCTTCCAATAATCAATCAATAAAAAACCAAATTATGGCACTAGAAAACATCATCTTGGAACACGAAAAAGGCATTGCCACTATTTTTATCAATCGTCCGGAAAAGCTGAATGCCTTAAACAGGACGACGATTCAAGAGTTGCACGAGACCTTAAAATTAGTTGATGAAAATCCGAATGTGCAAGTAATTATCATCACCGGAAGCGGAGAAAAAGCTTTCGTGGCCGGCGCAGATATTTCTGAATTTGCCCATTTCTCCTCCGAAGAAGGTTCACAATTAGCCGCACAAGGACAGCAACTTTTATTCGATTTTATAGAAAATATGAAAACTCCTGTAATTGCTGCCATTAATGGTTTTGCCCTTGGTGGCGGACTGGAATTGGCGATGGCGTGCCATTTTAGAATTGCTTCGGAGAATGCCAAAATGGGATTGCCGGAAACTTCACTTGGCGTCATTCCCGGTTATGGAGGAACACAACGTTTGCCGCAACTCATAGGAAAAGGTCGTGCGATGGAAATGATTATGACTGCGGGTATGATTACTGCCGAGGATGCTTTTCGTGCCGGATTAGTCAATCACGTCGTGCCACAAGCCGATTTGTTTGCGACTTATATGACACTTGCCAACCGGATTATGAAAAACTCTCCTGTTGCAATTGCTAAAGCCATCGAAGCCGTAAATGCCAATTTTATTTCTGGTATAAATGGATTTGATGTAGAAATCAAAAATTTTGGAGACTGTTTTGCCACCGAAGATTTCAAGGAAGGAACAACTGCTTTTTTGGAGAAAAGAAAAGCGGAGTTTAAAGGGAAATAACATTAAATATCAATCAATCAAAAAATTTAACCTTATGTCCTTCCAGCCTGTATTTGCCGAATTCTGGGAAAAAGTAAAAGAAAGCATCGAAAACCATACTTATGCCAAATTAACTTTGGCAAAAACCATTGGCGACACTGAATTGAAAAATATTTATGTGCGTCCCGTTTTGAATGATGGTGTTTTCAGTCTTTCGATTACAGCGCGTTACAAAACCGAAGAGGTTGAAAGTTTCCATTCGCCGGAAGAGGCGTTTTTTGTGTTGTCCCCATATATGAATAATCCGTTTTTGACGGCGATATTATTTACGACAGAAAACGATATTACCTTTAAACTCAATAAAAAGCGGGTAGGAAGTATTATTGAGCAAGCACCCTCTTTTAAAAATGCTTCGGACGTGATTTTGGAAATGAAAGAAAAAGGAATGTAAATTAATTTAATTGTAGAGATGCACTGCGGTACATCTCTACTTTTCCCCGTCCCATTCCGCATAAAATTGCGAGAGGAAAGTCATCATAAATTGGTGTCTTTCTTTAGCGATTTGTTTGCCAGTTTCGGTGTTCATTTTATCCTTTAAAAGCAATAGCTTTTCGTAGAAATGATTCAAGGTTGGTGCTTCGCTATTTTTATATTCCTCTTTGCTCATTCTAAGATTTGGAGCAATTTTAGGATTATAAATAGGTCTGTTTTTGAATCCTCCATAATTGAAAGTTCTGGCTATGCCTATGGCGCCAATGGCGTCCAATCGATCTGCATCCTGAACAATGTCAAGTTCTTTTGACGAAAATTCCTTTGGAACATTTCCTCCTTTGAACGAAATATTGTTAATAATATTGATAACGTGCTGAATTGTGGCTTCGTCAACATTTTCGCTTTCAAGAAATTCGCGCGCTATTTTTGGCCCAACGGTTTCATCTCCAGCGTGAAATTTACTGTCAGCAATGTCGTGAAGTAATGCTCCGAGTTTTACAACAGTAACGTCACAAACTTCGTTGTCAGAGATTGATACCGCGTTTTTAAACACTCTTTCTATGTGAAACCAGTCGTGTCCGCCTTCGGCGTTTTCCAGTTTTTGCTTTACAAAAAGTATTGTTTTGTTGACTATATTTTCGTTACTCATAGCGATTAGGAATTAAAAAAAGCTGATTTTTAAAGGTTAAATTCAAAAATCAGCAATTCAATATTTTAAATCAATTTCAAGGACAATTTCAATGGCAATTTCAAAAAATAGTTAATCTCAATCAACTCTCCAGTCCAACCAATCTTAAATGCTTCGCCAGTTCGCTAGCGCTCGGGTCTGCATTCTAAAATCTACAATCTGGCAGGTTCTACCCATTTAAATTGAAACGCCTCTTGTGGGATAACCAATCTCTCTGAAATCCGAGCCATTCTTGCCGGCAATTTCATCAAATAATCTCTTGCTTTTTCGGCTTCATCGGTCAAACCTGAAATCTTGTCGATTTGCCATTTGTCGATCAATTTTTGCATAATATCAACATAATCGCTTGCGGTATAAACCCCTATTCTTTGTGCTGAATCTGAAAAATGTTCGAAAGCAGAACTTATTTTTTGGCCTGATTCTCTCAAGAAATGCGCTGGCATTACAATTTTTGCTTTCATCATATATTGAAAAGCAAGCATCATTTCGCTTGGGTCAACCTTGAAAATCTGATTTACAAATTCGCTATAAGCAAGATGATGACGCATTTCGTCTCCGGCAACCATTTTACACATTTTAGCTAATTTGGTATCACCATAACTCTTGGCCAATTGCGAAACTCGGTTATGAGAAACATAAGTCGCTAATTCCTGAAAACTAGTATAAACAAAGTTTTTATACGGATCTCTTCCGGTTCCAATGTCGAAACCGTCATTGATAAGATGTTGCGTGGTCATTTCGATTTCTTTCATATTCACGCGACCTGATAAATACAAATATTTGTTTAGCAAATCTCCGTGACGATTTTCTTCACCAGTCCACTGACGAACCCATTTTGACCAACCATTTCTTTCCAAATTATCTACTCCTTCCACTTCCATCAACCAGTTTTCATATGTTGGCAAAGCTTCTTCGGTAATCATATCGCCTACCATTGCAACCCAAAAGTCATAAGGCAAATCTTTGGAAATTTCTCTAAGTTCCTTCACTTCTTCCAGAAAATTATCACTTTCTGAATTAGGCAAAAAATCAGATGGTTGCCAAATTTTTTCCACTGGAATTAAATATTGGTCAACATAACTGCTGACGTTTTTTTCCAATAGTTGCATTACTTCTAATCGTATATTTTTTATTGACATATTTAATTTGTTTTGCTGTTGGGTTTTGGATTTGTCCCAAACATACACAATTTATTATTAATTTAAACTTTTATTCCTTGCACAATCGCGCTTTCGGTTTTTTCCATTAATTCTGCAAAAGTATGATTTTCTACCGCTAAAGCCTTATGAATAGTAAAAGTAATGTGATTTCCTAAACCATAAGGGAAAGCGCCATATCTGAAGAACTTCCAGGAATTATTGATGCTTATGGGAACAACATAAGCTGAAGGCGCATATTTACACAATATTTTCAACCCGCTTTGAGCAAATTCCTTTGGTTTGCCTGTTTTGCTTCTTGTCCCTTCTGGAAAAATCACGGCAGATCGTTTGTACTTTTCTATATATTCTGACAATCCTTTTATCACCGGAATGGCTTGTTTTGGATCTTTTCTGTCAATAAGAACTGAGCCTCCGTGTCTTAAATTATAGGAAACACTTGGAATTCCTTTGCCTAATTCAACTTTGCTTACAAATTTTGGATGAAATTTTCTCAAAAACCAAATCATTCCAATGATATCATACATTCCTTGATGGTTTGCCACAAAAATAATGGGAACGCCTGTTGGAATGTTTTCTCTTCCTTCAATTTTAAAATTATTAAACAAAACGTGTCCAATTCTTAACAAGAAAAAGTTCAGGTAATCCACGCTTTTTTTATGCGCTTGGTACCCAAAAACATTGAAACAAATCCATTGTGTGGGATGGAAAATGATTAATGTTAAAAGGAATAACAGAATTGCAATAAAGGATATGGGGTACGATATAATTTTTTGCATTTTGCGATTTTTGTTTGCAAAAATATAAAATATATTTTTGTTAGTTGCTGTTTCCAAAAATGCTAATGTATTATTAACACTTCTCTTTCATATTGAAAACCTATTTTTTAGGAAATATGAGATTAAACTTTTATTCCTTCTACAATAGCCTTTTCTGTTTTCTCCATTATTTCGGCAAACGAGTAATCGCTCACTTTTAATGGTTCATGAACCGTGAAAATGAGATGATGTCCAAAACTTAAAGGAAAATAACCGTATTGATACACTTTCCAGGAATTGTTGATGGTTATTGGAACAACATAAGCCGATGGTGCATATTTACATAAAATTTTCAATCCACTTTCGGCAAATTCGTTTGGGATTCCTGTTTTACTTCGCGTTCCTTCCGGAAAAATAACCGCTGATCGTTTTTCTTTTTCAATGTATTCTGCCAGAGATTTTATTTTTGGAATGGCTTGTTTGGGATTGCCTCTATCAATAAGCACGTATTTACTGTGACGTAAATTATAGGAAATAGCCGGAATGCCTTTGCCTAATTCTTTTTTGGTAACAAAAGCAACATAAAATTGTCTCAAATACCAAATGATTCCACCGGTATCCAATAAACTTTGATGATTGGAAACGAATATGATTGGGACGTTTTTGGGAATCAATTCCCTATTTTCAAAAGTATATCTGGTTCCTAAAATATGAGTGCATTTCAAAGTAAAATAAGCCACATAATCAAAGGACACTTTTAATCCTTCATCTCCAAAAACCTTGAAAGCAACCCACTGAATAGGATGAATAGTACACAAAACCACCAAATAGGCAAAATAATATACCAGCGTTATTGGGTATAATAAAATTTTCTTCATTCTTTTAAAATTATAATCAAAAATAAGAAATATATTTCTAGTTCGATTTTAATCCAGAACAATTCTGTCGTTTAGGGTTTAATTGTACCTTTGCTCACTAAAATCTTTGCTTTTTTCAAAATATAATGAACTTCACTTATCCAAAAAACGAAAAGCTTAAAAGTAAAATCACGATAGATTTGCTTTTTTCCAAAGGCAAATCCGTGTCCAAATATCCTTTGAGACTGGTTTACGTGGAAAGTGATTATGGCATTCCCGAAGATTCTGAACAAAAACTAAAAATGGGCGTTTCGGTTTCCAAGAAATACTTCAAACACGCTGTGGATCGCAATTATTTCAAGCGTGTGCTTCGTGAAACATACAGATTAAATAAACACATTTTGATTGATAATTTGGACAAAAAATATGCGTTTATGTTTTTTTATCAGACCAAAGATCGATTGTCTTACGAGGAAATCAATACCAAGACCATTCAATTGTTTGAAAAGTTTATTCTTCAAATAAAAAACGAAGAATAGCAACAAATTCATAGATTACAAACAATTTTTAATCTATAAATCTGCTGTATTTTTTTAAGATTTAATTATTAATACCTCAAATCGCCTCAAACAATTTTCCCGGCAAAGGTCGAATCACACCTTTCAGTTCCATATTCAAGAGCATTCCCGAAATTTTATAAATGGGAAAGTCACATCGCAAGGCGATAATATCCATCAATTCTTTTCCGTTTTTCAGGAGAAAATCATATACTTTTTGTTCGTCATCTCCGAGTGTGACAAACAATTGTTTTTGTACGGATTTTGTTTTGCTTTCAATGTCCCAATTTAGGATATAAACCAAATCGGCAGCGCTGGTAAGCAGGTTCGCTTTTTGGGTTTTAATTAAATTATTACAGCCTTGACTGTATTTATCGGTTGTCCTGCCCGGAACGGCAAAAACATCACGGTTGTAATCATTGGCAATATTTGCCGTGATTAATGAACCTCCTCTTTCGGCAGATTCGATGACAATCGTAGCTTCAGAAATACCTGCCACAATGCGGTTTCTGCGAACAAAATTCTCTTTTTCGGGATTGGACGAACTCCAGAATTCCGTCATAAAACCTCCGTTTTGTTCCACTTTGGCCACATATTTCTTGTGTGTTTTGGGGTAAATTTGGTTTAAACCGTGTGCCACAACTCCTATAGTTTGCAAATCGTGTTCCATTGCCAACTGATGTGCAAAAATATCGACACCATAAGCAAAACCGCTCACGATTACAGGATCAAGTGGTGCAATATCTTCAATCAATTTTCGACAAAATTCCATTCCGTAAGACGTGATTTGCCGCGTTCCCACAATGCTGATTATTTTTTTGTTTTTCAAGTCTATATTCCCCGACGTAAACAACAAAACCGGTCCATCGATGCAATGTTTTAATCGATCCGGATAATTTTCATCCTGAAAATATGCCACATCAATTTTGCTTGATTTGATGAATTCAAGTTCTTGTTCCGCTTTTTCGAAAACGGTTTTGTCTTTTAATTTTTGCAATAAAACAGAACCAATTCCATCAATGGCGGCAATTTGTGAAGCTTTGGTTTTGAAAACAGATTCTGCACTTCCGCAATGATTTATTAATTTTTTGGCCATAATATCACCCACGCCTTCTACTTGTTGCAACGCCAATAAATGAAATAAATCTTGGTCAGTCATACTAATCGTTTGAGGCTGAAATGTATAAAAATTTATGCGGATTGTTAATAAAAATTGTGAATAAAATTTTGATAACTATTCTCAATGTATAACTTTGTGTCTATGAACATCGAATCCTACATCGCACAACTTTTATACCGTTACCAGTGTGTAACCGTTCCGGGTTTCGGAGCTTTTTTGACCGAAATTCAATCGGCTCAATTAATTGAAAGTTCCAATTCATTTTTCCCTCCAAAGAAAATGATTTCTTTCAATGTCTATCTAAAAAATAACGATGGATTATTGGCCAACCATATTGCCCAAGCCGAAAAAACATCTTACGAATATGCCATAAGCGCGATTCAATACGAGGTTTTCAATTGGAAAAAAGCACTTCAGGAAAATGGATTATTTTCCATCAAAAACGTGGGGAATTTTTCGCTTAACGCCGATAAAAATTTGATTTTCACACCTTACGACCAAACTAATTATTTAACCAATTCTTTTGGGTTGAGCGCCTTTGTTTCGCCAATGGTGAAAAGAGAAATTTTTGAACAAAAAATCGAAGCTCTTGAGGAAAAAGAAGTTATAGATTTCGTTCCAGAAAGAAGAAGAACAAGTGCTTATTTGAAATATGCAGCTGTTTTTGTTTTGGGATTGGGCTTAACTGGAGCTATTGGTTATCCTATTTACCAACAACAAATTGCTAACGAAACTATTCTTGTTGAAAGTGCTGTTCAAAAACAAGTTCAAAACAAAATTCAAGAAGCTACTTTCTTTATAAAAAGTCCAGTTCCAGCCGTAACACTTACGGTTAAAGAGGAAAAAATGTCCTACCACATTATGGCGGGTGCATTTAGAGAAGAAAGAAATGCCCAAAAAGCATTTGAAAAATTATCCAATCAAGGATACAAAGCGAGAAGAATTCCACAAAATAAATATGGATTATTTCCTGTTCTTTACGGAAGTTATGCCACTTTCCCCGAAGCCGAAAAGGCCAAACAGGAAATTCAAAAAACTGACAATCCTGATGCTTGGATATTGATAGAATCACTATAAAAAACGAAACCCATTCAATTTAAGAATGGGTTTTTTATTTATTTAAAAACTTTTCTTTTCAGTATTTCAGATTCAAACTTGCTTTGAACATTTTCAATTCGTCCCAAGTGAATTTTTCACCATATTGCTCCTTCAAACCGTTTAACGTTTCTTCTTTGTAACCTTTGAAAGCTTTTTCCAATTCCAATAATTTATCTTCCGGTAAAACGGCGGTGATAGAGATGGTTCCGGATTCAATGAGTTTGGCAATATGTGTTCCGATAGTTTGCGATGTTAGCTTTCTAATGGCAGCAATTTCTTTAATTGTATTCTTTTCGAGCCACAATTCATAGGTTTCCTGAACGGTAGATTTCTTCGGTTCTTTAGTGACTTTTTTCTTTTTCGTGTATCTTTCCAAGTCGACTTCATCTTCGATTAAAGTTATATTTACGGACTTGAAATCGTCTTGAATTGTTTTTAACTTGTTGATTTTGTAATATTTAATTTCATCCGAAGACAGTTTTTCTTTAGAAATTTCCTCGCTATTTACGACAGTTTCTATTAATAATTTGGCTTTCATTAATCGCAAAACGGCCTTGATTTGCAGTTCTTCAAGAATGACTAATTCATCGTAAAATGCTTTTACTTTTTTGATGCGTTTGACTTCTTCCATTTTCCAAAGGATTTCGTGAACCAAATTGTCCATTGGCAACAAAAAATAATTGTACGCAGCTTCAATTCGGTCTAAAACGTGATTCAAATCAACTGCTTCTTGACTAAAAAGTTTGTTCAATTGCAAGACAAATTTTCTGGATGGTTCCAAAAGAGATTCTATGGCTTCAGTTTGTTTTCGTGCCCAAATGGCGTGTTTTGATTTCTCGGAACTTTCGCTTTTTTCGTCATAACTAAACTTATGATTGCGCCATTCTTGTGCCAAATCACTCCAATCAAAACTGCTATTCAGGAAATTATGGATAAAGTTTCTGGTTTCTAATTGCAACGAATTTTCGAGAACTTCTTCGGTTGCTTTATTAAGCGAATAATCCATCACGTCCTGATCGTTCGAAATACCGTTCATTCGAAGCGGAGAAAGCAAAATTAAGCCATTTAACGAGCGTAAACGAGACAAAGCCACATAAGCTTGTCCGGGAAGAAAAACCTGCGAAACATCAAGTGCAGCTTTGTCAAATGTCAGTCCTTGGCTTTTGTGAACCGTAATTGCCCAAGCGAGTTTTATTGGATAATGAACAAAAGTTCCCAACACTTCTTCCTCAATTTCCTTAGTCAAATCATCAACTTTATAGCGGATATTTTGCCATTCATATTTTTCGACTTCTATGGTTTTGTTTTCATCAGGAAAATGAACAAGTATCTCCTGACTCGAAAGCGATTTTATAAATCCCATTTTCCCATTGAAATATTTTTTTTCAAAAGACAAATCATTTTTGACAAACATAATTTGCGCTCCGACTTTAAGCTTCAAGTTTTCTTCGACAGGATATATTTTATCCGGGAAATCATCAACAATTTCGGGTTTGTAGATTACCAATTTCTCTTCTAAATCCTCCAAAGCTTGTGCATTCATTGCATCGGCTTTGGCATTGTGTGTTGTTAGGGTGATGTAGCCTTTGTTGGCTTTCAAATCGAAATCAGGTTTTACATATTGATTCAGGTTTTGAATGTCTGCCGGAGAAATTTGGTTATTCCTCAGATTGTTCAAAATAGAAATAAACGCATCGTCGGTTTGACGAAAAATCTTGGACAATTCGATATATAACGGCGGGTTTTGTTGTACAACGTGCGAATGAAAAAAGAATTTTCCTTTGTAATAGGTTCGCAATGTTCGCCATTCTTCATCCCGGATTACGGGTGGCAATTGCAATAAATCTCCAATAAACAATATTTGAACTCCACCAAAAGGACTGCTTTTTTTCCGAACGGTTTGCATCATAAAATCCATTGCGTCCAATAAATCAGCGCGAAGCATACTTACTTCGTCAATGATGAGCAATTCCATATTTCGAATAACCGATTTCTTTAAACCACTCATTTTGAAATGTCTGCGCAAAGTGGATTTGGTTTCAAACTTAGTGCTTTCCGAAAAATGTGGCGATGAATTATCTGGAATAAATCCGCCAAAAGGCAACTGAAACATTGAATGAATCGTAACTCCTCCAGCATTTAACGCGGCAATTCCAGTTGGCGCGACCACAACCGTGTTCTTGTGCGTGGTTTGAATAATTTCACGCAAAAGGGTCGTTTTTCCAGTTCCCGCTTTTCCCGTAAGGAAAATAGAGCGATGCGTTTGATTGATAAATCGCAAGGTGTAAACGGCGGCTTCGGAAATGGTTTGCATTTGGCGTATAAATTAAAAGCTAAAATATTGTTTTAATGTTGATATAACAAAAAATGTCACGCAATTGCGTGACATTTGTTATACTAATTTTGCAAAATTATTTTTTAACTTCTTCTTTTGTAGCAGGAGCTTTGTACTTGTCGTTCAATAATTTAATGATTTCTTTCGTAATATCATATTTATCTTCAGCATATAAAATACTGGCATTAGAATCGCCAGTTCCATAAATGTAAGCATACCCTTTTTCTTTGCCATATGCTTTGATGGTTTTTTTCACGTTAGACACTAAACTGTCCATCTCCGTGCCTCCTTCTTGTTGTAATTGTTGAGCAAGTGCTTGTTGTGCCTGACCTAATTGTTGCTCTCTTCTTTGCAATTCAGCACCTTTTTGTTGTGCCCAAGCTTGACCGTTTGCTTGTGCTTGTGCTTGAAAATTTGAGGCTTCTTGTTTGAATCTATCAATTTCAGCCTGAAGTTGTCTTCCTTTTTCTTCGCCTTTGGCTTTATATTTAGCATCAAGATCTTTTGTTGCTGTATATTCTTTCATTAAAACCGAAGTGTCTACATAAGCTGTTTTAACTTCCTTAACTTCTGCTGCTGGTTTATTGCAAGAAACAATTGAAATTGTAAGTGCAATAATTACTACTATTTTTTTCATTTTGGTGTTTTTTCTAATTTTTTAAGAATTGGTAACAAAAATATAAAAAAATAAGTAGCATTGTCATAAAGTTGAAAAAATGCAGAAATATTTATGATATAAGTATTTGTTATCAGGATTAATTGTTTTATAAATTATGATTATCGAAACCGGATTCGTTAGGCTTTGAATAAAAGATTTTCTCTAAAAATTCGACATCATCATTCGTGAACGGTAAAAAGACGGCTTAAATGCGCTTAAAATCAAATTTAGTTGTTTTTTATGATGTAAATGTGGGAGGAATATTCAAAATGCTGACTTGCCTTCCAATTGGATTGCAAACCGATGAAAAAAGCTTTAATAAAATTCATTTTTCCAGATTTGTATTTTTCTGAAAGCAAACTCACATAAAACGAATCAAATTTCATTGGGAGCACTTTTTCCAATTTCATTTCTTCTTTTTCGAAAAGCAATTTTATTGCTGTTTTAGAAAAATGCCAAAAATGAATCGGCACATCAAAAGCGGCCCAAAATTTTCCGTAATGTTTTGCGTCGAAAGATTTAAAATTAGGAACAGCAATAATTAAGGTTCCTGTTGGTTTCAACAATCGTTTCAATTCCTTGATTTGCTTATCTAAATCAGGAACGTGTTCTAAAACGTGCCACATCGAAATCACGTCAAAAGATTGATTTTCTAATTCGCTAGTTTCTTCAACAAACGAAACTCCTTTGTTTATCGCAATTGCTTTTGCCTTGTCGCTTGGCTCCACTCCTATTGTTTTCCAACCGTCATTTTTGGCTACCGACAAAAATTCTCCAGTTCCTGCTCCAATATCTAATATTCGCCCTTTATTGGGTTGAAGTGAATTTATTAAATTAAGTTTGTTTTTTAAAGCAATGCTTTTTATAAAATGATATAATTTTTCAAACAAAGAACGTTTGTTGTCTGTATGGGAAATATAATCTTCGCTTTCGTAATATTTGCCCAAATTTTCTAAACTAGGTTGTGGATGCGTAATTAGCATATCCAAAGTTTCGTCATAATACAAATCGAAAGTTTCTTTTGAAACCGAATAATCCTTTACAGTAAGAAAATGTTTTTTATTTGAAATATCCATTTATTTATTTTATTCTTTTTAAAATTCTCAACAATACCAAGCCTTGACAAAGTAGTTTCACGTGGAACAAATTATCTTCCCATATAAATCAACAATACAGAAACATCGCTTGGTGACACACCGCTTATTCTGGAAGCTTGTGAAATCGTCACGGGACGAATCTTGCTCAATTTCTGTTTCGCTTCTATCGACATTGATTTAATTTTGTTGTAATCGAAATTCTCGGGGATTTTCACGTCTTCTAGACGGGTTAGTTTATTGGCGTTATTTCTTTCCTTTTCGATGTAACCAGAATACTTTACTTGAATTTCGGCTTGTTCCAAAATTTCCTGATCTAAATTGTTTTCAGCAACATAAGCTGCCACTTTTTCGAACTTGATAATATCTTCCAAATCAATTTGCGGACGAGAAAACACTTTAAACATTTTATCTCCTTGTGATATTAAAGCTGTGTCCTTTGATTCCAAAATTGGATTTGCTTCAACCATAGTAACACTGGTTTCTTTAAAAAAAGCAACCATTTTTTCGGATTCATTCAATTTGTGCTCCATTCGACGTAAACGTTTTTCGGAAGCCAATCCTATTTCATAAGACATTGGTGTTAATCTAAAATCGGCATTATCTTGACGCAATAAAGTCCTGAATTCAGCACGAGAAGTAAACATTCGATATGGCTCTTCTGTTCCTTTTGTAATTAAATCATCAATTAAAACCCCAATATACGCTTCGTCTCTTTTTAAAATAAGCGGTGCTTTTTCCTGAACTTTTAATGCTGCATTGATTCCTGCCATCAATCCTTGCGAAGCGGCTTCTTCATATCCTGTAGTTCCATTAATTTGTCCGGCAAAATATAATCCTTCGATTAACTTAGTTTCTAAAGTGTGTTTCAATTGTGTTGGCGGAAAATAATCGTATTCAATTGCATATCCTGGACGGAAAAACTT
>Ga0208392_1000022_pt1 | contig 32769 bp, 27 predicted proteins | sample LakWasMeta3_LOW4_2_FD_183855 | JGI IMG/M metagenome (GOLD analysis project Ga0208392, IMG submission 183855) | Freshwater sediment methanotrophic microbial communities from Lake Washington under simulated oxygen tension - Sediment Metagenome... | ecosystem: Environmental > Aquatic > Freshwater >... | reverse complement strand
GCTGCCGATAATGTCTTTGTTGGAAGTCAGGGCATCGGCAAATGCAGCCATGCTTGAGCCAAACAACAAGGATGCCGCAAGTAAGAGTTTGATTTTGTTCATTATGCTTTCCTGAGTTAAAAACTAAGTATAAAACTACGATTTCTCTAGCAACGCTATTGTAGCAGTATTTAACTTTGTCTTTGTAAGGTTTATCCGGCGATAAAATTCTTCATGCTTGTTAAAAAGGCAAGGCAATGCCGGGTTTGATCTTTTTCATCAGCGGCCTGAATTGCTCCTGGATGCTGCGCATTGCCGCTTCCGAGTCGGCCTCAAAACGAACGACCAGCGACGGCGTGGTGTTTGATGCCCGCACCAGTCCCCAGCCGTTTGGAAAATCGACGCGCAATCCGTCAATATTGGTGATTTTGCCGTCGGTAAATTCGGCGGCCGCAAGCAGGCTGTCTATAAAGGTAAAGTTTTCGCCTTCCTCCAACGCAATATTCAATTCCGGCGTATTGATGCTGTCGGGAAAATCGGCAAAGATCTCGGCGCTGCTGCGCGTGTCTTTGGACAGTATCTCGATCAAACGCGCGGCCGCATAGAGGGCGTCGTCAAAACCGAACCAGCGGTCATTGAAGTAAATATGCCCGCTCATTTCACCGGCCAATTTGGCGCCGGTTTCCCTGAGTTTGGCTTTCATCATTGAATGTCCGGTTTTCCATAGGGTCGGCCTGCCGCCGAATTTGGCGATCTGGTCGGGCAGATGGCGGGAGCATTTCACATCGTAAACGATTTCCGCGCCGGGCTTGCCTGCCAGCACATCTTTGGCAAACAGCATCATCTGCCGGTCCGGCCAGATGATTTTGCCGCTTGAATCGACCACGCCCAAACGGTCGCCGTCGCCATCGAAAGCAATGCCGATATCGGCTTTGTAATGTTTGACCGTTGCGATTAATTCGCTCAGGTTCTTGGGATCGCTGGGATCCGGATGGTGATTGGGGAAGCTGCCGTCGATGTCGCAGAATAGTTCCGTGACTTCGCAGCCCAACGTTTTCAGCAGCATGGGGCCCAGCTCGCCGGCAACGCCGTTGCCGCAGTCCAGCACAACGCTGATGGGCCGGGCAATCCGTATATCTTCGGAAATAAGACCGATGTACTCGTTGCTGAAATGGCTGTTCTGTTCGATGCTGCCGGGTTTGTCCGCAGCATAGGCCTGGCTGTCGATGCAGGCTTTAAGTTGCTGGATTCTTTCTCCGGCCAGCGTTTCGCCGTTGATGACCATTTTCAGGCCGTTATAGTCGGCAGGGTTATGGCTGCCGGTAACCATTACGCCGGAGCGGCCTTCGGTGTGCCTGGCCACAAAATACAGCACCGGCGTAGGCACCATGCCTATATCCAGTACATTCAGCCCGGTTGCAATGATCCCTTTAGCCAGGGCTTCCGCCAGAGCGGGGCTGGAAGTTCTGCCATCGCGGCCGACCACGATTTTTTTACAGCCTTGCTCCTTGGCTTGGGTGCCCAGCGCGCGGCCAATGTCGTAAACCACTTCTTTGGTTAGCGTCTTGCCGGCTATGCCCCGGATGTCATAGGCCCTGAAAATAATGCCGGTGTCAGCGGTTTTTTTGGTGGAAACGGGCATTTCAAAGAAGTCCGGCACGGTTGTTTCAACTGTTTCCGGCTTGCTGGCAGCGGCAGGGGGGGTGTCAACATCGGCGTTGCCGGCTGGCGCTTGGGGCGGTTGTTCGATGCGTAGCTCTAGCGCTTCCGCTGCTGGCGTGACGCCTAATTCATCCTCCATGGCCGGAGAGAATATTGCTGCACTGCTGGGTGCGGCCATGAAATCGTCGAAGTCATCAAGAAAGTTATGCGTCTCGGCAACGCTATCAACGCTGGTTACAATGCTGTCCTCAGTGTCCAGAACCCGTTTGAACTGTGTCAGGTTTGACATAACGCGGTTAACTTCCGCCAGCTTGACAGGGTACTCGCCTTGCACTTTATTGGTTATCATATCCTTGCAGGCTTTTAGCACGCAGCCCAGGTCCTGCGTCAAATGAGCGGAAAGTTTCCGGTATCCCATAAAAAAAGCCAGCAGTGACAGCACGGCAGGAATAACGATCATGCCGGCGATAATTGCCAGGCCTTCGAAATTTGCGCTGCCGCCATGCTGGTAATGCAGTTGCCAGCCGGTGTTGGCGACCGGCACTTGCGCATCATTGCCTTGCTCTGCACTGGCCGGCCCGCCGGCAGCGCCTAACACCAATGTTGCTTGCCTCAGTTCAAGATGCCCGTCCTTTAGTTCCGCCGCCTGTACGATTTTGCTGATAAAGTCGTAGTTCAAGCTGGCCAGAATGACGCCAACCACCTGGCCGTTGTGCATAATCCTGCGGGTTATCGCCAGATGCCGGTCAGGGCCGTTATCGCCTTGTATGGCCGGCAATTGGTTTTTGCTAAACGTTTCCCGCACCATGTCCAGGTCGGCATAGCCCATTCTGGGCACATTTTTGTCGTCCAGCTCACTGACGCCGGGCAATAACAGCCTGATCTTCAGAACAAACGGCAAATGCTTTTCAAGTTTTTCGGATGCCGAGATTAACTGGGCCGCGTCTGCGCTGGTAACCGCAGCCAGCACTTCGGGGTCCTGGGTCATTTTTTCCAGCATGTCGGTTAGCAGATTGATCTGTGTCGATATGCCCAATGCGACGCTCTTGGCAACAGCCGCTGTTGAGTCCTGCCTGGATTGCGAGATTTGCGATGCGCCGACCCAGTAAACGCCGGCTCCAGCCGTTACCACCATCAAAACAGCCAGCGCTGATAATAAGGAAAATAGTCGTATCATGTTTTATGGCTCCATGGAAAAGTCGGCTTAATGGCGGCCCGTATGGCCGAAACCGCCAGCACCGCGCAGGCTTTGGTCAAATTCGGCGACTTGTTCGAATTCCACCTGCACCACCGGTACAAAAACCATTTGCGCGATGCGCTCGCCGATATTAATCGTAAAAGCGGTGTTGCCCCGGTTCCAGCAGGATACGAAAACCTGGCCCTGATAATCCGAATCGATCAGCCCAACCAGATTGCCCAATACGATGCCGTGTTTATGCCCCAGGCCGGATCTGGGCAATAGAACCGCGGCCAATTGATGGTCGTCAATATGAATTGCCAGTCCGGTGGGAATCAACACCGTCTCGCCCGGTTTCAATTCGACCGGCTCGTCCAGGCAGGCGCGTAAATCCAGTCCCGCCGAACCGGATGTGGCGTATTCAGGCAACGGAATGTCCTTGCCTAGGCGGCCATCCAGAATTTTAAGCTGTATTTTTGTTGTGCCTTTCATGTTCCATTCTCTCTACGATTAAGCTGATGAGTTGCTCTGCCAAGCGATTTTTGTCGGTCATTGCCAAGGTTTTTTGGCCGTCCTTCCAGAATACCCGCAAGGCGTTTTGCTCACTGTCAAAACCGCCTTGATCGCGCCCGACCCAATTGGCCGCAATCATATCCAGATTTTTCCGCGCCAATTTATCCAGCGCGTATTGTTCAAGATCGTGGGTTTCCGCGGCAAATCCGACCGTGAACGGGCGATTGGAAAGTTGTGCTACTTCCGCCAGAATATCCCTGGTTTTTTGCAGCGTCAGGGTCAGTGTACATTGGCCGTCCTGTTTTTTTATTTTTTCGTTTTCCATCAGGGCGGGGCTGTAATCGGCAACCGCCGCCGCGCCGATGTAAATGTCATGTTCCGGGGCTTGGGCGATAACCGCCTCATGCATTTGCGCGGCGGTTTCCACATTGATCACATTGGCATCGGCAGGCACGGCTAGCGACACTGGACCGCTGACCAGCGTGACTTTGGCGCCTGCTTTGAGTGCGGCATGGGCCAGTGCATAGCCCATTTTTCCGGAACTGCGATTGGTGAGGTAGCGGACGGGGTCTAAAGGTTCGCGGGTCGGGCCTGCGCTGATCAAAACCTTGAGCCCGCTTAAACATTGCGGAAGTGGTTCGGCCATCAAACAGTTGCAGATTTCCACGGGCTCGGTCATCCTGCCGAAGCCGGTTTCGCCGCACGCCTGATCGCCCTGTTCGGGGCCGATCACGATGACGCCGTGACTTTTAAGCTTTTGGATATTTTCCTGAGTGACCGGTTTATGCCACATGGCCTGGTTCATGGCCGGGGCAATATAAACAGGGCAGGTTGCCGCCAGGTACAGCGTTGATAGCAAGTCGTCAGCCAGGCCGTGGCTGCATTTGGCAATGGTATTGGCCGTTGCCGGGGCAATAATCAATGCGTCAGCCCAACGTGCCAGATTGATATGCCCCATCGAGTTTTCTTCATCCGCATCAAGCAGTTCGCTATGCACCGGGTTGCCGGACAGCGCCTGAAAGGTCAGCGGGCTGACAAACTGCATGGCGGACCGGGTCATCACCACGCGCACCTTGGCTCCCCGTTTTCGCAGCAGCCTGACCAGTTCGGCCGACTTGTAGGCGGCAATACCGCCGCTGACAGCCAATAAAATATGCTTGTTGATAGTCATGCCCGAAAAGTTGAACAAATAATGACATTATGGCAAGGATGAGGAAATTCTTCTATGCTTAAATTCCTATCGTACAGGGGGAGGCTCATGTCCATTAAAGATTGGTCGGCTGATGATCGACCTAGAGAAAAACTGTTGCGGCGCGGCTCAGCCGCTTTAACCGATGCAGAGCTATTGGCAATTTTTCTGCGCACCGGCTTGCCCGGAAAATCCGCTGTTGACCTGGCGCGTGAGCTGTTGAGTAATTTCGGTTCTTTGAAGGCCTTGCTCGGCGCCGATCAGCAAAGTTTTTGCGCGGGCAAGGGCTTGGGCGAGGCCACTTATGTTCAGCTTCAGGCTGTGTTGGAAATGGCCCGGAGGCATTTTAAGGAAGCCTTGCAGCGCGGCGATGCGCTAACCAGTCCGGAAATCACCCGTTTCTATCTCAGCGCGCAGTTGCGCGGCTACAGCTACGAAGTGTTTGCCTGTCTATTTCTGGATAACCAGCACCGGGTCATACAATTGGATGAATTGTTCAGGGGCACCATCGACGGCGCCAGCGTTTACCCACGTGAAGTCGCCAAGCAGGCGCTGCGCCATAATGCGGCTGCGGTCATTTTTGCCCATAACCACCCGTCCGGCGTTTCCGAACCCAGCCAGGCCGACAAGCACATCACCGAGAAACTGAAGCAGGCCTTGGCACTGTTTGATATACGGGTGCTGGATCATTTTATTATCGGTGACGGACCGCCGTACTCGTTTGCAGAACATGGTTTGTTGAATTAATTTGCTAAAACGGGACAAAGCCGCGATAAGCAGAGCTGAAAATTTCATAAGAGCGCATAAAATCTTCAGTCCCTGTTCTCTACTCGTGCTGACAACAAGTATTTATTTATAGTCTTTGGCAATTCGTTGCAGAGTCAATGTGACTAATGCCTGTGCTCGTTTCATACTATCGGCTTCCGCATAGCAGCGTAGTTCCGGGGCATTGCCGGATGGACGCAAATGCACGATCTCGCCGTTGCTGAAGATCAACCGCAGGCCATCAGTCAAATCCCGCTGTACAACTGAACCTAGTTCATTACTCCACAGACTTTGATAAGCTGTCTCGGCATTTTGCAAGCTGTCTAATAATGCCCGACTGTTGGTAACAGGAAAGTCCTGCAAGCGGTCGCTCGCGGTATAACGCCGCGGCAAACCGCTCAGTAAACCCGACACGTTGCCGCCTTGTTGCCTAGCCATAGCCAGCACAATCAAAGCGGGTAATAGCGCATCGCGGGTCGGCAACGCGGCCAGAGTGCATCCGCCGATTATTAAATCATTGCCGACCAGAAATCCACCGTTAGCTTCAAATCCGATCACGCTGGTGCTGCCCGCAGTGAGCATCTGTTCCATGCCAGCAATTACATAGGGAGAACCGATACGAGTACGAATCACCTGTCTAAACAGTCCAGATTTTTCGATCGCAGTATTACAACTCACCGGCGTAACCACAGTATCAGCACCAAGAAAATGCGCGCACAGTAAACCGACGATATCACCCCGCAGCCAGTTACCGGTTTCATCAGCGATCAGAGGCCGATCTCCATCACCGTCAGTGGAGATAATGGCATCGAGATGGTGCTCGGCCGCCCAAGTCTGCCCACGCTGACGATCTTCTTCGCTCACGGCTTCGGTGTCGATAGGCACAAAGGTATCGGTGCGGCCTAAGCCAACCACATCCGCACCCAGAGCACTTAGTACATCACGCAGGCAATCGCGCGCCGCACTGGAATGTTCATAAATCCCGATTCGCCAACCGGCCAGAAAATCATCGGCAAACAAAGAAGTATAACGCTGCCGATACTGTTGCAAGGCTTCTAAGTTGACGTGCGGCATTAGCGCATTCTCAGTCATCTCTGGCAATTCGACTTCGGCATGGGTAATGGCCGCTTCATCGGCTTTGCTGATCTCGCCTTCGGCTCGGTAAAACTTGATCCCGTTGCGATCGAATGGAATGTGACTGCCGGTAACCATGATCGCTGGTATGCCTTGGCGCAAGGCATATAAAGCCAGTGCCGGGGTGGGCAGCATTCCACAAAAATCTACCGTACCACCGGCTTGACGAATACCGGCAGCACAAGCTCGAACGATAGCGGGGCTAGAAGGACGCAAATCCATACCTAATGCGACTCTTTGTCCTGGTTTCACAAGGTTTAGACCTTGCAAAAACGCCCGACTATAGGCCGCACAGACTTGGTCGGTCATTTTGCTAACGAGTCCACGTGCGCCGCTGGTGCCAAATGCCACGCCGCTTTCAGTCATCATCTGTTGGATATTAATTTTCGTCATAGAGTGTGTGCTTTGTAAAGTTGAATAACTTGGAGAAAACTTGGCTTTCCCATTTCTAATAAAAACAGCGGGCAAAGCAGCCAAGCGGCTACGGTTATGATTCGATCTGTACAAAACATCCGCTATAATTGAATATTTCTTAACATCAGTTTATCTAACGTATTTTCCACAGAAATCGTGGCCATGATTTTTGTCCAGGTGCTCTTATGCGACCAGCGGTTATAGCCGCACATGAACCCGATGCCAGTGACCAAAACGTTCAGTCAAATCTCGCCAAGGTGAACCAGTTCGAGCTATCCATAAGACCGCTTCAATAAATTCCGGTTTCGGTGGCTGTTACGCCGCAATCGCCGACTTTACCCGGCAAAAGGTCTTTCATTCGCTCTCATTGGTCGTCTCTCAGAACAGTACGTTTCACTATGCCCAGTCCAAATGCCCGCTAAGATACACTAACTGAGCAGTGATTCAAATATGATTGAGAACGCACTCTAGGAAAGTCTGAGATTGTAAAAAACGCTAAACCATCCTCGTTTGCAGAGCATGGCTTGTTGTAAAGAAAATGGTTGGGGCTCCGCTTGATATCTCGCTTCTAGCTCAATAACGGGCCACCTGGTAGGTAACCGCACTTATTGATTGAAAAAATTGAATGGCCTACGCTAATTCCGCTTATGCAACACCAATTTATTTTGAGGAATGAAAAAATAACCTAGCAAAATTGTAAATTACCGTTTTTTTTCGTCGTGACGAAAATATTCAAAAAAATGGTGTTGAGCGATGACTGATTGGATTAAGGTCTTGCCTTTGAACAATGTCGGCCGATAAGGAGAGCTAGATTGACATTGCCGGCATGATTGAAGCGCAAGCAGAAGTTTAATAAATTCGCTTTGAGGAAATCATCATGAAACACATCGCATGGATATTTAACATTATTGTTCAAATCACGTTAATGGCAGTGCTGCTCTTTGACCGTAAAACTTATTTGCACTGCGTTAACCTTGACCGTTAATTAGCGCGGTATAGAACAGTTCTTTGGTTTTTATGAATGAAATTTGGCCGGCCCTTGATTTTTTCAGGGGCTGGCAATAGGCCATGTATTGTTTTTTTATGCGAAGGAATGTTTATAATAATGTGAACTGAATCTCAAAAATTAAATAAAAAGTATGGTTTCAACAAAGCAAAATTTCAGCTACTTGTTAAGCTCGCCTTTCTTTAATTTAGCGGAGACTATCTAAATGAAAGACGCAAAGATAACACCTCTGACAATACAGCAATACGCGGATATCTCCGAACATATTTACGATGAAGTTGACAGGGTTGAGTTTGCCGGAATGATTGCCGCCAAATGCACTAAGCATCCTGAATATGGCGACATTATCCTTATTTCATCCGCTCGCGGCGACTGTTTAATGATTCACTTTGAAGACTTGTAAAAAAGACATCGCCGAATAACAAGACCATCCTCTGCAAAGCGCATGTAGACCGGGCTTGGCCTCCGAAAGCGATAATTGCGGAATTCCGGTGATAGTTAATCAGTCTATTGTTTCCGTGCGGTAGCGGTAAACCCGGATATCTTTGGACCAGTAGTCGGGCGGCAACCCGGCTTTTTGTTTTAAGTGCCGCAAAAATTGCTCAGGCTTCGGCAGCGATTCCCACACGGATGGCAAAAAGGTTCCGTGCCAAGGCCCTGCTTCTAAAATCAGGCCGTCAATGTTGGACTGCAATTGAGAGAGTAAATCCTGCTCGGAGTTAAATGACATAGGCTCTGCGGGGGTGAGGATGGACAGATGAATTTCCAGGCCGTCCAGCTCATGGGCTGCCAATGGTGGAAATCGCGGATCTTGAAAAGCCGCTAAAAATGCATTTTCGGCAATATCTTCAGCCAGCGGCCTGACCGCTTTCAGCATGCCTATGCAGCCGCGCAGTTGATGGTTTTTCTGCAAAGTCACAAATGTGGCGCGCCGCTCAGTCAATTCTTCAGGGAAATCCGCCAAGTTGACTTGTAGGGGGCGGCCTGTTTGCAGGCCATGCCGGATGGAGTCTCTTGCCAGTTCCAGCAGGCGCTGGCGGTTCGGCTCAGTCAACGACATAAGCGCCGTATCCGACTACGCTGGCTTTATCTCCGGCGGTGTCGCCGGAGTTGCGAAGGTCGATGTTTGTTACGGACAGCGACTTTTTCCGGGCCAGTTTCAATAGGCCGCTGACAGGCACTTTACCGCAGGCGGATTCGGAGGCGAGCCGTTCATATTGCAGTTGTTCTATGGATTGGCTGGTTGATCTGTCCATTTGCTTGGCGGTGGCATAATCATGATAGTGGCTCAGGTCTGAACTGATCACAATCAGCGTTTCATCGCCGCCCCACAGGGTATCGAGCACCTGGCTGACTTGTTCCGGCGATGCCTCTCCGGCAACAATGGGTACGATTTTAAAGTCATCCAGCACTTCTTGTAAAAAAGGTAGATGCACTTCCAGGCTGTGTTCATAAGTGTGGGCTTGCTCGATGTATTCGACAAAGGGCAGTTGAACTATAGTCCGTACTGCCGCCTGATCGACAAAGATGCGTCCCAGAGGCGTAGTAAACGTTTCCGCTCTGCTTACGGCTAAGCCCCTGAAAGCTACCCGGTGAGAAGGACCGATGAGCACGACGCGGGTTATCCGGTCATGGGCTTTTTTTAGCCGGGTATAGGCGCTTGCGGCGATCGGGCCGGAATAAATATAACCGGCATGGGGCACGATGATAGCTTTGGGCACTTTGTCATTGGCCGTCGCGTGGCTTAAAAAATGATCCAGCATCAAATGGAGTTGCTCTGGATTGGCAGGATAAAAAGAACCTGCTACGGCGGGCTGTCTATTCATTAGCTTGTCCTTCTGTACAGCTATATGGAGCAGAGTGGATACACTTTCTGCAATTAGCACTTGCCGGGTAAATCCTGGCTGCGGTTCCGAAGCTAAGCCCACCAAATTATTAAACGGGTTATCGTCAATCCGTTCAGCTTTTTAAAGCGCTTTACTGTCCCGCCGATACTTTATCAACGGCACGGGATAATAGGGTTAAAGCCGCTTGGCAAGCCATACGTATCATTACTTAAGCATGCAAAAATGATTTATTTTATCTTGTTGATAAGTCATGCTAAATGAAACAGCTTGTAATATCCATAGTCCGCCCCTTGCAGAATCATTGAGCCATTAGCATCATCACCTGCATACAGCGGCGGCTTTTTACTATTTATTAGTAAAAACAGGAGAATAATCATGACAGACTTTGTTACTCAAGATACCGTAAAAACCCGTTACTGGCATGTGCTAAACGATGGCCGGATTCAATGCGATCTTTGCCCGAGATTTTGCAAGCTGCACAAAGGCCAGCGCGGCCTGTGTTTTGTCAGGCAGAACCTGGACGACCAGATTGTGATGACCAGCTACGGCCGCTCCAGCGGCTTTGCCATCGACCCTATCGAAAAGAAACCGCTGAACCATTTCCTGCCCGGCACTTCGGTATTTTCCTTCGGCACCGCCGGCTGTAACCTGGCCTGCAACTTTTGCCAGAACTGGGACATCAGCAAATCAAGGGAAATGGACACCCTGATGAGCAAGGCATCGCCCGATGCCATTGCACAAGCTGCACGGGATAACGGCTGCCACAGTGTTGCCTATACCTATAACGACCCGGTGGTTTTCCATGAATACGCGATCGATACCGCCCAAGCATGCCGGGAACTGGGCATAAAATCGGTTGCAGTATCGGCGGGTTACGTTTGCGCCGAACCCAGAGCCGAATTTTATCAATATATGGATGCCGCCAATATCGATTTAAAAGCTTTTACCGAGCGGTTTTATTACAAAATTGCCGGCGGTCATCTGGATCCGGTCTTGGAAACGATCAAGTACATCAAGCATGAAACATCGGTCTGGATGGAACTGACCACCCTGATTATCCCCGACGAGAACGATTCTGAAGCGGAGCTGGAATCAATGACCCAATGGGTGGTCGAGAACCTGGGGCCTGACGTGCCGATGCATTTCACCGCGTTTCATCCTGACTGGAAAATGCGCGACAAGCCGCCGACGCCGCTTTCATCCTTATTGCTGGCGCGAAAAGTCGCGTTAAAAAACGGGGTGCATTATGCTTACGTCGGCAATGTGCATGATAAGGCGGAAGAGAGCACCTATTGCCACAAGTGCAGAGGGTTACTGATAGGCCGTGACTGGTACGAATTGTCCGACTGGAACCTGGATGCCTCAGGGAATTGCCGTTTTTGCGGCGCACGTTGCGCGGGGGTGTTCAGTTCCAAGCCGGGGAACTGGGGTGCGAAGCGGCGAGCGGTTGTGATGGGATGAGCCAACAGGCTGCTTTCAAAAGCCATAAATAAATGATGGGCTTGGGCTTACTAAGAAACGCGTAGCATATCTACCCGACTAAGCGTTGTAGTAATTAAGTTGAGCCGTGTCAGGGCGCACCGCTTCATCCAGCAAACCGGTTACGGTTTCATAAAGTGCCGGCAGCGATTCATCAATAGTATGCCCCAGACCGTCAGGTCGTTAACCGAAGCGTAACCATGTATCAGCACGTTACGAAACGCAATGATCTGAGGTGCATCGGGGTGCGTTCAGCTCATTGTGGTTCAATTTTTCAGAGTGGATTAAGCGCCTCACCGATGATTTCGAACTGGCGCTCGACGGCGGAACGTAACAAGCGGTCATCGGCATAGTCCTCGAAGGTTTTGTCCGTCACGAATTCCAGTATTGCTGCGGCGGCCTCCCTTGCATCCCAAAGATAAGCACGTGGATCACGTTGCATAGACGACTTCACGGCTTTGATTGACGCTGGCTTGAACATACGGGTTACGCAGGGTGGAGGCTTCCGCCAGATCAACGGTGCCCCAGGATTTGCGACAAGTCGGTTTGTAATCCAAAAAATATCTTTAGCGTGGGGCTATTGGTAGACGAAAAAATCAGCGTCGCTACTTTCCAGAGCGAAATCGATTCCACGTGCGGCAGAACCGAACACTTCAAGCAGTTGTATGCGATAGCATCGGCAGAGTTCAGCAATGGCGGACTGATGTTGGTGAATAAAGAGAGCATCTTTAATACCTCCCTAGGTTTATGTGAGGCCGAGATTGGCAATCTTTGTTTAATTTACGGCTGGTAGAGTTTCAGTTTAATCAGTGATGCTCATTGCCGCAATGCTTCGGCTAGCTCAATGGTACTTACAGCACAGGGTACCTTATATGACTTTGCTGAAAAGAATTATGTCAAGCTCATTCATATCTTTTAGCTGACATTGTGTAAGCCATGGATTATAAATTTATCTTAAAAAACAATATGTTATTTGGTGTTTATTTGTTAGAGTAACCACGCAGTTGCTAGGGAAGCTTTTTTTAAACGTTACATTTAAAGAAGAATGGAGAATGAAGGATGTCAAGACTTACTCCCGTTTTTACTCCCTCGTTTATTACGTGATTCGTTTTATTACTTAGTCACAGCTATACGACTTATCTTTAGATTTATTCTCATGAGGAAGAGGCAGTGCAAAAAAAATTAATTTATAAACAGAACAGAACAATCATAATCTTGTTGCTCCTTACGATAGCTGCATTATTACCCGCCCAAAGTTTTGCATTTACACCAACAGCAGAATACGGCCATGTCGGTATTGTCCGCGATGCGCTTAAGGACATTAAACGGACATCATCAAAAGGCAATACGCTGGTTTTCTCAGAGCGAGCGATTAAGGAAGTAAGGGAATCGACTGCCAGCGTTGATGAGGTAACAGGAGATTTGGTAGATCATCCTGCTTCACACTGTGACGATGAATTACTGCATGATTGCACTTTCAGGATAAACAGCCTTAAAAAGGCCGTTATAGATAACCTTAAAAATGACTCCAACCGGAATGGCTCTGGTGCAAGACGGGAAGTAGGCCGGGCATTGCACACCTTGCAAGACTTTTATTCGCACAGTAATTGGATTGAAATTAGCGGTGGCAGCGCACCTAACCCAGATTTGGGCATATCTCTCATCTCCTCATTGTCGGCTAACCAAGCAACCTGTGATAGTACGCAAGCAAATCTTGCAGACTTTGGGCTTTCTAGCCTAACAACCGGGTATTTTCCAATACCTGGAATTGATGCTCCTGCGGGTAAATGTCGTCACGGGCTTTCTAAATTCGATGTTGACATTACAAATGGCATACACAAAGATGACCCGTCCCAAACGGGGCATATTGCCGCCAGGCAAGCGGCGGTTGAGGGGACTAAAAAATTTATAGAAGAAATTCTGGATGCCGACGGCATAAAAGGGAATGATTTGGCTATTGCCGAGTTTATGGATTCAATGGGCACATTGGGCTTTGTTATTGACGATACAGGCAGTATGGGCACAGAAATTGATGGCGTTAAGAACATTGTAGCCAACTTAGTTTCGGCAGTTCAGTCTGATCCTGACGTATCCTATACCAATTTTCTCTTTGAACGTTTTGGCGATCCTGATGTGGGTGAACCCCTGGTCAGCAAAACACCCGGCGACGTATTAAATGCGATTTTTAGCCTTTCGCCGAATGGTGGGGGCGACTGCCCAGAGCTAGGGCAAACGGCCTTGCTAAACTCGCTGGACAAGGCCGAAGTAAGAAGCCAATTGTATTTTTTTAGCGACGCATCTTCTAAAGATTCAAACCTGGCAAATAAAGTCGAATCCTTGGCTAACGACAAAAAAACGACCATCAATTATTCCTTAACAGGATCGTGTTCGCCTATAGACCCTGCCTATATAAAAGTAGCCCAGGCGACAGGGGGACAGGTTTTTGTCATCAACCCAAATGAAACCGGCCTTTTGTTTAACCTCATTCAACCTTCCCTCAAAGGCAACCTTGAACCAATCCTGATTTTACAAGATGCCAATTTTTCTGCTGAAAAAACATATACCCTCCCCGTTGACTCAAGCATTACCGGCATAACCTTTTCCATTACCTCCGATGTGCTGTCAACGGCCAAGGTTTTTCGCCCTTCTGGAGCGGAAGTGTTGCCTACAGACCCAGGTGTGACCGTTACCGGCTTATCAACGGCAAAAATTGTCAGGATTGTTGCACCTGAAACGGGCCCTTGGGGATTGTCGGTCTCGGGTGCCGGGCAGCTTTCCATCTCGGTATTGGGCAATAGCTCTATTAGCTTTAATAATTTCGATTTTGTTGAAGAACGCGGCAGAAGCGGACATACCGGTTTATTTCCAATTTTAGGCAAGCCCATCGTTAGCAATACACCATCGCTAGCCACCGCATTTATTACGGGCGGAATATCAACTGCGGCATTCGAACTGCGGGCAAAAGACAATCGTTTGATCCAAGCGATCGATCTTAATAAAGGGACAGGAGAAGTTGCCACCGATGAATTTTTCGGTTCTTTTACGCTGCCGGTTGAACCTTTTCGGGTTAACGTCAAGGGGATAGACAAGACAGGCAAAGCCTATGTTCGAGCCTACCCCAAGGTATTTTTAGCTCAAACTGTAAGAATCGTGCCGGAAACTCCTCTTTTAGAGTTGAAGCCGCATAGCTCAACAAAAATCAATTTTACCGTGACAAACTACGGTGCTGCGGGCCAATTTACAATTTCATCTTCTGAAACGATTGGCTTGCTAACAACGATAGAGCCATCGACCATCAACCTCGGCGCCAATGAATCCGCCCAAGTGCAACTCAGCCTGTCTATTCCTGACGGAATTTCTTTGGATGCTAATCAAAGAGGCTCTTTGGTTGTTGAGGTACAAAGCGCATCTAATCCCGACATAAATAACGCTGCGGTGGTGCAATTAGCGGTTGATAATTCAATAGGCGCCGTTCATGCGGTTATTGATATTAAGCCGGGTAATAGCGCCAATCAGATTAACCTAAAGTCTAAAGGTGTTATTCCGGTTGCTATTTTAACGACCCGCTTAGCCGATGGCGATGCCTATGATTTCGATGTATCCCAAATCGACTTAACAAGTTTAACGTTATCGGGCGCTAAAACGCTAATCCAAGGCAATAGCGGCAATACAGGCGTTTTTAAGGATGTGGATAATGATGGAGATATAGACCTGCTGGTTCAATTTTATTCAAATGAACTTGACTTGGACTCATATTCAACAACTGCTGTTCTTGAAGGGATATTGTTGAACGGGGACAGCTTTTCTGGAACGGACAAAGTCCATCAGGTTCCGGTTAAGTGATTTAAAAGTCTGGGCGTGTTTTAAAAACACGCCCTATTTTAATTACTTACCATCTCAAGTTACGCACCATGAACAACGTTATCAAACTATTTGAATGGATTAAGAAATTATTATTATGGATAACAAAGGCGCTTTATCTATTTCCAATAGCGTTATCAATTTTTGGTTTTTTATTTGATGAGTATAGTAGAGAAGGAGTTCTGATAACAGCTTGGTTTTTAGCATTAGCATTTATAACTTGGTTACTTTACATTTGGATAAAAAATACTGAATATATTGGTTTTGTATGTGCATTAGCTATTTATTGGGCGTTATGGAATTACACAACATTATTAAGTTTCTTTTTTTTAGTTATCAGGAAATTATTGACTCATTTGATAGATAAGTAGTTACACATAAAAAAACCAGTACAATTTAGCAGACCTGTTTGTTGAGTTGACAAGCCAAGATGAAATTCGTGAAAAACTTAAACGAGGCGGAACGGCGGACCTTGTTGGACGCCATCCGCTATGCGCCGTGGCCGCGCTTTCGGCAGCGCGCGCATGCGGTGCTGCTCAGCGCCAAGGGCTACCCGATCGCGCAATTGGCCGATATTCTCGACGCAGATCGGGATACAGTGTCCGGCTGGCTGGACGCCTGGGAACAGTTCGGCCTGTTGGGTCTGCGGGACCGGGACCATCCGGGGCGCCCGCGCAAGGGCACCGAGGCGGATCGGGAACATCTGTTCCAGGCGGTGCAAGCGGCGCCCCACCAGCTCCGGGCATTGCCGCTGCAGTTCCAGGAACGGACCGGTTTCGGTGTCGCGGGAGACGATCCGGCGTTGGCTGAAAGGGCAAGGCTGGACCTGGAAGCGCTGCCGGCACAGCCTCAAGGAAAAGCGCGACTCGGACCAGTTCCGGGAAGGGCAGCGGGTGTTGGCGGCGTTCCACGAGCGCGAGGTGGCAGGCGAGCTGGAGGTCTTTTATCTGGACGAGAGCGGCTTCAGTTCTTCTTCCTGCATGCCTTATGCCTGGCAGCCGAAGGGTGAAACGCGATGTCTGTCTGCCAACGTGCCGGGACGAACGAACGTCATCGGTTTTTTGAGCCGTGACCACGACAGTTATTTCCACGTCGTGGACGGTACGGTCACGCACCGGCAAGTGAAGGACGCGATGGACGGTTTTATCCGGGCACGCCGTCCGGACCAATTAACGATTGTCGTGATGGACAATGCGTCGATCCATCACAAGGCCGTGGCCGAAGGACAATGGGCGTGGCTGGGCCATAAGGTCTGGGCTTGGTTCTTGCCGGCTTATTCACCCGAGCTCAATCCGATTGAGATGCTGTGGAAGAAGATCAAGTATGAATGGTTACCGTGGACAGCCTACCAGTGTTTCGAAACGATGCGTACCGCCTTGAATGAGATTTTCCAAAATCTCGGGGGAAAATACCGGATTAATTTTGCTTAAGTACTTAGCCAAGCGTTTATCAATTTCATTAAGCATTTGTTTTGACTAGCCGCGTAGGTTGATAACATGGACTTCTGACTCATTCTGGCGCAGTAGAAATGCCCTTATAAAAACTACCTCAACACCTTTGCCAGGGAAGAATAACTATCCGACACCTGCACATAGTCAGCACGTTCATAAGCGCTGGGATCAATCGCGCGTTACTGGCTGACGCTTTACTTTACTTTAATTGATCGAATCATATTCATGCTCAACCAGTCCCTTAGGCCGAGCGACAGCTTTTCATTGCCCGACGCTCTAATACATGCAAATACCGGACATAAATAGTTTCTCCAACTGTTATTAAAAAAGAAAAGTCTTGATGCCACGAGCCGGTATTGAGGCTTTACCCTGTAGTCCCTCGCTCTTTAGAACGAAGTCAATCGCCTGCTCGGTGCGGTTCAAGACCACGACGGCCACGGTCCCATCGCTATTCAAAAATGCGCTTGCTTCAAGGCTGTCCAGGGTTTTGGCGCAGGCGACCCGGCGAGCCCCCGGCCGGATGAAACGGGAAAAATGGCCGATGTAGTAATAAGAGCTTTGGTAGAGAATTTCTCCGGCTTGGGTGTCGGCAATAATCGGCGCGCTACAAAAATTGTTTACATGATTAGGGCCGCCCGTTTCATCGAGCACCAGGTTCCAGTCCACCCAGGCTTCTGTCCAACGGTTAAGATCGTTTATCATCGAATGGGCATAACGCTCTCCGGTATCCCACGAACCGAGATGCGGCCCAAATTCTTGGCAACCTTCCGTGAAAATCAGGTGCTTGTCGGGATAGGCGTCATGAGTCAGCTGGACATTGTCGAAATGGTCGCCGCAATACCAATGGAAACCAACGCCCCAGACATAGTGCGCGGCCTTCGGATCGTCCAGCACGGCTTTGGCGCGCTCAAACAGGCGGTCGCGATTGTGGTCCCAGACAATCACTTTAACGTCGCCAAGCCCGGCATCATGAAGGGTTGGGCCCAGATAATCCCTGACAAAATCCCGCTCCTCTTCGCCGGTGTAAATGCACGAATCCCACGTTTGCGTGGCTTCCGGCTCGTTCTGCACGGTCAAGCCCCAAATCGGTATGCCCTCCTGTCCGTATTCCTGAATGTAACGGACATAGTAATCCGCCCAGGCTTGGCGGTACTCCAGCTTAAGCTTGCCGCCGTGATTCATCATGCCGTTGGTTTTCATCCAGGCCGGCGGGCTCCACGGTGAAGCGAACAGCTTTAACTGGCCGCCGGTTAAATCAATCGCTTCGCGAATCATCGGAATCAGGGATTGCCTATCATGCTCGATGCTGAAATGTTTAAGATCGACATCGTCGTCCACTTCCGTATAGGCATAATTTCCCAGCGAAAAATCGCAGCTGTTAATATGGGTTCGGCATATGCTATAGGCATTGCCGGTGCCTGGAGAGAAATAGGCTTCCAAAATTTCTTGCCGCAAGTCGGGAGGCATTTTATTCAATGTTACCGCCGCCGCTTCCGTGAAAGCACCGCCGAAGCCCTGAATTTCTTGATACCTAACATTAGTGTCTACGAACACGGAAGGCCCCGAAAAACTCGTGGCAGCTTCGAACACTATCGGCGCCAGTTCCGACAGCCGATAAGCCGTGCCATGAGCGGTGCAAAATTGCCTTACCAGCCGCTGTTTCGTCATCTTGCTAACTCCATTGTTGAGCGTTGCCAACCTTGATGTTACGTCAATTCAAATTAACCTGTATCTTACTTTATTATTGTTACAACACGAATTAGAGGCGTTTAACACCCTGTTACGGTTACCTCAGCAATCCCGCTTGAAAGGCCTGCTTTAGTAATACGTTGTAAAGAAGCATGTCATCGGCAGCGCTTTCAACACATCGGCGGCGTTCTGCAGGAAAAGTTACCGGTTTAGCCAGGGTTCTTGAGTTCAAACATAAATCAGGCTGGGCCAGTATTGTTGGGCTCGCTTTCGGATACGCTGTTTCCGCTAGCGGTTATCGCTTAAAACAACCTGGAAATAGGGATAGAAAATCGCTGATGCTTAACGAGCCGTAATAATGCTTTCTTACGGCTCGTTATTCGGATGACTTAAAAGTTAAAGCGCATCGCCAATATACTTTTTGTAGAAAGGCCAGGTCTTAACATGCAGGTATTTTCTGATCGGGGTTTTGATGACCGATACGCACAAGGCGATAGAAAACAGGCACCAAACCGCTGAATATTCGTTGGGATCGGTGGTGGTAATATCGGAAATAAACGGGCCGATTAAGTAATGGAAACCCACGAAACGCCAGGAGCCGTATATAACCGGCAGGTAAAAAGCGACCAGGATATAAGTCAGCGCGTGCAAGCCCCAGTTAAAGCCGAACAGCCAGCCGACAGGATCTGACAGCAGGCCGTTTAACGGCATTTGCCAGGCAATATGCCAGGAACCTGAGGTGGAACAGATATGCGGCCCGCAGAAACCTTCTATGCCGATATTGCAGGATCCCGCCCAGGCAAATGGGTACATCTTGAACATCATGAACAGCGTACCGATCGCGCAAAGAGTATAGACCGTCGTGCGTATTTTCAGTTTGACGCTTTCCGGGATGAAATACATCGCGACCATGTTGACAAAAAACGGCTGGAACGAGACATGTAGATAGCCCAGCAATGTGAGTATCTGATTGTTCGGATTGTCACATAAGTCGATATAGACGTAAGTGAATGCCTGCAATAATTCCATCAAGGCAAAATAAGTTAGCGGAATCCAGAGTTCTTTCGATTCCCCTTTAAGCGCAACATAAGTTGCGGTACTAAGACCTGCGACGGCTAAAACGCCGGACGCTTCACCACTCCAACACATATAACTGACCTTTTTTAATTATTAAATACTGTCCACCCGGAACAGGCAGCAGTCATGTTTATTATTCAACTATGCCGGTGCAGGGGCGGTATCGCTATTCTCCTCAATAGGCGACCGCGACAGCGGCATAGCTATCGCTTTGTTTTATAAGCCGTTTGCCTGGCGCGTAGTGGTCCGGGCGGCGTTAAAAACTCGCCCATTGTATTACAAATCGTCGGGATTTGAGAAAGCGGCATTGTCTTTTGGAAGAGATGCGGGGCACGAAGAGATATCGCTGTTATATCCGATTGCCAGGCAAGGCAATTAATTAGGCCTTCCAGGTTGTTAAAACCTGGAAGGCCTGCGGATCGGTTTGTTTTACGCTCAACGACAGCCTGAGGATACTGGCGTATAACGATTAAAGAGCAATAGAGTCTAAGACTTAAAGCCTCTGTAACCGGACGTGATTGGATAACGCCGGTCGCGGCCGAACGCCCTGCCGGTAATCCTGATACACGGTGGGGACTGTCTGCGTTTATATTCGTTCCGGTCCACCAGGCTGATGGCTCTGGCTACATCTTCGCGCCTGAAGCCGGCGGCGATGATTTCATCGGCGGATTGATCCTTTTCGATATAACGCTCCAGTATCGGGTCCAGCACGTCGTAAGGCGGCAAGGAGTCTGCATCGACCTGGCCGGGCGCCAGCTCGGCCGAAGGCGGACGGGTGATGACCCGTTCCGGTATTACCGGAGACAACGAATTGCGGTAACGCGCCAGTTGGTAAACCAGCATTTTGGGCACGTCCTTGATTGGCGCAAAGCCGCCGGACATATCGCCGTACAGCGTTGCATAGCCGACGCTCATCTCGCTTTTGTTGCCGGTCGTCAACAGCAGCTTGCCCTGTTTGTTCGACAGCGCCATCAGCACCACGCCGCGGCAGCGCGCCTGGATGTTTTCCTCGGTGGCGTCTTTGGCGGTGCCGAGGAAAATATCGGCCAACATACCGGTAAAAGCATTAACGGCGGGTTCTATCGGAATAATATGATATTTGACGCCCAAGGCTTTTGCTTCCAGTATCGCGTCTTCGTTGCTCATGTCTTGAGTATAGCGTGACGGCAGCAGCACCGCTTCAACCTTGTCTGCGCCTAGCGCATCGACAGCCAGGGCCAGAACCAGCGCCGAATCGATACCGCCGGACAAGCCCAGGATGGCGCCCTGGAAACCGTTTTTGCGTACATAGTCTTTAATGCCCAGCACCAGTGCCTGATATTCGCTGGAAACCTCATTGTAATGGGGGGCGCAGTCAGCCTTTACCGGATGATTGCCGTCAAATTCAACCACGCTGATCTGTTCCTTGAATTCCTCGGCCCGGAAAACGATGTCTCCATTGGCATCCACGACAAAAGACGCGCCGTCGAAAATCAATTCATCCTGGCCGCCGATCTGATTGACATAAACCAGCGGAATTTGCGCGGTTTTAACTTGGTTGCAAATAATGGCTTCGCGCTGGTGGATTTTTCCCGAATTGAACGGCGAGGCGTTAAGAGTCAGCAGCAGTTCCGAGCCGGCTTGCTTGTTGTCGTCAATAATGCCGAGCTTCCAGACATCTTCGCAAATGGTCAGGCCGATGAACGTGCCGTTGAACTCGAATACGCAAGGCTGGGTACCGGCGATAAAATAGCGTTGCTCGTCGAACACGCCATAGTTGGGCAGTGCCCGTTTGCGGTAACAGGCCAGAATCGCACCCTGATGCAATACCGCCGCGCTGTTGTAAAGCTTGTCGCCATCGCGTTCCGGAAAACCGACGACCATGGCAATGCCATCAACACGGTCAGCAAGCTGGTACAGCGCATTATTGGCCGCTGTAATAAAATCGGGGCGCAATAACAGGTCTTCTGCCGGATAACCGGTCAAGGTCAGTTCAGGGAAGACGACCATATCCGCGCCTAATTCATCACGGGCATGAGTGGCGGCCTGAACGATGTTGTCGACATTGGCGGCAATGTTGCCGACCAGGAAGTTGGTTTGGGCTAAGGCTATTTTTAAGGTCATTCGTAGAAATCGGATTGGTTAGCGTTCCATGTAGGTAATTGGAATTTAAAAACACCCTTTCATCGCCACGCCAATATCGGTCGGCGAGCTGACGACTTCAATGCCCGCGGCTTTAAGCGCCGCGACTTTGCCTTCCGCCGTGCCTTTGCCGCCGGTTACGATGGCGCCGGCATGGCCCATGCGCTTGCCGGGAGGAGCGGTTTGTCCTGCGATATAAGCCACCACAGGCTTGGTGACATGGGCTTTGATGTATTCCGCGGCCTCTTCTTCCTCGCCGCCGCCGATTTCGCCGACCATCACGATGCCTTTGGTTTGCTCGTCTTCTTGGAAACGGCTCAGCACGTCGACGAAATTCATGCCGTGGATAGGATCGCCGCCGATGCCGACGCAGGTGCTTTGTCCCAGTCCTTGCGCGGTGGTTTGATGCACCGATTCATAGGTTAGGGTGCCGGAGCGCGAGACGATGCCGATCGATCCGGGCAGGTGAATATGGCCGGGCATGATGCCGATTTTGCATTCGCCGGGGGTGATCACGCCGGGGCAGTTCGGCCCGATCAGCAATGCGCCGGTGCCTGCCATGGCCGCCTTGACGCGCAGCATTTGCAATATGGGTATGCCTTCGGTGATGCAGACGATCAGTTTAATCCCGGCATCGACCGCTTCCAGAACGGCGTCGGCCGCGTAAAAAGGCGGCACATAAATCATGCTGGCGGTTGCGCCGGTATCGTTAACGGCATCCTGTACGGTGTTGAACACCGGCAAACCCAGGTGCGCTTCACCGCCGCGTTCCGGGGTAACGCCGCCGACCAGTTTCGTGCCATAGTCCAGCGCTTGTTGGGAGTGAAAAGTGCCTTGCTTGCCGGTAAAGCCCTGGCAAATCACTTTGGTGTTTTTGTCGATTAAAATGCTCATGCGGCCTCCTTAGCCAAAGCGACGACTTGTTCTGCCGCGTGTGTCAAATCATCCGCCGCATAAAGATTGAGGCCGGTATTGCTCAGCAAGGCCCGGCCCTGTTCGGCATTGGTGCCTTCCAGCCGAACCACCACGGGCACGGCGACATGAACCTGCTCGACGGCGGCCAAAATGCCCGCCGCGATAATGTCGCATTGCACGATGCCGCCGAAAATATTCACCAGCACCGCTTTGACGCTGCTATCCGACAGGATCAGCTTGAACGCCTCGCAGACTTTTTCAACGCTGGTGCCGCCGCCGACATCGAGAAAATTGGCAGGTAAACCGCCTTTGAGCTTGACCAGATCCATGGTCGCCATCGCCAGTCCCGCGCCGTTGACCATGCAGCCGATATTGCCGTCCAGGGTGATGTAATTCAGCCCGAATTGCTGGGCCTTGTTTTCTTTTTCATCTTCCTGGTCGGGGTCTTTCATCGCCAGTATATCGGGATGCGCTTCGACCGCGTTATCGTCGAAATTGATCTTGGCGTCCAGTGCCAACAGTTCGCCGCTGTCGGTTTCAATTAGCGGGTTAATTTCAATCTGACTGGCGTCCTTGTCTAAAAACAAGTCGTACAGACCTTGCATGATTTTTCCCAAGGCTTTGGTCTGCGCACCCTTAAGCCCTAACGCATAGGCGACTTTCCGGCATTGATAGCCCTGAAGGCCGGCGGCCGGATGAACGGGTACCGAAATGATCTGTTCCGGCGTTTCGTGGGCGACGGTTTCGATATCCATACCGCCCGCTGCCGAAGCGATAAAGATAATGCGCTGACTGCCCCGGTCAACCAGAACGCTTAGATATAACTCGCGCTTGATGGGGTAGGTTTTTTCGACCAGCACCGAGTGGATCGGCAGGCCTTCCGCGCCAGTCTGCTGGGTCGCCAGCCGCTTGCCGAGCATGTTCCCGGCCAATTCGGCCGCTTCGGCTGGACTCTTGGCCAGTTTTACGCCGCCGACCTTGCCCCGTCCTCCGGCATGAACCTGGGCTTTAACGACCCAGCCGTCACCGCCCAGCTCCTCGGCAGCCTGCTCGGCCTTTTCCGGCGTTATTGCTTGCTTACCGTCAGGCACCGGGATGGAGTAATGCAAAAACAGCTGCTTGGCCTGATACTCATGAATATTCATTAATTACTCCTTGAATTAACCGGCAACCATGTCCGGCGGGTATTTTTCACACAAAAATGGCAACTAAATGCTACGATTAAAGGCTTTATCGAGCATTTTAACGAAGTCCCTGCAAAACGCCATTTTAAAAATAAATATGCCGCCAGATACCAACGAAACCATCTTTCCTTGCCCTTTTTCTAAAGGCTACGGCATTCCTGCCCGGCAAGCCTGGCTGTTGTTGAAAGTCTTTTTAAGTTACCGGCTTATCCTGGCGGGCCTGTTTATTACGCTGTTTTACAGCCCCACGGATGTTTCATTGCTCGGCACCTACAACAGCAAATTATTCATCTACAGCAGCCAAAGCTACTTGATGCTCTCGCTCATTTCCGGCATCTGCATAGCCTGGCGAGTGACAAGCTATACCACACAGGCGCAGATGCTCATTTTTACGGACATACTCATCCTGACTTTGATCATGCATGCGTCCGGCGGCATCAACAGCGGCATGGGGGCTCTCTTGGCCGTCTCCATCGCCGCCGGCGGCTTATTGATCGGCGGCCGTTGTGCGATGGTGTTTGCGGCCATGGCCAGTTTGGCCGTGCTGACCGAGCAAGTTGTTGCCGATTACAGCCACAGCTTTGGCTACACTTCTTACGCCAACGCAGGCATGCTCGGCGCGGCTTTTCTTACTATCGCGTTGCTGTCGTATATCCTCGCAAAGCGCAGCGAGCAAATCTTCCAGCTTGCCGATCAGCAAAAACAAACCATCACTAAACTGGAAGACCTGAATAAATACATTATCCAGCATTTGCAATCGGGCATCATTATCGTCAATAAGCAGCAGGCCATTCAGATGGCCAATGAGTCGGCGTTACGGCTGGCAAATTTACCGTCTCTGCCGGTCAAGCTGGGCGATATTTCAGACTATCTGGCGGAAGCTTTCCAGATCTGGCTATCGGATCCGGAACAAAATCTTGTGCTGCTGCAACTGCCGAATCAGTCCGAAATTCATAGCCGATTCATTCCGCTGCCGACCGGCTATGAGTTTTTTTACATGGTTATTCTTGAGGATGTTGCGCTCTATAACCAGCAAGTGCAGCAAAGCAAACTGGCATCGCTGGGCCGGCTGACAGCCAGCATTGCCCATGAAATACGCAACCCGTTAGGCGCCATCAGCCATGCCGGGCAGTTGCTCTCGGACAATCCGCTGTTATCCAGTCAGGACCGGCGCCTGACAGAGATCATCCAAACCCATTCAGTTCGCGTGAATCATATTATTGAAGATATTTTGCAGCTGTCCAGAAGAACCGATTCGCGGCGGGAGAAAATTTATCTGAATGCCTGGCTGGACAATTACCTGGATAATTTCACGCTTGAACACGCCGTCAATATCGATGCGTTTAAACTTTCATATCCAGCAGAATCTTTCTGTGCGCTTATAGATCCGGGGCATTTAAAACAGATTCTGGATAACCTGTGCCGGAATGCGCTGAAATACGGCAAGCCCGAGTCCGGGCCAATCGTTCTGCGGGTTTTTGCCGCCCAGCAAGCGCCCTGCCTGGAAGTTATCGATAACGGTTCCGGCATCAGCCCCAAGCACCGGAATCACCTGTTTGAGCCTTTTTTTACCACGTCTTCCAGCGGCACAGGCTTAGGACTTTATATTTCAAAAGAGCTGGCCGAATTAAATCAGGCAAAATTGAGCTATTATTTAACGGCTGATAACCGGAGCTGTTTCAGGCTCTGCTTATTGAATGCGGAACAGACCTTAATTGACATATGAATAACACACTGGCCTTAATTGTAGACGACGAACCGGATATCCGTGAACTGCTGGAAATCACCCTTAGCAGGATGGATATCCAGACTTGCTGTGCCGAAAATATTGCTCAAGCTAAGGCGCTATTAAAGCAAAAGACTTTCGATCTTTGCCTGACCGACATGAAACTGCCTGACGGTAATGGCCTTGAGCTGGTCGATTTCATGCAGGCCCAGCCCAGCCCGGTACCAGTTGCCGTTATTACCGCGCACGGCAACATGGAGTCAGCCATTCTGGCGATGAAAAAAGGCGCCTTCGATTTTGTTTCCAAGCCGGTCGATTTAGTTGCATTAAGGCTGCTCGTCAACAATGTGCTAAAGCTTTCCGGCGCCGGTTCCAGCAAGGAAAAACGAATTCGGCATACGCTGCTCGGCGAGTCACCGGTCATGCAGGAGATCCGGGCAAAAATCGATAAGCTCGCTCGCAGCCAGGCGCCAGTCTATATCAGCGGCGAATCAGGTTCCGGCAAGGAGCTGGTCGCAAGGCTGATTCATCAGCAAAGTTCACGCAGTGACCGTGGTTTCGTGGCGGTCAACTGCGGCGCGATCCCAAACGAACTGATGGAAAGTGAGTTTTTCGGCCATAAAAAAGGCAGTTTTACCGGTGCGGTCAGCGATAAAAAAGGTCTGTTCCAGGCCGCGGAAGGCGGCACCTTGTTCCTGGATGAAGTCGCCGATTTGCCGTTGTCCCTGCAGGTCAAATTGCTGCGCGCCATACAGGAAAAAAAGATCCGCCCGGTCGGTGAGCAGCAGGAAATTCCGGTCGATGTCCGGCTGCTGAGCGCGACTCATAAAAATCTTGGCGATATGGTTCGGGACGGCAGTTTTCGGCAGGATTTATATTACCGCATCAATGTCATCGATCTTTATGTCCCGCCCCTGCGTGAACGGCCTGGCGATATACCGGTTCTGGTCGAGCATATATTGGCCAAGCTGACGGGAGTCGGCGAACAGGACAGGCCGGCCCTATCGGCCTCGGCATTAACGGCATTGCAACGGTATCCTTTTCCGGGCAACGTGCGGGAGCTTGAAAATATCCTGGAAAGAGCCCTGGCGCTGTATGAAGGCAACACTATAGAAAATAATGATTTGAACTTGCCGGCAGATGCGCATAACACAGCAAAGCCGTCGGAATATGATCCGGTTCAAGGATCACTGAAAGACCATCTGGAAAAAATCGAAAGAAAGACAATCACTCTTGCGCTGGAAGCCAATGATTGGGATAAAACAGCCGCCGCCAGCCAGCTGGGGCTATCTTTCAGATCGTTATGCTATCGCTTGAAACAGCTTGATATGGATGCTTAAGGGCGAGGCCAATGCAAGAGCTTAAATCTTGTCGGCAGTTGGATGTGCTTTGTGAATCAGGGCATCGCTATCAAAGCGGGCGGGCAAAATAAATTTATTGCTTTTCTGGGGATTATTAGACGGTCAAGGTGCGAGACTGTGAAAGTATTATCCCAATCAGGCTGAAAAATTATTTACCACAGAGAACACAGAGGACACAGAGTTAATGAAATATAAAACTCCGTGTTCTCCGTGTCCTCTGTGGTTAGTCTTTTAAACAGAATACTTTCACAGTCTCGTTTTGACCGTCATAAAAAAAGGGAGGCTATCTGGCCTCCCTTTATATTCCCGATGACTTCAGCTTTACGCCCTGTATTTATCTATGGCTTCCAGCTTTGCTATGGCTTCTTTTATTTTCGCGTCAACTTCGGGATTCAGTTCATTGGCTGTATAGACTTTGTCCAATAGACCTTCTTCAACCAAGGCATCTTTTATCCAGCGCTTGGTAAAGCGGTAATTGTGATAAGCCGTAGCAACTTCCCCTGTGTTTGGGTTTTTTAACCCTGCGCTTGGTGCGGCGGCAGGTGGCTGTTTAGCGGCTGCGGGTTTGGTTGCCGTTGCCGCCTTAGTGGTTGCAGGCTTGGCCGCTGCCTTGGGGGCAGCCGGTTTAGCTTCTGCCGGCTTCGTTGCAGCCGATTTGGCCGCCGCAGGCTTAGTGGCGGCTGTTTTAGCCTGCGCTGCTGGTTTAACTGCCGCCGGTTTTTCCTGGGCAACGGCAACTGGGGGTTTTGGTTGTTCCACGGCTGCTACCGGTGTCTCAGGTTTAGCCGCCAGCGCTTTGGATTTAGCAGACGCTCTTTGGTCGCCTATAATCGCGTAGACAACATAGGCAACAAAAATAGTAGTTAATACAAACAACCCTTCAATCATAATGGCTCTCCACCTCTTTAAAAGTTAATTTTTCTTGTCGTTGCTTGAAATTAAGCATCGCTGGCCAGCAGGTAAAACTTCCGTTCATGTCGCTTACCTATCCTTTTTGCAGGTAAACCGTTTCGCTAGAGCCGGAATATACCAGAAGCTGTTGGCTTGGGAAAATTCTAATTCGAAAAACTGCAAACTTGTCCGGTACTTAGAGATTAAGCGCGGCAGTTACCAGCATGGCTGCTTTTGGGCCAGCGTGGGTAAATCGTCGCGCAAGCCCATGGCGTAACGGTTGAAGTAAGCCTTGACCAGCGCCGTGTTATTGATCCGGTTCATTCCTGCCGAGCGCAGGCTGGCAAAGGGTTGCGCGGTCACGCCATAGGTCTTGTTCAGCATATCCATGCTCGACATCATCATCAGGTTGTCGCCTTTACGCCAGCGCTCGTATCGGCGCAGGAAGCGTGAGCTGGATAACGGTCTTTTTTCCTTCCTGGTTTGGATGACCAGTTCCGCAATCGCTGCGGCATCCAGCAGCCCGGCATTGACGCCTTGTCCTGCCAGAGGATGCATGGCGTGGGCCGCATCGCCGCATAAGGCGAAACGCTGGTCGACATAGCGGTTTGCGTATTGAAAGCGCAGAGGAAATGCCGCGCGCGGCCCCACGTCCAGCATTTTCCCCAGAATGCCGCCTGAAGCCTGTTCTAGCGCCTGTAGAAAATCCTGATCGGACAGCGCCAGGTGGTGTTTTGAGGTTTCCGAGCTCAGCGTCCAGACAATCGAGCACTGGCCGTTTTTCAGCGGCAAGAAAGCCAATGGCCCCTCATCCAGAAACCGCTGCCAGGCGGTGAATTGATGGCTTTTTTCAGTGCTTACCGTAGCGACCAGGCCATCCTGGTGATAGTCCCAGCCGGTCACGTCAATGCCGGCCATCGCCCTTAAGGCAGAGCCTCTGCCGTCGGCGGCAATAACCAGTTCAGCTTCAAGAATTCGCCTGTCTTCCAGCCGCAATTGCCTGCCGCTTTCGTTAAGCTGCATGTCGGTAACTTTCGCGGGAGTAATGCAAGTGGCCGAAGGCAAGGTATCCAGCACATCCCACAGGGAGGCAACGACGGTTCTGTTTTCAACCAAATGGCCCAGTTCGGGGAAGGCGGTGTCGGCGCAATCAAAATGCAATTCTCCGCCGGCGCGGACATCCCAAACGCGCATGTCCCGGTACGCGCAAACGCCGCGCTGCACCATGCCCGGCCACGCTTCCAACATTTCCAGGATGTTCTGGGAAGCTTTGGTCAGTGCGGAGACGCGAATATCGACGGGCTCCGGCGGCCATTGCCTTTCCGGATTGTACCGTTCCAGCAATGCAACCTTGATGCCGCCATGGGCCAGCGCGCAAGCGGTTGTTGCCCCCACCATGCCGCCGCCGACAACGATTACTTCATAGCGATCTGTCATTGCACTATCTCTTGGTGTACTAGATCAAAGCAGACGAGGCAAGCGCCCGGCCAGCCCCATGGCGTGGCGGGCAAGCCATGTTTTCGCGGCAGGGATATGATCCAGCACCGCCAGGCCGATATTTCTGGCGGCAGCCAGCGCCAGCCACTCATTGGAAAAAATACGCACCACATTATTGGTAAAGCCGATCGTCCGGTCATGGTCTTTTTGCCGGGAGCCGGCGTAGGCCGTCAGGAAGCTATTGTCGCCGATGTCCTGTTTGGCGGCATGTTGCCTGATGATCATTTCGGCCAGCTGCATAACATCGCGCAGGCCCAGGTTAAACCCCTGGCCGGCGACCGGATGCAACTGGTGCACCGCATTGCCGATGACGACAGTTCGTTCTGCAATCATTTGTTCGGCGCGTATCAGCGCTAAGGGGAACGCCCGCCGAGGAGTCGCCAGGCTCAGCTTGCCCAGTCTATAGCCGAAACATTGCTGAAGTTCGGCCAAAAAGTCCGCTTCGCCGCCGGACATCAGCGCATTAGCGTCTTCGCTGGTGCGCGTCCAGACCACGGCGCAATAGTTATCGGCAATCGGCAGCAAGGCCAGCGGCCCGGAAGCGGTAAAACGCTCGAACGCGACATTGTTATGGGGCAGGGCGGATTTAACGGTGGTAACCAATGCTGTTTGTCCGTAGTCGGTGGTGCGTTGAGCTATTTCCAGCAGCTTGCGCACCGAAGAGTTGCCGCCGTCCGCGCCGACCAGCAGTTTGGCGGAAACGCTAAGCGCTTCATCGCCGCGCTTGAGGCTGACGTTGGTCGCATCATTGCCGGCCATCAAGCCGACCAGTCGGGCCGGGCAAATCAGTTCTATCCCGGATTCGGCAACAAGGCTGGCGACATGCGACTCGATGTCTCTGGCGGTAATCACATAGCCCAGCGCTTCCACCTGTTCTTTTTGCGCTGATAGCCTGACTTTGCCGAAATGGCCTTGGTCGGATATGTGAATGTCCTTTATGGCTGTGGCGGCCTGCTTGATGCCCTGCCAGATGCCCAAGGTTTCAAGCATTTTTACCGTACCGGCGGCCAAGGCCAAGGCCCTGTCGCCGGCCGGAGAATCATGGAGCTGCTCGCGGGTGTTTGCTTCAACGATCGCAATCCGCAGTCCGGTCTTCTTTAGCGCCAGCGCCAGGCAGTTGCCAGCCAAACCGCCGCCGGCAATCAATAAGTCATAATCATGTTGCATCAGCTCGCCTGCATTATGCTTTCAATTTCTTCAATAGTCTTTGGTACGCCGCTGGTCAAAATCTCATATCCATCTGCGGTTACCAGCACATCGTCTTCAATGCGTATGCCGATGCCGCGCCATTGTTCGTCAACAGTCTGGCAATCCGCCGGGATATACAAGCCCGGCTCAATGGTCAGCACCATGCCGGGTTCCAGCAGGCGCCATTCCTTATCCAGTTTATAGTCGCCGACATCATGCACATCCATGCCCAGCCAGTGGCCGATCCGGTGCATATAGAACTGCTTGTATTTTTCTTCCTTGATCAGCTTCGATACCTTGCCTTTGAGCAGGCCCAGCGAAACCAGTCCTTTGGTCAGCACTTCAACCGATGCGTCATGCGCCATATGCCACGGCAGCCCCGGCTTGACCTGGGCGATTGCGGCCGCCTGGGCATCCAGTACCAGTTGGTAAAGCTGTTTTTGCGGTTCGGTGAAGCGTCCGGAAACCGGAAAAGTGCGGGTAATGTCGGCGGCGTAATGGTCGCACTCCGCGCCGGCATCGATCAGCAGCAAATCGCCGCTTTTGAGCTTGTCGGCATTTTCCGTGTAGTGCAAAACACAGGCGTTATTTCCTCCTGCAACAATCGACGGGTAGGCAACTGCGCGCAAGCCGCCCTGTATAAAGTTATAAATGAGCTCCGCTTCAATCTGATATTCATACATGCCAGGTTTGCATTTTTGCATGGCTTTGACATGGGCATTAGCCGAAACTTCGGCGGCGCAGCGCATCAGCTTGATTTCCTCGGGGCTCTTGAACAGGCGCATTTCATGCAGGATATGCTCCAGTGAAGCCAGTTCGCCCGGTGCGGTGACGCCAGTTCTGGATTGGCTGCGAATGTGGTTTATCCAGACCAGTAAATTGTGGTCAAGGTCGGAGTCCCGGCCTATCGGATAATAGACCTTGCCTTTGTCTTCCAGCATACCTGGCAAAATGTCATCCAGGTCATCAATCGGAAAGGAATCATCAGCCTTATAACGGGCGGTCGCGCCTTCAAGGCCAGCATGCGCGCCTTCCCACAAGGCTTTTTTCTCATCGAATTCGCGGCAGAATAAGATATATTCGCCTTGCTTGCGGCCGGGGATAAAGACGGCCAGGGAATCCGGCTCATTAAAGCCGGTTAGATAATAAAAATCGCTGTCCTGCCGGAACGGGTAATTCACGTCCCGGTTGCGGGTTCGCTCGGACGCGCTGCCTATCAAGGCGATATTGCCCTTGCCGATGTGTTGCATTAATCGCTGGCGACGTTTTTTAAATTCGCTTTGTTTCATGGTTAATCAGATAAAGGTTCGATTTGAAAGCTCAATGGACCGTGTGCCCTGAGCTGGTTTGATTTAATTCGCTACGCAGCAATAACACAGCCGACCTCATATATTCGGTGATTTCCATAAAATCACTTTCATCTTCCTCGCCTTCAGCTTCGGTATCCAGCTTGGTGAATTCGATCATGTCTTTTAATATCTCGCGGGCTTCCTTGGACAGCTCGGAGGTGGCATGGGTAAAGCCTACGCCCATCAAGAAGCCTTGGCACCAGTATGTGAGTGCTTCAACCTGCTCACTTAGCGATACGTCATCATCCGGCAAGAGCAAGTCAAATTCATAATCGTCGCTAGCCAGTAAGCTTCGCGTGTCTTCGAACAACTGTATCAAGGCCATCTTGTCGTCATCGGCTGGCGGAGCGCCATGCCGGAACAGCTCGGCTAGCCATTCTTCACTTTGCGCCTGATCATTGGCGCATAACATGCCCGTCGCCATGCCGTGGGCGTATCCTGCTGAAAGGTCTGGGTCATTTTGTACAACTATTGCATTAATTACTTGGTAAGTCATAAATTTCACATAATTATTCCACTATCGCGGACTTAAAATACGGCTTATGCTACCATGATCATTAACTTGGATAATATTTGTTAATCTTGCATTGCTCCGCAAGAGGCAGATATCGCCTGTCAATTTGCTTGCAACAACCTAGTTACCGTCATGACACAATCAAATCAATCTTTAGAGTTAAGAGACCTCGAAGAAAAGCTGGATCAGCTCATCGAGGAATATACTAACGTAAAAAATGAAAACAGTTCGCTGAAAACCAAACAGGATTCGTTAGTTCGGGAAAAAGCTAAGCTTTTGGAGAAAACCACACTGGCCAGAACCCGGGTTGAAGCCATGATTGCACGTCTGAAAGCAATGGAGAACGGATCATGAACAAGAAGCTCCAGCCTGTGTCGCTGACCATTATGAGCAAGGAATATAAAATTGCCTGCGCGCCCGAAGGGCAAAGCGACCTGATCCAATCGGCTCAGCAGCTCGATATGCAAATGCGCCAGATGAGAGATTCCGGCAAGGTCGCCGGCGCTGACCGAATTGCGGTTATGGCCGCGCTTAATTTGGCTCACGAGTTACAAGTGGTGAAAAATCAAAATGCCATGCTCACCCAAACCTTGAGTGAACGCCTGGCAAAAATGACTGACAAAATAGAAAACGTTTTAGAAAATTCTTAAACGCGGTAAAATATGATTTAGCATTTCCTGCGGCGTTCGAGAGTGTGCTGGGTGTTTCCTGAACCTGTTATAACCCCGGGGGCGGATACCAGTATTGGTGAGCATGCCCGTTTTATACGGGAAGCCTGAT
>Ga0208392_1000020_pt1 | contig 33875 bp, 18 predicted proteins | sample LakWasMeta3_LOW4_2_FD_183855 | JGI IMG/M metagenome (GOLD analysis project Ga0208392, IMG submission 183855) | Freshwater sediment methanotrophic microbial communities from Lake Washington under simulated oxygen tension - Sediment Metagenome... | ecosystem: Environmental > Aquatic > Freshwater >... | reverse complement strand
GGCTACGCAGCCGCCGATGTGCTGAACAAGATCACGCCAGCCGATATTTCCGATCCGCAGGAAGTAATCTCGCGTGCCAAGGCGCTGAGCGATGAGTTATCCACGTCGATTTCGCCGGGCTTCGAAGCCTTGGCGTTTAAGGCCTCACGTGGCATCGAAGACATCTACGAACTGACCTATATCCGTAAAGATGGCAGCCGCTTCCCGGCGGTCGTGTCAGTCACTGCACTGCGCGATGCTCAAAAAACTATTATCGGCTACTTGCTGATTGGCACCGATAACACCACTCGCAAGCAGATAGAAGCGGAGCAGCAGTTGCTCGACCAGCGTCTACGGGACCAGCAGTTCTACACGCGCTCATTGATTGAGTCCAATATCGACGCGATCATGACTACCGATCCGTCCGGCATCATCACGGATGTCAACAAGCAGATGATGGCGCTTACCGGTTGCCAGCGCGACGAATTAATCGGCGCAGCGTTCAAGGATTATTTTACCGATCCGGAGCGGGCCGAAGCGAGTATCAAGCTGGTGTTAAGTGAAAAAAAGGTCACCAACTACGAGCTCACCGTGCGAGCTCGAGACGGTAAGGAAACGGTGGTCTCCTACAATGCGACCACCTTTTATGACCGAGATAGGACTTTGCAAGGCGTATTTGCCTCTGCGCGCGACATCACCGAGCGTAATCGTCTGGATCAGGTGCTGCAAGAAAAAAACGCCGAACTGGAGAGCGCAAAGTCTTTGGCGGAGAAGGCCAACCTCGCCAAATCGGATTTTCTTTCCAGCATGAGTCATGAGTTGCGCACCCCACTCAATGCCATTCTCGGCTTCGCCCAACTGCTGGAAGTCGGCAATCCGCCGCCAACGGCCGCCCAGATTTTAAGGTTACAACAGATTATCAAAGCCGGCTGGTATTTGCTGGACCTGATTAACGAGATCCTCGATCTTGCGGTGATCGAGTCCGGCAAGCTGTCGCTATCGCGGGAAGCCGTGTCGCTGATTGAGGTCATCCAAGAATGTCAAGCCATGATCGAGCCGCAGGCGCAACAGCGAGGCATCATCTTGAGCTTTCTGCCGTTCGACCACAGCTGGTTTGCCAACGCCGATCGAACCCGGGTTAAACAGGTCCTAATCAACTTGCTGACCAATGCGATCAAATACAACCGCGAGCATGGAACGGTCGAGGTGCAGTGCACCGAGAGCAGTCCGGACCGCATACGCATCCGCATCAAAGACAGCGGTGCCGGATTGACCCCGGTAAAGCTGGCGCAGCTGTTTCAGCCGTTCAATCGTCTCGGGCAAGAGACCGGTGCCGAGGAAGGTACGGGTATCGGCCTGGTGGTCACCAAGCAGCTAATCGAACTGATGGGCGGCGCGATCGGTGTCGAAAGCACGGTCGGTGTCGGCAGCGAATTCTGGATTGACCTGATCAAGGACGTCACACCGCAACTGGCCGCAGGACACACTCCGGCTGCGGAACTGGCGCCGCGATCTCAGGGCAATCCGGCGGTGCGTACGCTGCTCTATGTTGAAGACAATCCGGCCAACCTGATGCTGGTCGAGCAAATTATTGAGAATCACCCCCATATCCGTATGTTGAGCGCCCGCGACGGTTATCACGGTATCGCGTTGGCCCGTGCCCATCTCCCCGATGTGATCCTGATGGACATCAACCTGCCCGGTATCAGCGGTGTCCAAGCGCTCAAAATTCTGCGCCAAGACCCTGCAATTGCGCACATTCCGGTCATTGCCCTCAGCGCCAATGCCATGTTCCGTGATATTGAGAAGGGACTGGCGGCAGGATTCTTCCGCTACCTCACCAAACCCATCAAGATCAATGAATTCATCAGCGCGTTGGATGATGCCCTGGAATGTTCTGAAATGGAATTACCCCATGCCAATGAAACCGGACCCCTACAATGATTAGCGAGCAAGACATTCTTAATGCAAGTATTCTGATCGTTGACGATCAGCAATCCAATGTACATTTGCTTGAAGAAATGTTGAGTGATGTCGGCTATGCCCGCGTTACCTCGACAATAGATCCTTATGCGGTTTACGAACTGCATCGCAAAAATCGCTACGACCTGATCCTGCTCGATCTGCAGATGCCCGATATGGATGGTTTCCAAGTGATGGAAGGTCTTAAGGACATCGAAACCGAAGGTTATCTTCCGGTCCTGGTGATTACCGCCCAGCCTAGCCACAAGTTGCGAGCGCTAGCGGTCGGCGCGAAAGATTTTGTCAGCAAACCGTTCGATCTGGTTGAAGTACGGACGCGTATCCATAACCTGCTGGAAGTGCGGCTGCTATATAGAAAACTTGAGAACTACAGCAAGGTACTGGAACAAACGGTGCTCGAACGGACCGCCGAACTACGCGAAAGCGAAGCACGTTTTCGCCGACTGACTGAGCTGTCGTCGGATTGGTATTGGGAGCAGGATGAGGACGGGCATTTCACCAAGATTTTCGGTCCGGTACTTGAAATGCTCGGAATCCAGGTCGATGACGCGCTGGGCAATACTCGGGATGACCAAGGCGCGAACTGGAATGTAAGCGAGCGCAAGATACTTGAAGCGAATCTGTCTGCCAGGCGCCCCTTCCTTGACTTTGTCTACAGCAGGACCAATCCCGACGGTTCCAGACAATATTTAATGGTAAGCGGGGAACCAATGTTCGATCCTTCCGGCCGTTTTACCGGCTACCGTGGAATAGGTAAAGACGTGACCGAAACGATGTACTCTAAAAATGCATCATCAATTTAATTAACTGATGTTACGTACGCACACGATAGAAAAATCGCAGTCCACGAAACAGCAGTGATTAACAAAATTTCCCAATTCACAAACTTCAGCCGGTAAAGACGTACCGGCATGGATGTGAATGCGTAGAACCCAACGTGGTTCTAACTACCCCCATTCGTCGCCATATGACGCTTATGTACGGTAACGCACGGTTGGCAACTGAGGAAAGGTATCTAATGGTTGTCGATGGTTCTTAGCTGCAAGTTGTTTTGTAATAGGTTCATCCGGATTTCGAGGAAGAAAGTGGCAGTTGTTGCAATGATTAGTTATCGCAACATTTGCTTTAGACATTTAATTCAATGGACAACATATCATGAAAAAGTTTTACCAACCCAGATCGTTTCGAGCCATGCATGGCATCGGCGTAGCTACTGCAATATTTGTAGCCGGTTGCGCAGGCATTCCGGCGCCTACTGAACAAATAGCTGTTTCCAAAGTTGCGGTAACGAATGCGAGCGCCGCGGGAGGGAACGAGTTTGCACCGATACCGCTAAAGGCTGCAATGGATAAGATGGATGCCGCCGAGCAGGCCATGATGCAGCAAGATTATCTACGCGCAGGCCAACTGGCAGAACAAGCGCAGTTTGACGCTCAACTAGCCTCAGCGACGGCGCGTTCAGTCAAGGCACAGAAAGCAGCAAGTGCATTACAAGAAGATAATCGAGTGCTACGCCAAGAAATCGACCGTAAAACCCAATAATGATTACCGGAGTCCATCATGCAAAATAACCGATACTTTCCAATGACTTTAATCGCTGTCGCGGTTATTTCCGGCTGTAGTTCCATGCCGCAAAATCAATCTCTCACCGAAGCGCATAGCCATTACAACAGTGCACGAACCAATCCCGAAGTCACCGGTCTGGCTGCACTTGAATTAAAAAACGCAGGCGACACGCTGGACAAAGCGGATAACGCTTTAAACAAAGATGAAGACGATGACGTGGTTAATCATTTGTCCTATATCGCCACGCAACAAGTTGGCATTGCGCAGCAAGTAGCCACACGGAAAACAGCCGAATTAGCGGTTACCAACGCCGGAGCCGAACGCAATGAAACCCGCCTTGAGGCGAGAACCGCAGAAGCCGATGCGGCTCATGCGCTGATCGCAAAACAGGCCCTGGAGCTTCAGGCCTTGAATGCCAAGAAAACCGAACGCGGCATGGTAATCACCCTGAACGACGTGCTATTCAGTACCAACAAGTCGCAGCTGGCATCGGGCGGAATGCGCAATGTACAAAAACTGGCCGATTTTCTGACTCAATACCCGCAGCAGAAAGTATTGGTTGAAGGTTATACCGACAGCATCGGCAGTGAGAGTCACAACCAGGAACTTTCCGACCGACGCGCTTATGCAGTGCGGACGGCTTTGACGGATATGGCGATCAGCAGCGATCGTATTGCCGCACGCGGTTATGGCGAGGCGTTTCCGGTGACCGGCAATGAAACTGCCGCCAGTCGTCAGTTGAATCGTCGCGTGGAAATTATCCTTTCCGACGAGAACGGCAATATTGTTCCGCGCTAGGCCGGCTTCTTTAATCGTCGCTCTTTGAAACACAAACCGACGCAAATTAGCCTAAAAACACTATCCACAATAAAGAGAACATCATGAAAACTAAAGAAGAATATATAGACAATTTGGCGGCGGAACTGAAAGACTGGAGTACCCAGATTGATCTTTTGACGGCCAAGACGGAGAGCGCAGCGGCTCATGTCAGGGTCAAGTACATCGAAGAACTCAATGGCTTACATGCCAAACAGCAAAAAGCCGCTGAAACAATGAAAGAGATGCAGGAAACCGGCGGCGATGCATGGGAAACGGTTAAAGTGACCGCCGATAAGGTCTGGGATGACCTGAGGATTGGCCTGGCAGACGCTACTTCCAAATTCAAATAAGCTGAGTTAGCTTTTCCCGATAGCTGGATTTTGGATATTGCCGCCAGCTTTCTTCCCTTCGTTACACACATCATCGAATCGCCCAAGGATCAAGGTCACGCCGTTTGAAATGGTTTTCAGTTTAATGTTTTTCCAGCAGGAGCTCTACCATGTCACCTGGCACAATCTTATTCGTAATTCTCATCCCGATGTTCGTTGGCATTATTCCGGCCTGGCCACATAACCGGGAATGGGGATATGGATCCAGCGCGGGATTCGGGCTGATACTGCTCATCTTACTGATACTGACCTTATAGGGCAGAATCCGGCTCCGAAATAACTATTCAGATACCGAAGAAAGCCATGTTGTATCGCGGTTCCTTCTCACGTTGGTAGCTACCTGTGCCCTCATGGTCAACCTGGATGCGGGAGAGGGATTTTGCGTTTCGCGCTGAATAGTTACTTTTTATTTTTATTGAAACCCAGAGAATCATAATGACGCTACAACAACGAAGAAGTCATATTAGGGTCGAGCATCCTGGAGGTGAAGAACCTATACGATTCGAATTGTTTAGTATCGAACGGCTCGAACAACATGCTGTGAGTTTAGCGCAAGCGCAAAAAGTCAGTCGTCGTAAGGAAGGGCCAAAACTGATTCCGCGAGTGCAGGATAATGCCAGGGTATTGCTTGATGTTTATACGGATGTCGCCAGAGCGGTACGAGAGCGACATGCGATCACGCCGGCAGCGGAATGGCTATTGGATAATTTTCATGTGATCGAAGCGCAGATCAGCGACATCCTGGTCGACTTGTCCGAAAATTATTATCGTGAGTTGCCCAAATTGGCGGAAGGCGCTTTGGCTGACTATCCCCGCGTTTATGGTGTCGTCTGGGCATTGGTTGCCCATACCGACAGCCGATTCGTCACGGAATCGCTGACGCATTTCATCAGGGCTTATCAAAACGTTACCCCGCTCACGCTCGGTGAGCTCTGGGCGATACCGATTACTTTGCGGATGTTGCTGGTGGATAATCTTCGCCGTTTGTCCGTCCGGATTACCCGCTCTCAAACCGGCCGCCGACTGGCTGACGAGTTCGTTGACAAGGTCGAACAAATAACCGCCCAGATCGATAAGCCTTATCTATCGCTGCCTGCGCCGGTATTACCCGATGCACCGCTACGTCAAGCGTACGCAGTTCAGATTTTGCAGCGTTTGCACGATCCTCATGCGGGCGCCATGCTTTCCTTGGACTTTCTGAATGACTGGCTCAACGAGCAAGGTGCCAGCCTTGATGAAATCGTGCATCGCGAACATGCCGATCAGATTGCCGATAACTTAACGGTGCGCAATATTATCACCAGCATGCGCGCCATCTCCGCGTTTGACTGGTCCCAGTTCGTCGAGGAGGCGAGCTTGGTGGATACCTGCCTGCGCGCTCACGACGGCTACGGTACCATGGATTTTATGACTCGCGATCGTTATCGCCACGCGATTGAGGATCTTGCCAAGCGCTCGGTGCATTCCGAGGTGGAGATAGCTAAGAAGGTGATCGGCAAGGTTCAGCAAGCCGGCGAGTACTTGGATGCCGACGAACGCCGACAGGAACCCGGCTATTATTTGATTGGCGCAGGGCGCTACGCGTTCGAGCGGGAAATCGATTATCGGCCTGTGTTTAAACAGCAATTGCTGAGATTTTATGTTGCTCACGCGGGGCTTGCTTATGTGGGCAGTCTCAGCCTGTTAACACTGTTGCTGCTTTCAATTCCTTTGAGTGCGAGTTGCGCCGCCGGGCTTGGCGGATTTGAGCTGTTCCTGCTCGCGCTGTTCGGGTTTTTTCCCGCATCGGATATCACGGTCAGTCTGGTCAATCGACTGATCATTATGCGTCTTCCGCCACGTCATCTGCCGAGGCTTGAATTGAAGGACGGTGTACCCGACACGCTGAGTACCTTTGTCGTCGTACCGACGATGTTCGTCAGCGAGGCCGGTGTTAAGGAGCAAGTCGAGCAGATGGAAATTCGCTATTTGGCTAATCCGGACGGTCAGGTGCGCTTTGCGTTGTTGTCGGATTGGGCGGACGCGGATCAGGAAATAATGCCGGACGATGACCTGTTGTTAAGCATAGCCGTTGCGGCGGTGACCGCGCTTAATGGTAAGTACGCAGAACAACGGTTTTTTATCTTTCATCGCAAACGCTTATGGAATCCCGGCGAAGGCAAATGGATGGGCTGGGAACGCAAGCGCGGCAAGTTGCAAGAGTTCAACCGTCTGTTGCGGGGTGCCGGCGATACTTCATTTCTGCCGATTGACGGCGAACCGGCTGTAGCTCCATCCGGGGTCTGTTATGTCATTACCCTGGATGCCGACACCAAGTTGTCGATGGGTTCCGTTGCACAATTAGTGGGTGTGGCCGCCCATCCGCTTAACCGGCCGGTGTTTGATCCGGCTACCCAATGTGTCGTGGAGGGTTACGGTATTTTCCAGCCACGCGTCACCGCGACGCTGCCGCAGCAGCAAGAACGCTCGATGTTTCACCAGATATTTGCCGGCGCATCCGGCACCGATGCTTACTCCAGCGAGGTGTCGGAACTTTATCAGGATCTGTTTTCACTCGGCACATACAGCGGCAAGGGCTTATATCATGTCGACACCTTTGAAGCTACATTGGCGGGCCGCGTACCGGACAATACCCAGCTTAGTCATGACTTGTTCGAAAGCATATTCGTGCGCTGCGCCCTGGTCAGTGATATTGAGTTTTTCGATGAATTTCCATCCCATACCGAGGTTGAAGCATCACGGCAACACCGTTGGACTCGCGGCGATTGGCAACTGTTACCCTGGATTTTCGGAGCTCACGGCAAGGGTATGCCGATCATCGGGCGTTGGAAGATGCTCGACAATCTGCGCCGATCCCTTTCCGCACCGGGTGCTTTTTTTGCACTGGTCGTCACCTGGGCTATTCCGAACGCGCCGCAGTTGATGCTGGTCGGGTTCGTAATGACGGCGTTGGGTTTTCCTGTGATTCTGGCGATTACCAGCGGGTTTGCGTTGCCCCGTCGAGGCATCTCGTTGGGAACTTGCTTGCGCGCGGCGGGAGAAAATATGCGCTGTGCAATCGGCAACAGCCTGGTGGCATTGGCTTTACTGGCACAACAGACTTGGTTAATGGTGCATGCGATCGTCAGCACGTTGGTACGACTGTTTATTACTCGAAGCCAATTGCTGAAGTGGGTTACCGCCCTGCAGGCCAAAACAGCGTCGGGTCACGCGCTGAAGAACCTTATCGGTCCGCTGTGCAGTTCGTCCACGATCGTTATCGGAACCGCTGCCGTCATACTGATTTTTAATCCGCTTGCAATCACGTCGGCTATGCCGTTTCTGCTGTTATGGTGGCTGGCCCCGGTTGTCGCGCGGGCGTTGAGCCTGCCGCCCAGGCTCGATCAGGCCGAATCTCTACAGCCGCAGGATAGCGTGAAGCTGCGCTTGATCGGAAGGCGTATCTGGCGTTTTTTTACGACTTTTGTAACCGCAGAAGAGAACCATCTGCCGCCGGATAATTTTCAGGAAGATCCGCTACCGGTTATCGCCCATCGCAGTTCGCCGACTAATTTCGGCCTGTATCTGTTGTCCATCGTAGCCGCTCGCGATTTCGGCTGGATTGGCTTAATCGACACTGTCGACCGGCTTGAAGCCACGCTGGCCACGTTGATTGCACTGCCGCGACTACACGGCCATTTTTATAACTGGTACGACACTCGCGATCTGCATATGCTGGAACCCCGCTATGTATCGACCGTCGACAGCGGCAATCTGGCGGGACATCTGCTGGTGTTGAGCGAGGCATGCCGGGAAATGCAGAGGCGACCGCTCGCACTGTCTACTGCATTAACCGGGGTGACCGATACGCATCGATTGCTAATGGACGCGCTCACTACCATTAGCGACGACCGGCGTACGCTGATCGCACTGAAAGAGCTGCGGCAAAAAGCAATCGTCTTCGCTATTCTTTTAGAAAATCATCCAGTCGACGCGAACGGATGGAGCCTTCTATGGCGGCAGTTGACACTCGGTGCCGACACGCTTCATGACTTGGCGCGCGCCTATGCCGCTGAGCGCGGCGATACCGACGACAATGAAGTGCTGGCGTGGTCTACGTTGCTGCGCGATGACATTCGCTCTCATGTGCGTGATGTGAATAGCCTGGTTCCCTGGGTCCATTTTGCCAACCGGCTTGATGCGGAATCCAAAGTGCAGCATCCGCATTCCGAGGCGTTTTATCAACAGCTAACTCTGAAAACTCACTTGCGTGATCTTGCCGGTTGCTATGTTCAAGACTTGGTTGAACTCAAGGTATCGAGCGTACCGGTGCCGAGTGGCTTGGAAAACCTATTGCAACATGCCGGTAAGCAAGCCGAAATACTGACGCAGCGCCTGGAAAGCATGGTGATACAACTGGAATCCTTGTTTCACGAAATGGATTTTCGCTTTCTTTACGACAGCCAATGCCATATGTTCGCACTGGGTTACCGCGTGACGGAAGGTGCTCTTGATTCCAGCTATTACGATATGTTGGCTTCCGAAGCGCGTCTTTCCAGTTTAGTGGCCATTGCCAAGCGCGATGTGCCGAGTACGCACTGGTTCCACCTTGGCCGGAGAGTGACGCGTGCCGCGCACGGTACTGTATTACTGTCGTGGTCGGGGTCGATGTTCGAATACCTGATGCCTTCTCTGGTGACCTTTACCCCGCGTTACAGCCTGCTCGATCAGACCTGCCGCCTGGTCGTGAAACGACAGATTGAGTACGGCAAGGAACGAGATGTGCCTTGGGGCGTTTCGGAGTCGGCTTTTAACGGGCGCGATCTTTATTTCACTTATCAATATACGGCTTTTGGCGTACCCGGCTTGGGCATGAAGCGGGGGCTCGGCGAAGATTTGGTTATCGCCCCTTACGCCACGGCTTTGGCCGCAATGTACCTCCCGCATGCGGCCGTAGAAAACTTCGACCGTTTGGAAAAAAAAGGCGCATTAGGACGCTTCGGCTTCTATGAAGCGCTCGATTTCACTCCGGTTCGGCTTGCGGAAGGCCAGCCGGTTGCGATAGTGCGTTGCTACATGGCCCATCACCAAGGCATGTCGCTGGTAGCTTTCGCCAATGTCGTGCATGACGGAGCGATGCGTCATCGTTTCCATCGCGCGCCGCTGATCCAGGCGGCTGAATTATTGTTGCAGGAACGCATCCCGCTCGGTGCGGATACGCCTTTTATACCGTTACTCCAGGATCTTTCCGAAGTTAAGGAATCCGCGCAGCCGCCCATTCGGCGCGTACCTTCACCGACGTCTTCGGTGCCTTCCACACACTTGTTGTCTAATGGCCGTTATGCAGTGATGATGACGGCTGCCGGATCCGGCTACAGTCTTTGGCGAAACCTCGCGGTAACACGCTGGCGCGAAGATGTGACGCGAGATGCCTGGGGCAGTTATATTTATCTGCGTGACGTGGCAAGCGGCCAAGTATGGTCTGCCGGATACCAGCCGACCACGACAGTTCCCGAACACTATGAAGTGGTCTTTGCTGAAGATCGTGTCCGCATTACCCGAACCGACGACGGCATCGTCAGCTCCTTGGAGATCGTCGTCTCGCCTGAAGACGATGCGGAAATCCGCCGCTTGAGTTTAACTAATAATGGGCTGCGCACCCGGGAAATCGACATCACTTCTTATGCCGAGATTGTACTCGCTCCACCTGCGGCCGATATTGCGCATCCCGCTTTTTCTAATTTGTTCATTCAGACCGAATATCTGCCTCAGGCGCGCGGGCTGATCGCGCAGCGCCGTCCACGTACAGCCGACGATTCGAATATCTGGGCAGCACACGTACTTGCCGATGGTCGAATCGACGGATTGCAATATGAAACCGACCGAGCGCGTTTTGTCGGGCGAGGACAAACGCTACGGGAACCGATTGCGGTCATGGATGGTCGACCGCTCACCAACACGGTGGGCGCCGTTCTCGATCCGATTTTCAGCCTGCGCACACGGGTATGTATTGCTGCGGGTGCCACCGAACACGTGACGTTTACTACTCTGGTCGCCGCTTCACGGCAGGCGGCGGAAGAGTTGGCCGACAAATACCATAATGTGGTGGCGTTCGAGCGCGTATCCGCGATGGCCTGGACTTATGCTCATGTGCAGCTGCATCACCTTCGTACCCGGCCGGACGAAGCTCAGCTGTTTCAGGACCTGGCTAACCGCTTGCTGTATATCGATCCCTCGCTACGGTCGGCAGGCAAGTTGATGCAGATGAATACCTTGAATGTCTCCGGACTATGGCGGTACGGCATTTCGGGAGATCGACCGATCGTATTGTTACGGGTAACTGAATTTGAAGACCGGACTATGGTCGAACAATTGTTACGCGCCCACGAGTATTGGCGCATGAAAGGCCTTGCCGTCGATTTGGTGATCTTGAACGGAAAGGAGTTGTCTTATATTGAGGATTTGCAGATTTTATTGGAGGGCATGGTGCGCGAAAGCAGGGCACTTTCTGCTCATCACGAGCATGAAAGAGAGGGGGCGATTTTTGCCATGCGGAGCGACCGACTCTCGGCAGAAGAACTGATATTACTGCAAACGACCGCACGTGCAGTATTGATCAGTAGCCGGGGTACGTTGGCCGAGCAACTGTTGAGGTACCTGCGGCCTGCGGCGGCTTTTGTTGCACCAAAAACCTTGCCCGCTCCCGGAGCTCATTCGCCTGCGTTGGCTGTCCCGCCGCTCGAGTTCTTCAACGGACTGGGCGGCTTTGCCGAAGACGGACGCGAATATGTGATTGTGCTCGACAACGGCCAGTGGACACCGGCTCCCTGGGTCAATGTGATCGCCAATGCCGAGTTCGGCTTTATGGTATCGGAGTTGGGCAGCGGTTGCACCTGGTGCGGGAACAGCCGCGAAAACCAGTTGACGCCGTGGTCGAACGATCCGGTCAGCGACTCGCCCGGAGAAGTTTTCTATTTGCGTGACGATGACACCAACGAATTGTGGAGTCCGACCGCTCTGCCGATTCGGGTTGACAATGCCAGTTACCTGATACGCCACGGGCAAGGCTATAGCCGTTTCGAACATGTTTCCCATGGAATACATAGCGAGCTTTTGCAATTTGTCAGCCCGGACGACCCGGTCAAGATATCGTCTTTGACCTTGACCAATGTTTCCGGACGAACCCGCAGGCTGACAGTCACGGCTTACGTGGAATGGGTGTTGGGCGCTTCGCGTAGCGTGACCGCAGCTCATGTGATTACAGAACTTGATTCGGATACCGGCGCGCTGTTTGCTTACAATCCCAGAGACATAGAATTCGGCCATCGTATTGCTTTCGCCGATCTAGGCGGCCTACAGACCGGATGGACCGGGAATCGAGCGGAATTTATCGGTCGCAACGGCAGTCTGGCAGCACCGGCGGGTTTGTTAAGTTCGAATGAGCTGAAAAACACTATCGGCGCAGGGCTTGATTCGTGTTCGGCACAGCAGATGATGATTGAGCTTGAGCCTAACGGACGCATTGAAATCGGCTTTTTGTTGGGACAAGGCAATGACCGCTCTCATGCCCGCGAGTTGGTACAGCGTTATCGAACCACCGAAGCTGCAACGACATTTACTCAAGTGACGCAGTTATGGGACCAAGTGCTCGGCAAAGTTCAGGTAAAAACGCCGGACCGGGAGCTCGATATTCTGTTAAACCGATGGCTGCTGTATCAAACTCTGAGTTGCCGCATGTGGGCCAGGGCCGGTTTTTATCAGGTAGGCGGGGCATTCGGTTTTCGCGATCAGCTGCAAGACAGCATGGCATTGACTGTCTCCCGTCCCGATCTGACGCGCGCTCATCTTCTTAATGCCGCCGGGCGTCAGTTTGGCGAAGGCGATGTGCAGCATTGGTGGCATCCTCCTTCAGGCCGCGGCGTGCGTACCCGTTTTTCCGACGACCGTATCTGGCTCGCCTATGCGGTATCTCACTACATCAAGGTGAGTGGCGATACCCGTGTGCTTGATGAGGATGTGCCTTTTCTAGAAGGCCCTGTGTTGGAACCGGAACAAGACGATGCCTATTACCAGCCATCGGAGTCGATACAGCATGCGAGTCTTTTCGAACATTGCGCGCGTGCGCTCGACCTGAGCCTTGAAACGGGGGCGCACGGTCTGCCCCTGATCGGGAGCGGCGATTGGAATGACGGCATGAATAGGGTGGGCAATCAGGGTAAAGGAGAAAGTATATGGCTGGCATGGTTTCTGATCGCCACGCTCATTGAATTTTCAACCGTGGCAGAGGCGCAGGGAGATAACGAGCGGGCTGTCCGCTGGCGCGAGCATGCAGACCGGCTGAAGGTTGCAGTAGAAGCTGAAGGATGGGACGGAGCATGGTATAGGCGCGCCTATTTCGATGACGGCACGCCCCTCGGTTCCGCCGACAACGCCGAGTGCCGCATCGACTCGATTGCGCAAAGTTGGGGTGTCATTTCCGGCGCTGCTGAAACCGAGCGAGCGCAACGGGCGATGAATTCGATGCGGGAATATCTTGTTCGCTATGGCGATGATTTGATGTTGCTATTCACTCCAGCATTCAATAAGACCGAGCGAGACCCAGGTTATATCAAGAGCTACCCGCCAGGTGTGCGGGAAAACGGAGGGCAATATACTCACGCGGCGGTCTGGTCTGTCATTGCCTATGCGATGCTGGGTGAAGGCGATCAAGCGTCGGAGTTGCTGCGCATGCTGAATCCGATCAAGCGCTCATCCAGCCGCACCGGCATCTATGCATATAAGGTCGAGCCGTATGTACTGTCGGCAGATATCTATGCCGAATCGCCCCACGCTCGGCGTGGCGGATGGACTTGGTACACGGGAGCGGCGGGCTGGTATTACCGTGCCGGACTGGAATGGGTATTGGGCTTGCAGGTCAGGGCCGATAAATTGATCTTTAGTCCATGTATTCCCAGCACGTGGGACAGTTACAATATTGTTTACCAGCATGAGAATACTCGCTATGAAATCACGGTTGAAAATCCGGACGGGGCAACGCAAGGTGTTGCGATGATAGAGCTGGATGGAGAGCGCCAGTTAAATGGCATTGCATTACAGAATGACAGGCAACGCCACCAGGTACGGGTGGTCATGGGGCGAGAGCTCTAAATTGGCTTTGGGCATAACCAAGGCTGGGCTTTACTCTCGGCAGGACAGACTGCTCCAAACATATTTGGCCCAACAAGCGAATTTGACGACAGCGGAGGAGATAGAGGTTAATATAGCGGCCGACTTCTTCGTCCGGGCGGAAGGCTAACTTGAAGCCGCTCCTTTTGGCTGTTTGGTTTGCCGGATAATCAAGCCATGCTGGGCTTGTCCGCAAATGGATTTTTTATGTTTTAATGATTTTTGCGTATGTTTTTGAATGTTTTATGCGCTTTCCGGTAGCAGCTTGCGGCGGTTTAGGTTGCGGCTTTTACTAGGGAACAGCTATTTATTCACGAACACCGCACGCACTACGATATGCCACTAAGGTTTTTATGACGACATTACTTTGGCTACAAACCGGCTCCTGCGGCGGCGACACCATGTCGATTCTGTGTGCGGACAGTCCATCGCTTGAAGAACTTGTGGATGAATACGGCATTGATATGCTCTGGCAACCGTCCTTGTCCATAGAGCCGATGAGCAGGCTGGATACTTTGATCGAGGCGATCATTGCGGATCAACAAGCCCTCGATATTTTGTGCATCGAGGGCAGCATCATCACCGGCCCCAATGGCTCGGGCATGTACGATCCGTATCGCGGGCGTTCCAAAATGAGCCTGGTCAGCGAACTGGCTGAAAAGGCTGGATACGTGGTGGCGCTGGGCACTTGCGCATCCTACGGCGGCGTTCATGCCGCGCCGCCCAACCCGACCGATTGCCTCGGTTTGCAGTTCGACAAACAATCCCCCGGCGGATTGCTGCCGATTGAATGGCGCTCCCGCAACGGTCTGCCGGTCATCAATCTCTCGGGTTGTCCGGCGCATCCCAACGCCATGACCAAAACGCTGGCCATGCTGGCATCCGGGCTTTCGGTAGAGCTCGATCATGTTAACCGTCCCAAGGCATTTTTTAATTCTACGGTGCATCAGGGCTGCACCCGCAACGAATATCATGAGTACGACGTAGAAGATACCGAGTTCGGCGGTAAGGCTTGCATGTTCTTCAATCTGGGCTGTCAGGGACCGGTCACGATGGCCACCTGCAATACCGAGCTTTGGAACGGACGCAGCAGCAAGACCCGGGCAGGGGTGCCGTGTTTCGGCTGTACTTCGCCCGACTTTCCCTTGGATCAGGATCTGTTTTTGACTGAAAAAATCGGCACCATACCGGTCCATCTACCGCTGGGCGTGGAGCGGGCCAATTATATGGCCTACAAAAGTCTGGCTCATGACGCGGCTCCCGACCGGGTGCTGAAAAAGAAGATGGACCCTTAACCATGACCAGACGAATCATTCAAATCGACCTTAACCGGGTCGAGGGCGATCTCGATTTTCAACTGGAAATCGAAGATAACAAAGTCGTCGATGCCCGGTGTATCGGCTCCATGTACAGGGGGTTCGAACAAATCCTGATGGGCCGCAAGCCCAAGGATTCTCTGGTGATTACGCCCCGTATCTGCGGCATTTGCGGTACGGCGCAATTGAATGCCGCGGTGCTGGCGCTGGAACATATCGGCCGCATTCCGGTGCCGCCCGCGGCGATTCGCATCCGCAATTTGTGCTTGATGGCCGAGACGGCACAAAGCGATCTGCGGCAGTCATTCATGTTTTTTACCGCCGATTTTTGCCATTCCAAATACAGCCAGCGGCCGTTTTATGAAAAAGCGCGGGCTGCCTTCCTGCCGTTTAAGGGATGGGCGCATCGCGGCGCTCTGGAATATTCACGGCATATGGTCGAAATCATCGCACTGTTTGGCGGGCAGTGGCCGCATTCTTCCTATATGTTGCCGGGCGGCGTAACCACTCCCGCCAGCAGTCGTCACATCATCGACAGTCTGTCTATTCTTAACAAGCTGACCCGATGGTTTGAACAGACCGTCATCGGAACAGACCTGGATGCTTGGCTGGCGATACAATCCGCCGATGAGTTCTTTACATGGCTAACGGCAAACAACGCTCATGCAGACAGTGCCATCGGGCTGTTTACCCAAATAAGCCGCGATATAGGCTTGCAATACACAGGATTCGGCACTCCGCATATGATCAGCTATGGCGCTTATGATGACCCGAACGATGCGGGGACTTTTTCCCCAGATCGCAAGCACTTGTTCAGAGCCGGTTTCCTGAATGGCGATACCGGCACTATCGAACCTTTCGAACAAGCGGAAATTACCGAGCATGTACGCTATTCCTGGTTCCAGCCATACACAGGCGGGCGCCATCCGTTTCAGGGAAAAACCATTCCTGATTATCAACCCCATTCTGACCGCTATACCTGGTGCAAAGCGCCCCGTTACCAAAATAAAGTCGTGCAGACCGGTCCTTTGGCGGATGCGTTAATCGATGGCGAGCCGCTGATTCGCTCGTTATATCAGGAGGAGGGCGGTAATGCCTGGCTGCGCCAGTTTGCCCGCTTGCACCGTACCGCCCGGCTGTTGCATAAAATGCGCGAAACGTTACACGAACTGGCCGCGCATCCCAACGACCCGCATATGATCTCTCCGAATAAGGAGGAAATCCCCGACGGGGAAGGCTTTGGGCTGGTAACCGCGGCGCGAGGTGCGCTGGGTCATTGGGTGCAGATTACCGATGGCGTTATTAGCCGTTATCAGGTAGTTACGCCAACCGCCTGGAATGCCTCGCCTAAAGACAGCGAAGGCAGGCACGGGCATTGGGAAAGCAGCTTGATCGGTTTGACCGTTGAAGATCCGGACGACCCGGTGGAAATCGGCCATATTATCCGCTCCCACGATCCCTGTCTGGTCTGCACTGTGCATGTACTCGACACAGGCAAACGCATTACTATATGGCCTTAAGCGATGGCTCGGCACATCGTTTGTTTTGGCAATGACTTGCACGGAGACGATGGCTTCGGTAGCCGCATTTATGCTGAACTCTGCCAATTGATGTGGCCGAAAGATGTCGAGCTGTTTAATGCGGGCATTGCAGGGCTCAATGCGCTACGGTTTCTTGAGGATTGCAGTCAGGTGATACTGGTCGATGCTTTGGCCAATTTTGGGAGTGTCGGAGAGGTATTGCTGCTTAGGCCGGATGATTTGGCTGACAGGCCGGAGCAGCTCACCGGCCACGGCCTGGGACTGCCGTATTTGCTGGAGGCCCTTAAAATCATCAGGGAGCCGCTGCCGGAGATTATGATTGTGGGGGTTGAAATAGCCGCCATTAGTTCTTTTTCTCCCGGTCTATCCGATAAAACCGAGCAGGCCGTGGCTAAAGCCGTGTGCTTGATACGGGGGCTTTTTTCGGAATGAGCCGTCAAGGTCAAAATCTTCGTGATGTTATCGTCGAATCGCTAACATTTATGGATTTGGCGGATCCTCCCCGCTGGAAAGGCCGGTTGCAGTTATCCAACAAGCATCGTCCTATCGAGATTCTGATTTTTAATATCGATGGCGAATTTCAGGTTGTCCCAGCCCGCTGTTCTCATGAAGGTTATGATCTGACGCATTGTCAGTTGCTCAATGGTAATCTACTGGTTTGTCCAGCACATAGCCAACACATCGATTTAAATACTTCCGGATTCCGAGTCAAGGAGCAAGACGGTCAATTTCTGGTGTCCCTGAATGAAGACAGCCCGATTAGAATAGCTGAAAACCGGGCCGAAGTTATCTCCGGCAACGACGATAATGAAACGGTGCTCCAACTACGGGAGGAAATCGAAACGCTGCGGCTGGTCACCCTGAAACAGGAACAGCAAATCCGCGTCATCACCCAAAGCATGGATGCCATGCTGAGCGAATCGGAGCAGCAAAAGCTAAAGCTCAAGGAAAAAGTGCTTCAACAGCAAGCTTTCAGTCGTTTTGTTGACCGCGTTATGGATACTATTGACGATCTCCTGATCATTATTAATACGGAAGGCCGGATTTTGCGGCTGAACACGGCGGTGGAACGCGAGCTTGAGTATAGCGAAGATGAATTGCTGGGAACCTGCATCGACGAATTACTGCCGCCTTTCGAACAGCAGCAGCTTGCCGGGCAATTGCCGGCTTTACCCTGGCCGGTCCGATCAGTGCTGTTGGAAACCGTCCGGCTTAAAGGATTCTATAACTGTGAGCATGAGCTGTTGGGTAAAAACAGAAGCAGCACAAACCTTGTCTATTGGTTGAAGAGCAGTTTGCTGCATTCGGAGCAGGGCAAACTGGAAGGCGCAGTCGTGACGGCGTTGAATATCACCGAATTAAAAAATCGGGAAACCCAATTGCGATTGAGCGCCAAAGTCTTCGAGAACAGCAGCGAGGCGATTTTTATTACCGATCCGCAAGGGACTATTCTCGAAGTCAATGCCGCATTCTGCTCGATGTCCGGCTATGAGCGCTCCGAAATTCTTGGCCGAAATCCTCGCGTATTCAAGTCCGAGCTACATGATCAGTCGTTTTATAAACGCATGTGGCACTCATTGTTAAGTGAAGGCGGATGGAAAGGTGAAATCTGGGATCGCCGAAAAAACGGCGAACTCTGTCCGATGCTGCTCAGCATCAACGCTGTCACCGACAACCGGGGCCAGTTAACGCATTATGTGGCAATTTCCACGGACATCAGTCATCAGAAACAAACGGAACAGGAGCTCAAACAGTTAGCGTACTATGATGTACTGACCAATCTCCCCAACCGGTCGCTTTTCAAGGATCGGTTTGAGCACGAAATTCGCTTGGCGCAACGTGATAACACCAGCCTGGCTTTGTTTTTTCTTGATCTGGATCATTTCAAGAACGTCAACGACACGCTCGGCCATTGGGCAGGCGATTGTTTATTGCAGGCCATCGGAGCTCGCATTCAAAACTGCTTACGCAAAACAGACACCGTTGCTCGTATGGGGGGCGATGAGTTTACCATCATACTGCCCGGTTTAAACAAAGTCGGTGAAAGCACCGAGATTGCCCGGAAACTGATCAAGGTCATAAAAAAACCGGTACAAGTTAAAGATCATATGGTTTTTGTCGGCGTTAGCATCGGCATTGCCATCTTTCCCGATAACGGCACTGATTTCAATACCTTGACCAAGCATGCGGATGCCGCCATGTATGCATCCAAAGCGAAAGGCCGGGGGTCATTCCAATACTTCGAAGCCGGTATGAACGAGGCAGCGCATCAGAGGCTGTCGCTGGAAAGCGCATTGCGGCTGGCCGTTGAGCGAGGGGAATTCGAGCTTTATTATCAGCCCAAAGCCGATAGCAGTTTAAGTCGAATTACCGGCGCCGAAGCACTGATCCGATGGAAGAGGCCAGGTTTGGGAATTGTACCGCCGGACCGCTTCATTGCTATTGCCGAGGAAACGGCTTTAATTATTCCTTTAGGAAAATGGATACTCAAAACAGCCTGCCTGCAAGCCAAGATCTGGGCCAAGCAAATGGCGGGGTTTCGAATCGCGATCAATCTGTCGCCTTTGCAGCTTCTGGCCGATGATTTTATTGTTGTTCTCGACCAGATTCTGGCCGAAACCGGCACTGATCCCGAATGGATTGAATTAGAAGTGACCGAGGGCTTGGTGATGCACGATATCAATAAAGTAACCGAACGATTACAGCAAATCCGGGAGCGCGGCATTCACGTCGCCATGGACGACTTCGGCACCGGCTATTCGTCCTTATCCTACTTGCGAAAATTGCCGATCCAGACACTTAAAATCGACCGATCGTTTATTATGGCTTATACCGATGATCCTGGCTCGAACGAGGCTGCATTTATCAAGACCATCATATCTCTTGGGCAGATTTTGGATATGAAGGTCGTTGCCGAAGGTGTTGAAACCGAATCCCAATTGACACTGTTACAGTCTTATAATTGCCATGAGATTCAAGGATATTATCTGTCGCCTCCGCTGACAGCGGATGAATTTCAGAGACGCTGGATCGACCGTGGGCTGCCGAATAAATGCAACACCATGAAAATCACAGGGTAAGGACAGGTATGCATGAGCTGTCGTTACTTGAGAATGTGCGGGAAATGCTCGTAAAAAATGCACTGAGCCAAAGTTTCAGCAAAGTCGCCAAAGTGACTCTGGAAATAGGCAGATTTTCCAATGTTGAGCCGGACGCATTACGTTTCTGCTTTGATGTCGTCATGAAGGATTCGTTGGCAGAAAATGCCGAGTTGATTATTGCCGAAGTCGATGGGCTTGGAGTTTGTCCGCAATACCGGCGGCAATTGGCAATGACAACCTTATACGATGCTTGTGTCAATTGCGGCAGCCCTTTTGTTAAAGTTATTCAGGGCTTTGAAATGAAGATTAAAGACTTAACCGTTATTTGAGTTTTGTTACAGAGCATCAACCCAATAAAAAAGCCTTATATGTAGATACAAGGCTTTTTTATATTTCAGGGTCGGTTTGCCGGTTACGCCGAACATGAACCTGACCTTGATTAATCAACGGTCCATTGCACCAAGCCGCTGTATGCCGTGGCGATAACAATCAAGCCAAAAGCTATTCGATACCAGGCAAAAATAATGAAATCATGATGGCTGATATAACGTAGCAAGGCCTTGATTGCGAGCAGTGCGCTGAGAAATGCGGCGATCAGTCCAGCGGCAAAATAGGGGGCGTCAGTTGCCAAGTCTAATAAATCGCGGTGTTTGTATAAGTCATAGAGGCTGGCGATGATCAGTGTCGGAATCGCCAGGAAGAAGGAAAATTCGGTTGCGGCTTTACGCGAAAGCCCGAATAGCAAGCCGCCGATGATGGTTGCGCCGGAGCGCGAAGTGCCGGGAATCAACGCAAAAGCCTGGGCGATACCGAGCTTTAATGCGTCCAATGGACTCAAATCTTCAACTGCGTGGATGCGGATTTTATGTTCGCGTTTTTCCGCCCAGATAATGATGAAAGCGCCAATGATAAAAGCCAGGGCTACCGGGAGAGGCTTGAACAGCACGGCTTTAATGTATTTGCCGAACAGTAAACCCAGGCTCGCCAAGGGCACAAAAGCTATCATCAGGTTAAAGGCGAACTTTTGTGCCGATTTCTGGGTGGGCAAGCCCACAATAACGGCAGCGATTTTGGTGCGGTATTCCCAGCACACTGCCAGGATAGCGCCGACCTGAATAACAATTTCAAATAATTTGCCTTTGTCATCATTAAAGTTCAGCAAGTCGCCAACCAGAATCAAGTGCCCGGTACTGGAAACCGGTAAAAATTCGGTCAGGCCCTCAACAATGCCCAGAATGATAGTTTTAAGCGTTAAGATAAGATCCATGTTTTGTCGATAAGATGAGTGATTCGGTAGGTAAAAAGTCCGACTGCTCCGGTTTCAGGCAGGCTCATCTATAATAAACTGTCATGATGTAAATAACCAAATATCGGTCAGTTCTACCGGAATCTGACATTCCGCTTTCGGCAGCAAATGACTAAAACGGGTGCATTGCCCCCACTGCATTGTTTATACTATGCTGAATAACCAGAGTGTTTCTGGCCTTGTTTTTAGTATTTAAGTAAAATGGCGGGTTACGCTCATGCGCCTTGATGAGTAACCTAATTAACATTTTTAATCCATGCCTACTCGTTGTAACAGGATCTAGCAATGACCAATAGTTTAATCTCAAAAATCACCGGACAGAATGACGTCGATCCAGCAGAAACCAGGGAGTGGATTGAAGCGCTCCAAGCCGTGTTGGAGCACGATGGCAGTGAGCGTGTACACTTTCTGATTGAACAGTTGGTTGCAGTAACCCGGAGTGCGGGATTCGACATCCCTTTTAGCGCCAACACCGCTTATATCAATACTATTCCTGTTGCGCAACAGGCCCAGTTTCCCGGCGACGTTACTTTAGAACACAATATTCGCGCTTATGTGCGCTGGAACGCCATGATGATGGTGTTAAGGGCGAATAAGCACACTAATGTCGGCGGGCATATTGCCAGTTTTGCTTCGGCGGCAACTTTGTATGATGTCGGATTTAACCATTTCTGGCGTGCGCCTTCGGATCAACATGACGGCGATTTGATTTATACTCAAGGTCACTTAACGCCGGGCGATTATGCCCGCGCGTTTTTGATGGGACGATTAACGCTGGAACAGATGGATAACTTCCGTCAGGAAGTGAACGGCAACGGCTTATCGTCTTATCCTCATCCCTGGTTGATGCCGGATTTCTGGCAATTCCCGACGGTTTCCATGGGGCTTGGGCCGATTATGGCTATTTATCAGGCTCGTTTTATGCGCTACCTACAGGATCGCGGTTTTGCCGACACTTCGAATCGTAAGGTTTGGAGTTTTCTGGGAGATGGTGAAACTGATGAACCCGAATCTTTGGGCGCCATCGGCATGGCCGGGCGTGAAAAGCTGGATAATCTGATTTTTGTTATCAACTGCAATCTGCAACGCCTGGATGGACCGGTGCGCGGTAACGGCAAGATCATTCAGGAACTGGAAAGCGAGTTTCGCGGCGCCGGTTGGAATGTGATCAAGCTGGTTTGGGGGCAGCGCTGGGATGCGTTGCTGGCTCGTGATAAAGACGGGCTGTTGGTGGCTCGGATGATGTCCTGCGTCGACGGCGATTACCAAACCTTTAAGGCCAAAGACGGCGCTTATGTGCGCGAACATTTCTTTAATACACCCGAACTGAAAGCGATGGTTGCCGATTGGTCCGATCGCGATATCTGGGAGCTTAACCGCGGCGGGCATGATGCGGTTAAAGTATTTGCCGCTTTCCATGCCGCAGTGCATCATCAAGGGCAACCTACCGTCATTCTGGCTAAAACCATCAAAGGATACGGCATGGGCGAATCAGGCGAAGCCCAAAATATCTCTCATCAACAGAAGAAAATGAGCGCCATTTCGTTAACCAACTTCCGGGATCGTTATGGCTTGCCGGTAACGGATGAGCAATTGCAAGACTTGCCTTACCTCAGCTTTCCGGAAGGCTCAAAAGAACAGGCCTATATGCAGCAGCGCCGCAGTGAGTTGGGCGGTCCTTTGCCCGCCAGAAGGGCAAAATCTTATGCTTTGGACGTTCCGGTATTGAGCGACTTCAAATCATTGCTCGAAGCCAGCGGCGAAGGCCGCGAAATTTCCACCACCATGGCTTTCGTGCGGCTGCTTAATATCCTGATCAAAGATAAAAACATCGGCAAACGCATTGTGCCGATCGTTCCCGACGAATCAAGAACCTTCGGTATGGAAGGTATGTTCCGGCAATTGGGCATCTGGTCTCAGGTCGGGCAGTTGTATACCCCTCAAGATGCCGATCAGCTGATGTTTTATAAAGAAGACAAGCACGGACAGGTGTTGCAGGAAGGCATCAATGAAGCGGGCGGCTTGTGCGACTGGATCGCGGCGGGCACCTCGTATTCAACCCACAACGTGCCGATGATTCCGTTTTTTATTTACTACTCAATGTTCGGTTTCCAACGGGTAGGCGATTTAATCTGGGCTGCTGCCGATCAACGTACCCGAGGCTTTTTGATGGGCGGCACCGCAGGCAGAACCACGCTGAACGGCGAAGGTCTGCAACATGAAGACGGACACAGCCACTTGATGTCGGCAACCGTTCCTAATTGCGTATCTTACGATCCGACTTATGCCTATGAACTGGCCGTGATCATTCAGGACGGTTTGCGGCGCATGTATGTCGAACAGGAAGATGTTTTCTATTACATCACCGTGATGAACGAAAATTATGCGCATCCGGCAATGCCTAAAGGCGCGGAACTGGACATCCTGAAAGGTATGTACAGCTTCAAAAAAGGCGCAAACGCCGCGCCTGTTCCCGACAGTCCTGCGGCATACACTCCATCCCTGGAGATCGCCGCGCCTGTTCCCGACAGGCTTGCGGCATACACTCCATCCCTGGAGATAAAGAAAGCGCCTCGCGTGCAGTTATTGGGCTCGGGAACCATTTTCCGTGAAGTCGAAGCGGCGGCCGAGTTGCTGAGCAACGACTGGGGCGTGGAAGCCGATTTATGGAGCTGCACCAGCTTTACCGAGCTGGCCAGAAACGGTCAATTCTGCGAGCGCTGGAATCGTTTGCATCCGACCGAAACAGCCAAGCAATCCCATGTTGCACATTGTCTTGCCGATGCACAAGGCCCGGTGATTGCCGCCAGCGATTATACTCGCGCCTTCGCAGAACAGATCCGTGCTTATATTTCCGCTCCTTATACGGTATTGGGTACCGATGGTTTCGGCCGTTCCGATACGCGCGAAAATCTACGCCGGTTTTTTGAGGTAGATCGCTACCATGTCACGATTGCAGCGCTAAAAAGTCTGGCAGACTTAGGGCAGTTCGATGCAGCCAAAGTGGATGTGGCAATTGCCAAATACGGCGTTAATCCTGAAGCAGCAGCTCCCTGGCTAATCTAACGGAAGGAAAAAATACATGGCTTCTTTGATTGAAATTAAGGTTCCCGATGTCGGCAATGTCGCAGATATCGATGTAGTAGACGTATTGGTTAAACCGGGCGACGAGGTAAAGCTGGAGCAAACTCTGGCTGTACTTGAGACCGACAAGGCGAGCATGGATCTACCGGCCAGTGCGGCGGGCAAGGTACAGGAGGTATTTATCAAACCCGGCGATAAAGTCTCTGAAGGAACGCTGATTGCGACGGTATTGCCGGGCGCTGAAGAGGGTGGGGCAGCGAAGCAGGAAGAAGCACCGGCACAGCAAACTCCGGTACAGCAAGAAGTTGCGACTGCACCGGTGGAAAAAGCTCCTGAACCGGCCAGTCAACCCCCAGCTACTCAACCGGCCGTTGCTGCGCCTGCACCATTGCCGGCAACTTCAACTACTAGCGAACCCGGCAGAGCGGCTCATGCCACGCCGGCTGTCCGGCTGTTTGCCCGCGAACTGGGCGTTGATATACATAAAATAACAAACGGCAGCGGCCGCAAGGGACGTATCTTAAGAGACGACGTGAAAAACTTCGTCAAAAAAGTCATGACTGAAGGCGTCCCTCAAAGCGGCGCCGGAATCCCGGCAATGCCGAGCGTCGATTTTTCCCAATTCGGTGAAATAGAAGAGCAAAAACTCAGCAAAATAAAAAGGCTGACCGGGCAAAACTTGAGCCGAGTGTGGCTGAATCTGCCGATGGTCACTTATCATGACGAAGTTGATATTACTGAAATGGAAGCGTTCCGTAATGCACTGAATGCCGAAAAATCCAAAGATGATGTCAAAATCACCGGTCTGATGTTTATCATCAAGGCGCTGACAGCGGCCATGGAGCAGTACCCGCAATTTAACGCGTCATTGTCCGCCGATGGCGAAAAACTGATATTAAAGAAATATCTTAATATCGGTATCGCGGTCGATACGCCCAATGGTTTAGTGGTGCCGGTGCTGCGCAATGTTAAGCACAAAGGCATCAACGAATTATCTGCCGAACTGGCTGAAATAAGTAACAGAGCCCGTCTGGGCAAGTTAATGCCTGCTGAAATGCAAGGCGGATGCCTCACTATTTCCAGTCTCGGCGGTATCGGCGGCACGGCGTTTACGCCTATCGTCAACGCTCCGGAAGTGGCTATCCTTGGCGTTACCCGAGCCAAAATGCAGCCGGTATGGGATGGCAAGGAGTTTGTGCCGCGGCTGATGTTGCCGCTCGATTTGACCTACGATCACCGGGTCATTGACGGTGCCGAGGGCGCCAGGTTCATGGCCGCCATTAAACAGTATTTGGGCGATATTCGCCGCTTGTTACTTTAATCAGGAGCATAATATGGATGCTAATCCAGCGATTAACGAGTCTGTGACACACGCAGAAGTTCTGGTATTGGGCGGCGGCCCCGGCGGATATACTGCGGCGTTTCGCGCTGCCGATTTGGGCAAGCAAGTGGTATTGATTGAGCGCTATCCTGCTCTCGGCGGGGTGTGCCTTAATGTCGGCTGCATTCCGTCCAAGGCTCTGCTGCATGTCGCACAACTTATTCATGAAGTCGATGAGTTCGAACAACACGGCCTCAATTACGGCAAGCCGTCTTTTGATCTGGATAAAATCCGCGCCTGGAAAGAAAGTGTTACTAATACGCTGGTTGATGGGCTTGCCCGTTTGGTAAAACAGCGCAAAATAACCTTAATTCAGGGTGCGGGCCGATTCACTTCGGACCATATGGTCGAGGTGACCACTGCAACGGGCACCCAAAACGTCAGCTTTGACCAAGCGATTATTGCCGCCGGATCGCATGCTACCGAAATCCCGGTGTTTCCAAATGATGATCCGCGTTTATGGGATTCGACAGATGCGCTGGCATTAAAAGAAATTCCTAAAAAACTGCTGATCGTCGGTGGCGGCATCATCGGTTTGGAAATGGCGACGGTCTATCATGCGCTCGGCTCAGAAATCAGCGTAGTCGAGTTGATGGATCAAATTATTCCCGGCTGCGATAACGATTTGGTGACTCCGTTGTTTCGGCGCATCAAAAAGCAATACAAAAATATCTGGTTGCAAACGAAAGTGACTTCAATCGAAAAAGACCAGGAGGGCCTGAAAGTTTCCTTTGACCGTGCCGGCTCCCAGCCGGCTGACGGCATACACGCCATCCCTGGCGATAAAGGTAAAGGCGCGCCGGAATCAGAGTTATTCGATGCAGTCCTGGTTGCCGTAGGGCGTAAGCCTAACGGCAAGTTGATCGGCGCCGATCTGGCAGGCGTTAATGTCGATGAACTCGGTTTTATTGCGGTCGATAAGCAGCAGCGCACCAATGTGCCGCATATCTTTGCTATTGGCGATATAGCCGGAAACCCTATGCTGGCGCACAAAGCTTCCCATGAAGGCAAAGTCGCCGCCGAAGTTGCATCAGGTTTAAAAGCGGGCTTTGACGCTTTAACCATTCCGGCTGTTGCCTATACCGATCCGGAAGTAGCCTGGATGGGTCTGACTGAGAACCAGGCTAAACAGCAAGGCGTAGAGTATGACAAAGCCTCTTTCCCTTGGGCGGCCAGCGGACGCTCATTAAGTCTGGGACGCAAGGAAGGTTTGACCAAAATACTCTGTGAAAAGGAAACCGGCAGGATTCTTGGTGCCGGCATGGTAGGTTCCAATGCCGGAGAATTGATTGCCGAAGCAGTACTGGCTCTGGAAATGGGCGCCGATGCCGAAGATATCGGTTTGACTGTTCACCCGCATCCTAGTTTATCGGAGACCTTCGCCTTCGCAGCTGAGATGATCACCGGATCAATCACTGACCTTTACATTAAAAAATAAGGCTTAAATTATTAATCTCAGTTCTTACCTGCATTCATGTAGGTAAGATCGTGTTTTAAATATCGAATATATAGACGGATTAAAGGTCGAGCTAAGGCTTAATTTCAGCGGTCTTTAAATTAAATAATTTCTTATTGATTTTAGAACCTGTGTAGAATATTTATCGAATTTGTATTCCTGATTAATTCTGAAAAAGCATTGCCTTTGCTACTGAAGTTAAGAACACTGTATTTTAATATGGCTCCTTATTTATATGGCTGTAAGTAAAGGGCGTGAGCAGAAGTTAGTTTACAGTGCGAGTCTCATAAATTTTTTGATCTTCAATCCAACATTATTTTTCTCAGTCCAGCGGAATAACCGAGCACCTAAATGAAAACCAAGATAGTTACTATCATTGCCCTTGCTTTACTTGTCTTCCTTAATTTCAGTATTTGGAGTTATGTGAACAACCCTTTGCAATTGCAACCTTGGACCAAAACCACGATGGGCGTCACTTTCGACCCCATGAGAAAGCAGGACACGCAAACCAGCAATACTTTTCCCAGCGAAGCCGATATTGACCATGACTTGAGCTTGCTTGAGAATAAGGTTCACGCTGTTCGTACCTACAGTGTGCTTAAAGGGCTGGATAAAATCCCCGAGCTGGCTGCCAAGCACAATTTGAATACGACTGTAGGCGCCTGGATTGACGGCAATCTTGAAAAGAACCGGCAAGAAATAGAGACTTTAATCAATGTCAGCAAGCAGAATAATCCCAACATCGTCCGTGTTATGGTCGGTAACGAGGTTTTGCTCCGTGATGATATTCCTGCGGAACAGTTGATCGAATATATCCGCGAAGTCAAACGAAACACATGGCGGCCGGTCAGTACATCTGAAACGTGGGATATCTGGATTAAACATCCTGAATTAGTTGCCGAAGTCGATTTTATCGCCGTTCATATTCTGCCTTACTGGGAAGGCATTGCTGCGGAAGATGCGGTTGACTATGTTTTCGACCGTTATCATGCCGTGCAAGAAGCTTATCCTAACAAACCTATCGTTATTACCGAGGTCGGCTGGCCTTCGGATGGTCAACCTTTTAAACATGCGACGGCCTCGATATCCAATCAGGCAAAGTTCCTGCGCGAATTTCTTAACCGTGCCGATGCTGAAAAAGTCACGTACTATATCGTAGAGGCGTTTGACCAGCCTTGGAAAATGTCTTTGGAAGGCTCGGCAGGCGCCTATTGGGGCATTTTTAATGCGGACAGGCAACCCAAATATCCGATGGACAGCGATGTTATTACCATGCCCAACTGGGAGAATTGGGCTGTCGGCGCGGCTATTTTCAGTGTTGTGTTAATGGCTTTGTTTTTATTTACCCGCAGCAGTATGAAATTGCCGGGATTGTTGTTTTTCGGCCTGATTGCGAACCTTGCAGCATCAACGATTTTCTGGTCCGCGTCGATAGGCGCCCAGCAATACCAAACCAAAATTACCATGGTGTTTTGGGGCATCCTGATATTGATGCAGGTTTTGGCGGCAGTCATTTTGTTGATCGAAAGTCTGGAAATAGCTGAAGTTATCTGGCACAGAAAAACGGCCAGGACTTTCCAGCCGCTGACGCCATCCCCGGACTTTAAATATCCGAAAGTCTCTCTGCATTTGCCGATCCATAATGAGCCGCCGGAAATGGTGCGGATGACGCTGGAAGCTCTGGATAAAGTCGATTATCCCAATCTGGAAGTGCTGGTGATGGACAACAACACCAAAGATCCTGCGGTTTGGGAGCCGGTGAAAGCCGACTGTGAACGGTTAGGGCCAAAGTTCAGGTTCTTCCATTTGGAAAACTGGCCGGGCTTTAAAGCGGGTGCGATCAATCATGCACTGGATCAAACGGCTCCTGATGCCGAGATTATCGCTGTTATCGATAGTGATTACATCCTGTCCCCTGATTGGCTGAACTGCATGGTGCCTTATTTTGATAATGAGAATGTCGGTTTTATACAATCGCCTCAGGATTATCGCGACCGTGATCAAAGCACCTTTAAATCATTCTGTTACTGGGAATACGCCGGCTTTTTCAATATCGGCATGGTGCAACGGAATGAATACAACGCCATTATCCAGCATGGCACGATGACGATGATCAGGAAGTCCGCTTTGCTGGAAGTGGGCAAATGGTCTGAATGGTGTATCTGTGAAGACAGCGAGTTAGGCTTGCGCCTGTACGAAGCAGGCTATGATTCGGTTTACGTCAAAGATTCGTTTGGTAAAGGCGTTATGCCAGACACCATGTCCGGCTATATGACTCAGCGCTATCGTTGGGTTTATGGCGCGATGCAGATTATCAAGGCGCATTGGCGTAACTTTTTGCCTTCTAAAAACCCTAAACTGACGCCCGCCCAGAAGTATTATTTTATTGCCGGATGGTTGCCGTGGATGTCAGATGCGTTGGCATTGATATTTACTTGCACCAGCTTGGCGTTGACCGCCCTGATTCTGTACGATCCTTTACACAGCGAGCTACCGGCCAATGCCTTTTTGCTGCCGACGGTGGGTATCTTCAGCTTTAAAATTATCCGGGGCTTATGGTTGTACCAAGCGCGTGTTCCGTGCTCTATCTGGCAATCACTAGGTGCAGCGCTGTCAGGATTGGCGTTAACGCACACCGTAGCCAAAGGTACGCTGCAAGGTCTGTTTACATCGGGTAAACCGTTTATGCGGACTCCCAAGTTTGAACAACACGGCGCGTTATTAGCCGCCTTATTCACTATACGTCAGGAATTGTTTTTGCTGACATTGTTGAGTGTGGCGATTGGCATGATGGCTTCGCTGGAGCATTTTGATAATTTTAGCGGCAGACTGTGGATAGCTATTCTTTCAGTGCAGGCAGTTCCTTATGTTGCGGCCTTGTTGACGGCATTGATCAGCATTGCGCCGGATTATAAGTCCTATTCTGAAGTAGCTGCCGAAGAAACAGTTGTTAAACCAGCGTCTAAAAAGAAAAAAGCTTAATTTGTAACAATATCGATAAATCTTACCTGCATTCATGCAGCCAATACAGGTAAGGGCGCCAAACAGGGGCGAAGCGTCAGCACGTAAGCGTTTAAGGCGAAGCTTTCGCTCCTGTCATTTCTATCCAATTTCTATAAAAAACAGATTAGTCTTGCTGAAGAGTAGGGCTGGTAAGTTTTTACAGGACCTGCTATTCATGCCCGCATGTTTTTTATCTAGCTTAAACAACTCTCATCATTATGTAATGGATTGTTGATTCGTGTGCTGATCGGATTGGCCTGCATGCCAGCATAGGCGTCGGCGGCTAAGAAATCAGCGATTTCGACAATTGCGGTTTTCTTGTCCAGCCAGTGGTTGTAATCCTCGGGCGCAATAATAACCGGCATTCTGTCATGAATAAATGCCATTGTATTATTGGCATCGGTGGTAATGATGGCGCATGAATACACTGTTTCTTCGTCATTTTTCCAATGTTCCCAAATACCTCCGAAAGCGAACAATGAATTATCCGGTTTGTGAATATGGTAGGGTTGTTTGCCGGTTTTGGTGGTCTGCCACTCATAAAAACCGGTAGCTGGAATCAGACAACGCCTTTGTTGGTAAGCTTTTTTAAAGGACGGCTTTTCAGTCAGGGTTTCCGCTCTGGCATTGATTAAGTGATTGGCAATGGCGCGGTCTTTCGCCCATGATGGAATTAATCCCCAGTGCAGATTTACGGCCTTGTTGCTGCCGTCTTCCAGTTGCACGATAGCCAGGATTTTTTGTCCCGGCGGAATATTGTAGTCAGGATTTTGTGCAGGTAAACTCAGTAATCCGAAATGATCCATAATCTGTTGTTCGGTTGCGGTCAAATTATAACGCCCACACATATATGCACCTCGAACTGATAAGACTGGAAAAAATTTTTGCTCCTTCGATTCTAACAAAGATTGACGATCCCTTGCTTGCGCAATATCAAATCGAACTGTGGATGAAACGGGACGACTTGCTGCATCCTATTATTTCCGGCAATAAATGGCGAAAACTTAAATATATAATCGATCATGCCCTATCTTTAGGGGCGGATACTCTAATCAGCATGGGAGGCGCTTATTCCAACCATTTGCATGCTCTGGCTTATGCAGGTAAGGTGCTAGGATTAAAGACTATTGGTCTTGTTCGTGGCGAGCAACCGGAAACATTGACTCCGACTTTGCAGGATATGAAAAATTGGGGGATGGAGCTGGAATTTGTATCTCGCTCTGATTACAGGCTGCTTCGGCAATACAAAGAATGGCAGGCGCCGCATCAGTTCCCGGCTGATTTGCGGCATGCACACCGTCCCTGGCGATCGCCGCGGCAATACTGGATTCCGGAAGGCGGCGCACAGACATTGGCATTGAAAGGCGTGGCCGAGCTGGTTGACGAAATAGAAATCCAGTACGACACACTTTGTATCCCTTGTGGAACCGGGACGACTTTAGCGGGTATTATTGAAGCGGTTCCGCAGCAAGTATCAGTGCTGGGATTTGCTGCATTTAAAAATGCCGGTTACATAACGGCGGAAGTTGACGCCCTATTGTCACAATCTCGTAAAGACTGGCAGATAAACTTGGATTATCATTTTGGCGGTTTTGCCAAAACTAACGCGGAATTAAGCGCATTTATTGAAGACTTTGAAGTAAAAACTACAATTCCTCTTGATCCGGTTTATACCGGAAAAATGATGTACGCTATCTACGATTTAATTCAAAAGCATTATTTCAAGCCCGGGCAGCGTATTATTGCAGTGCATACCGGAGGCTTGCAGGGAAAAAGAGGCTTTGGTTGATGAACACACAAACATAATACCAATTGATTTTGAATCTGAGCACAACATGGACATAAACCAAACAGAAGAAATAATTGATCTTCAAAAACCGGAACTTTATATCAATCGCGAGTTGAGTCTGCTGGAGTTCAACAAGCGGGTTCTGGCGCAGGCAAAAAATGAAAGAGTGCCGTTGCTTGAGCGTCTGAATTATTTGTGCATCTCCTGCTCCAACCTTGATGAGTTTTTCGAGGTTCGTGTGGCCAGTGTGATTCAAATGGCGGTCATCGATCCAAAAGCCGTGGGCCCGGATGGGTTAACGCCTAATGAACAGCTGGAGTTGATCTCAGTCCATGCGCATCAATTGGTTGAGGAACAATATAAAGTTCTTAACGATATTTTGATTCCGAAACTGGCCACTGAGAATATCCATTTCATTCGCCGCAAGGAGTGGACCGAGGCGCAGCATAAATGGTTGGAAGCTTATTTTAACAATGAACTGTTGCCGATTTTAACGCCGGTAGGGCTGGATTCTGCGCATCCCTTTCCACGCATACTGAATAAGAGTTTAAATTTTATTATTTCGTTGACCGGAAAGGACGCTTTCGGCAGAAATAGCGGTCGGGCCATTTTGCAAGCGCCCAGAGCGCTGCCGCGCATTATTCAGTTGCCTGCCGAGGAAACGGGCAGCGGTCCGTCCGATTTTGTTTTCTTATCATCGATCATTCATGCATTTGTAGATCAGTTGTTTAATGGCATGAATGTTAAAGGCTGTTATCAATTCAGGGTCACCCGGAACAGTGACTTTTTCGTCGACGACGATGCCATTGATGATTTATTGCTTGCCGTGGAGGGCGAGCTGGCCATGCGTAATTACGGTGATGAGGTCCGTTTGGAAATTGACGCCAATTGCCCTGATGAAACCGTTGCGTTTTTGCTGGGCCGTTTTGAAATGACCCGTGACCGTTTATTTTTAGTTAACGGACCGGTCAATCTTAACAGGATTCAGGAAATTAATGATCTGATCGGCCGGCCGGACCTTAAATTCCCTTCTTTTAAACCCGTTGTTCCGCAACAATTGGAGCGCAGTAAAGACATTTTTGCAGCGATTAAGCGCCACGATATTTTGCTGCATCATCCGTTTGAGTCTTTTTCTCCAGTCGTTGAGTTTATTCGTCAGGCGGCAATTTCTCCGGAAGTGTTGGCTATCAAGCAAACGCTTTATCGTACCGGGGCCGATTCGCCAATTGTCGCTGCCTTAATCAAGGCGGCTAAAACCGGCAAGGTGGTGACGGTGGTTATCGAATTGAGAGCTCGATTTGATGAAAAAGCCAATATCGATTTGGCCGCCAAACTACAAGAAGCCGCCGTTCATGTAGTTTATGGTGTGGTAGGTTATAAAACGCATGCCAAAATGTGTTTGGTTTTGAGAAGGGAAGGGAAAGAATTACGTAATTACGTGCATTTGGGTACCGGAAACTATCATCCGAAAACGGCGCAGCTTTATACCGATTATGGCCTTTTTTCCTGCGATAAAGAATTGGGCGAAGATGTGCGGAGAGTATTTGCCCAGCTGACCAGTTTGGGCAAGGTAACCAAGTTGAATAAGTTGCTGCAATCGCCGTTCACCTTGCATAGCGGTTTGATGGAAAAAATTGAACGGGAAATACGCCATGCCAAAAGCGGCAAACGGGCAAAAATAATCATTCAGGTGAATGCCGTTGTGGAAGAGCAATCTATCCAGGCTCTTTATCGCGCATCACAGGCCGGGGTTGAAGTTAAAATGATTGTCAGGGGCGTGTGCTGTCTAAAGCCCGGCGTTCCAGGCGTATCTGAAAATATAGAGGTGCGCTCCATTATCGGTCGATTTCTTGAGCATGCGCGGGTGTATGCGTTTGAGAATGGCGGTGACAGGGAAGTTTATGCGTCCAGTGCGGACTTAATGAATCGTAATATGTTTCGGCGTGTTGAAATTTGTTTTCCGATTGAAAACAAAAAATTGCAAAGCCGGATTTTGCAGGATCTGAATCTGTATTTAA
>Ga0208392_1000019_pt1 | contig 34363 bp, 18 predicted proteins | sample LakWasMeta3_LOW4_2_FD_183855 | JGI IMG/M metagenome (GOLD analysis project Ga0208392, IMG submission 183855) | Freshwater sediment methanotrophic microbial communities from Lake Washington under simulated oxygen tension - Sediment Metagenome... | ecosystem: Environmental > Aquatic > Freshwater >... | reverse complement strand
TTCTTCCTGTATTTTTCTTTCTTTCAGCGTGTTAAATTCATCAAGTCTTGTTTTTACTTGCTCTAAATTTCCCGAACAAATTATTCCGTAAATCGTTTTCTCGCTTTGCGGTTGTAATTCCATCGGCCGAATAAACACATTGGAATAATCGCCTTTATGGTTTCCTTCCAATACATCGGCAACGTGGCTGTGGACCAATTTTCTGAAAAAAACATCCAATTCGTCATTTTTGATTTGGCGCAACTTAAAATCTTCCTTTCCATCCCAACTTACGCCATAATACATTGGAATATCTTGATACTTTGAGATGCGTTTTTTATCGGAAATTGCGATTGTTTCAGGAGAAAATTCTTTGGTAACAGCTTCAATTTTTGTTTGATTTTCTTCTCCGGCCGGAGTACATAAAAATCCATTTAATTCAATGGTGCTGTTTCCTTCGGATGTTATGGCCAGCATTTGAGACGCACCATTTGAAACGGAAAATGGGATTTCTATGCTTGCCAATTTCCCTTCTCCTTTTAGTGTTATGGCTTGATTTACCAATCCTGATAATTGAAATGTACCCGTTGCATTTTCTTCCATTCGATATACCAAGGTGAGAATGCCATTTTGCCACTTTTTATTGAAATCTATTTTGTAAGTCACTTTATCTCCCTTGTCTTTGCCGAAATTTTGACCAATTGCGGAACCATCAATAAATTCGTTGCCACGTATTTCACCTCGCATCCATCCGTCGGTCACCAGATTGTCTTTCGGACGGGTTTGTGCGAAATCCAAAACCGTATAATCTACGGCATTTTTCCAAATCGAGTTTTGGGAATGGTTTATTTTATTGACCGGATAAACATCCGGATATTCTATGCCATACACCAAATTCAATGAAAGATTTTGCGGCAGCAATGTATTGTTTACGCATTTCATACCCACAAGTACGGTTTGACTGTCAACAATAGAATAAGTGACATCCACATAAACTTTGTCCTTCCATTCGAGTTCATATCGATAAGTATAACAGGTTAAATCGTTATTGGATTCCCAAGGGAAATAGCCCGATTCAAAAGTTACATTTGGAATAATAATTTTATTGCGGTAAAAACCCGGCATCACCGAAAAATCAAAACGCATTCCGGCATTCACGTCATAAATATGGGAAACCCCGGCATATTTTTTGGAAAATGGACCCCAATTTGGCAAACTGATGTCGTGGGTATTTTTTAACGTATTAAAGTCTGTTGTCACTGTTTGATTGGTCTGTGCCAATGAAAGTTGTGTGACACCAAACAAGCCGAATAAAAGGAGGAAATATATTTTTTTCATAATCCCAGCTTTTTAATGACAGTTCCCAATGCTTTTTATCAGGAGGTTTTTTGAAACCGGAAAACGTTCCGTGAATACCGAAAGTGTTTTTTTATTCTCGTCCCATACCATTGCTCCTTCTTTTATTTTCACACCGTTCGCTTCAAAACAAATGGGTTTTGAAAGTCCGTGAAAAACAATTTGGTAAGAACGTTGTTCCGCCGAATTCGTATAATTTCCAACCGCCGCAGCAATTTGTAAAGAAAATGCAGATTGATTGAACGTTATTGCTGTCGTTCTTTTTTCATTTTTATTGCGATAATTTTCCGAAACTCCGTCATCTTCATATAATGTAAATGTTGCATTTTTTTCAGGATAAATATGCAATGTCAGACTGTCATTTGCAATAAAAGCAGTGCTCAACGCATAATTTGCCATCGGAATTATGGAACCCGCTTTGACAAACAAGGGCAATTTTCCAACAGGAGCCGGATAATTGATTATTTTATCTCCTTCCATTTTTTCGTCGCTCCAGAAGTCGTACCAAACTCCTTTTGGCAACCAAACGGACACGTTATCATTGTCGGAACAATTGGGTGCCACTAAAAATTCATTTCCCCACAAATATTGCAAATCGCTTTTCCAGGCTATTGGTTCATTTTGATAATCGATAACCATCGCACGAGCCATTGGCATACCTGTTTCGTTGGCAATATGAGCATACGAATAGATATAAGGAATCAATTTATAGCGCAATTCACTGTACAATTTTGCGTCTTTTTGAACCTCTTCCGGGCGATCAAGTGGCCAACGTGATTTTCCAATTCCGTGTGGCTTCCAAAACGGCGTAAAACTGCCAAATGCCATTGACCATTGACGATACATAGCATCATCAGGCGTTTCTTTTGAATCTCCTTTGTGAAATCCACCGGCATCGTGAGCCCAAAACGGAAAACCGGAAAGGCCAGCAAGTTGCAAACTTCTTACTTGGGTTTTCATATCGTCGTAAGTAGAATTTATGTCACCACTCCATAAAGTGGCGTAACGTTGTGCTCCGGCAGTCATTCCCCGAACCCAAACAAAGGGTCTTTTGGTTCCGTTAAAACTTTTATCCCAGCCTTCTTGTACCAATGCTTTTGAAATGAGCATAAACCAATAATTTCTCATTTCCTGCCAAGTAGTTCCATTTTCAAACTTCATAGAAATGGGTGCTTTCCCCATTTCGTCAAATTCGTCAATCCATAATGCATCGCCTGGATAACCTAGTGCGGGATTTAAGGATTTGTTCCACATTGTGTTCCAAAACCAATGTCTTACCTCATTTTTTGTGAAATCCGGCGCGCTGGTATTAAAGTCGATTCCTTCATTTTGTGGAAGATTGAAAGAGGATTTCCATCCGTCACTTTGCACGGCAATGCATCTGTTGAAATCCAATGTTATAATTAATCCATTCGATTTAATCCATTGTTGGTATTCTTTTGGATTTGGATAACGTACTGAATCCCAATCAAAACGAGACAGACATCGTTGTCCGCCTCCAGCTCTCCAACGGTTATCATTCACAATATGATCCAGTGGAAATCCTGCATTTTTATGTTCGGTGATTTTCTTTTTCCACCATTGCTCATCCGAAGGGTCTGTAGAGTTATGGTCATTTCCTTTATCCGAAAGCGCCAATCCAAAGAACGCTTTTAGAGGAAAACGAGGTCTTCCTGTGAGTTGGGTGTAGCAATCCATAATTTTTGGAAATGCTGGGCCAAGAATTACAAAGTAATCCATTCGACCATTTCCTTGGATGGAGAAATCATAGATTCCGTTTTTTCCAAAGTTAAACTTGTTGGGAAAAGTACTGTTCAAAAAAACTCCATAACCTTTGTTTGACAAATAAAACGGGACAATTAATGGTGCTTGTTGTCCGTGTTCAGTACCGTAATTTCGACTGATGGTTTTTCCGCTCAAGTCAAGACTTTCTTCCCGACCAAAATAACCGTGTCCTAAACCTGTGAAATGTTCGTTTGTGTCGTGAACAAATGAGGTGCTGATTGTATCTGCATCCCATTGAATTCCTTTGTCGTCTTTAAGAAATGGAACCGCATTGCCATTTTTAAAATAAGAAAGTTGCATCGAAGATTTATTGACCCTAATTGTCATTCCCCCTTTTGCTTTGGTGGCAATTTTAAAATCTGTCTTTTCTTCGGTAAGAATTATTTTTCCTTCCCATTGATGATTTTCCACCATTTCGTAACGGTTATCCGAAAAGAATTCTTCGTCTTTGCGAACCGTTTGCACACGGATAATATAATCTCCATAAGGAGTCAAACGCAAACGCTCCCCTTGGGTGTTGGTGAATATAATGTTCCTGTCCTTTGAAATATAAGTCAGGGCAGTTTGGGCTTTACAAACTAGTGTAGTTGCAATTAAAATCGAAAACAGGAAAAAATTTCTCATATAAATTTATAAAAAAAGCCGTCTCGCCTTTAAAGACAAGACGGCATTAACCCTCTTAAACTTTGATGTTTATTGTTTCAATAATTTCATCACCTTAACTTCGTTATTCTCGTTCAAGGCTTTTACAAAATAAACTCCTTTGTTCAAATCATTGATATTGAATTGATACTCTTTAGATTGATTTGTATTGAAACTTTTCGCTAACTGTCCGGTAATGGAATAAATTTCCACTTTTGAAGTATTTGCATTTATGACAAAATAATTTGAAGATGGATTTGGATACAAATAAATATCTTGTGAAAGTCCAAATTTTGTCTCGCCCAATGTTGAAGGTTTATTTCCATAAATCTTAAAACCTCCTGCTGCAATAAGTATTGTAGCATTAACATCTGTAACATCAATCGTCGTGTTATCCATCAGATTATACCAAGTTCCTGTATAAGGAAAATTAGGCACTATGTTTTGATCTGTAACATTAAAGTTAGAAAGAATTACCACATTTTGTATTTGAGTTGGTAATAAGGTATTATCCCAAATATAAATTCTAGGTGTCAGTACTGAGTATCCAGAACTAATTGAATAACTTCCATTGAATACCGGTTCTGTTATTTTTAAATCAATCATTTTAGACCAATCGGCATAGATTTTATTCCTGTTTGGGTCGCCTAACCAGTTGCTTGTCCATTGCGGCTGTGGCTTGGTATCGAGTTTAGCATCTCCCGGAATTGCATCAGAATCCGTATTTACTGTTCCGTTACTGGCTGTAAAAATGGAATTATTCATGCCTAAATCAGCAAAATGCCAAATCATTTTTGGTCCCGGAACCAGTAGAGAGACTGCGCCGATTGCTGACATTCTTGAAAGTGCTGTATTAAGCGTTTTTACATCATGGGAAGGATTAGAAGAGTTGCCATATTGCAAGTTTTTGTACATTAATCGTTCTTCATCGTGGCTTTCCGGATAACCCATCACTCTTTTAGCCGTAAAACCATGGCTAACATTTCCTATTCGGGAAATATCATCATCTGAATTCCAACCCATAGACAATTGATTGTATTGAGTCGTCATTTTGCCCCACATCATCACTCCTTTACTTGGAGTTTCTGCAATTCTATAATTTGCCCATTGCTGTTCTTCACTATCGGTTCCGAGATGTTCGAAAATAATGTAATGAGTAGCATCCAAACTCCAAGAATAGTCTGCATATTCTTTAAGAACATCAACTCTGTCTTGTTGATAAGAATTAGTACAAGCATCACTACCCGTACAATTTTGAGTAAATCCTTTGGTTAAGTCCCAACGAAAACCGTCAATTTTGTATTCTTCAATCCATTGTTTAACAACCCTTTTAACGTAATTTTTTGTTCTGGGTTGCTGATGATTAAAATCATTCCCTACACTATAACTATGCGTTGCTGTTACATTGAAATAAGGATTGTCAGAAGCTGGACCTCCCCAACCATCACCGTCAGGGTCATTCATCCACATTCTATCCATTGGATTTCTTCCAAAAGCGTGATTCAATGCTACATCCAGAATTACTGCAATCCCGTTTTGATGGCATAAATCGATAAACTCTTTTAGCTTGGCACTTGGCCCATAAGCCTTGTCTAAAGCCATGTGAAATGAGGTATTGTAACCCCAACTTTCGTTACCTTCGAATTCCATCACTGGCATTAATTCGATTGCATTGACTTTTAGGTTTTTGAAATAATCGATTCTGTTTATCAAATTTTGATAACTTCTGTTAGCGTCAAAGTCTCTTACTAAAACTTCATAAACCACTAATTTATCTTTTTCGGGTTTTACAAAATTAGTCGTTGCAGCACTCCATGCATAAGGTGTTTGACCTGTTTGTAAAACGGTAACTTCTCTGTCTTGTCCTGCTGGATAAGCTGGAAGATTTGGATAGTTTCCTACAGGAATATATGGATCTTCATCTTTATTCAAAACCAAAGTAGAATATGGATCTGCTGTTTTAACCAATACTGGAGAACCCGCTATCGGAGTTTGATCTACTACCCAATACTGATAGGTGTAATTTGTACCTGAAACTAATCCGGTGAGCTCTAACCAAAATTTGGTCGAACCGGCTGTAGCGTCTTTTTTCATAGCATAACTTGCATCTGGTTGCCAGCTATTGAAACTTCCTGCCACATAAATAAAATCTTTACCAGGCGCATCTAACACAAGTGTCGCTTTGGTTGCGTCGCCAGAATTATAATTTATCCCGTCAACTAAACCTGCCGGAATAGTTTCAGAAACAGTATTAGGATTTACAATTACAGAGAATTTCTTTGAAAAAGTGGTTGTTCCTTGTTTAATTTGCAAGTCATAACTTTTGTTGATAAGAATGTTGTTGTCTGCATAAGAATAAGAGGCCCCTGTAAAAGTATTAATGCTTGTTCCATTTGCCAATAAATTGTAATCAGCACTTCCACCTGTGTTATTAGCTGAAATAAGCAAATTACTTCCTGAACTTATAACAGTATTGCTGTTTAAACCTGGCGAAGTTAGTGTGGCTTGAAAAGCTCCAACATTAAGGAAAACATCAGGTCCGTTTTTAAGAGTTCCATCTGCCGATCTAAAAACCACACAAATTTCAGTAATTGAACTTGTAATAGGAATCCCAAAATAGGTAAATAAATCTGGTGTAAGATCTAATTTATAAGTAGTACCAGAAACAAAAGTTAACGAAGGTTGGGTAAGATTGTTTCCCCAACTACCTTTTACGCCTTGCCACTTTACGCCATTAACAGTAACCCCAATATGTGCATAAATTATACCCGTATAAGCAGCTAAACCTGTTCCTGTTTTATTAAAATTAATAGTAACTGCCCCATCTGCAACTGCAGGGGAAGGTATGGTAGTGGTTTGAGCAAAACCTACAGAGGATATTAGTAAAAATAAAAAAATAATTTTTTTCATATCATAATATTTAATGATAAAAAAGGCTGTTCAAAAAACAGCCCTTTTTTTAAAATTGAATAATACTATTTTTTAACCAGAATATAAGAATAGTTTCTAGGATTACTTAAATCCAGAGTGACTTCATACGAATTAATTGCCACACCAGGAATGACTGGAACTGTAAAACTTGGTCCATTATATTTCATTGTAGTTCCTGCAAAATCAGGATTTCCTTCCCCTGCGTTGCCTTCTCCCAAGTTAATAGCATCTGCATTATTAGCTCTAAATTTGAACGGAAACCCTCCTTTTAACCTAATGTTCACAACCGTCTTCCATTTCTTGCTAACGGGATCATATATCATCGCTGGTAAACTGTTAGTAGTACCAGAAGTTTTAGCGTTTCCAATAATTCCCCAAGCAGTAATAAGCGTTACTGAATAACTCATTTTTGCTGTAGCAGTATCCGCTTTAACATAATAATATCCAGCTGTTGTTACAATATACCCAGAAGTCCCATTTAAAACAAGCGAACCAGTACCGTTTACACCATAATAAGGATTTGAAGTTTGAAACACACCACATTGCGATGTGTAAAATTTATAACTTCCTGGTTCTAACCACATATATCCTTCATAATCAGTATTTGAACTTAAAATTCCTGAAGCTGCCATTTTTGGTGCTAACGCAGGACTTTGTCCATCTAATGTAAAAGCCACTGTTGGTAAACCTTTAAGATAAGGCGTTACTTTTATTGTAATCACATCAGAATATTTTGTGAAAGCATTCGCTTTCTCTCCAACGGTTGATTTTATTCTTATATCTACATCTGACTGTACACAAGGAAGAAAATCTGGAGCTGTAAGTAAGGAATTCAAATATTCCGTTGTCCAGGTATATGTTCCTGTTGGGGGTTGGTCAGTGCTTTTAACCGCTATTATTGGTTTAGCAAAATTGGTTCCTCCTTTGGCAATTTCGATGCTGTATGTTGGAATTGAGCTATCACTAGCTTTTTCCCAATTTAAAGTAATAGCTACTTTAGTGGCATCATCTGGCTTTAACACATAAGCAGTTCCGGCTATTGGAGTGTTAATCTTAAAACCGTTAGCCGATGCAACTAGATGTGTGTCCGTTTCACATGATGCTACTGCAATCAGGAAAAAGGCTAAAATTGTTGTTTTTAAAATATTTTTCATTGTTTATATTTTTAATATCAATAACCAGGGTTTTGAGTAAGGTTTGGATTTGTATTTATTTCAGATTGTGGAATTGGAAATAACTTGTATTTATCTTCAATAGTAGCTCCAGATTTAACATTACCTTTCCACTCCCATAAATAAGAAGTTCCTGCATATTTACCAAAACGGATTAGATCTTGTCTTCTATGTCCTTCCCAGTACAATTCTCTTGCTCTTTCGTCTAATATAAATTGGGGAGTTAACATTACTTCAGTAATCTGACCTGCAACAGCACGTGTTCTTAGCTCATTAACATAACCAACAGCTTTTGTTGGTGACGCACCAGCAACACCTTTTGCAGCCAATTCTGCATACATTAAATACACATCCGCTAATCTAAACATTGGGAAATCAGTATCTGGGTGGTTTGCGTCACTACCTGGAACCCCTGCAGACGTTTTGTTTGAATACTTTTTCACTTTTAAACCTCCACTCTTAAAAAAGTCTGTGACTACAGGTATGCTTGTAGTAGTTCCAGGCAAAAGGAAAAACATGCCTCTTTTATCTGCGAGTCCACTCAAATCAGGAAATAAATTTGCAAATTCTGTTCTGCCTACTAATCCAAACCATCCACCAGTAATTCCAAGTTCTCCATTCCAGTCTCCACAAGGAGCATGAACAAAATAAGTAGTTACTCCCCAAGATTGTGTTCTGGTACCATCTGCTCGAACTGGGAAAATAATTTCACTTTGAACAGCGGCTCTGTCATTATCAGCCATAAACAAATTACTATAAGGAACTTTAGCAATACTGTATGGAGATGCAATTATCTCATTAATAGTAGCCAATGCTTCCGTATCTCTATTTACATTCGTATAGACCGATGAGTTCAAATACAATTTTGCTAAAACCATTTTCGCTCCAATTTTGTCAACTCTGCCATATTCATTTGTTCTGGCAGCTTTTAGGTCAGCATCAATTGCTTTTAATTCTTTGACTAAATAATCAAACACAAAAATTCTGTCTTTTTCTACTGGTTTCACACCAACTTTATCCTCTTCGGTAGCAAAAGCCACTTTGCCAAATAAATCGATGGCATGATAATAAGATAATGCTCTTAAAAATCGTACCTCAGCTCTAAAAACTTTAACTTCTGCTTTTAATTCAGCACTTGCACCTCTTGAAGTCAGTTTGTCGTCTGTTGATTCACGCAAAAATTCATTCGCTAAACCAATTTGGTAAAATGCTCGTGAATAAAATGCAGTTACAAATCTATTGTCTTTTGTCCAGGTATGAACATTCAATTCTGGCAGTGTAGGGTCTCCCCATGCCACCATTGCCTCATCGGTACAGAGTTCTTGAAGTTGCCAATACCCTCTTACATACTGTCCAAAACCTTCGTCAATACCTTGTATGTCTGGAGCTCCAGATGGGCCTGCTTGACCCGTAACTGCCAAACCAGCATAGATTTTTGCCATAAATTCTTTATATGAATTTGGATCAGCAAAGAATTTTTCTGATGAATTAACATCATCATCTTTTGGAAATACATTCATGTCATTTGTACAAGAGGTAAATACCGCAATCAACCCTATTAGTACAAAGAACTTAATTTTTATTGATTTTATTTTTTTCATGATATTTAAATTAAAAATTGAAGTTTAAACCTAACATAGCCATTCTAGCACGAGGATATATTGTACTGTCGATTCCTCCAAATATTTCAGGATCCATTCCTTTATATTTAGAAATAATCAATACGTTTTGAATACCCGTATAAAGTCGTAAACTTGATTCTTTTGCATTTAATCCAAAAGGCTTGTCAAACAAATATCCTATAGTTAAGTTATCCCATTTTAACCATGATCCGTCATGTATGTAATAATCTATTTCCGCTCTTTTTTGACTAAAATGTGAATTGTCAAAATCAACCGGTGAGTTATTAATTGCATTTGGATTATTGTCTGATATTCCTTGAGATACGAAGGCTCTGCTACCGCTTACATTGTCATAAATATAATTCCCTACACTTGCTCTCCAAGCCATAGAAAAATCCCATTTTTTGTAGTTATAATTAGTCATAAAACCAAATGTATAATCCGCGTCTGGTTTGTGATATTCGTATTTATCTGCTGAATTTACAGCTCCATCGCCATTTCTATCAGCATATGCCCCTTCTATAGGCATACCATTCGGATTATAAATTTGTTGGTAAACCCAAAATGAATTTGGAGACAAGCCTTCTCTTAATATTTGTGTATATACGTCTAACCCTACACCACCTGTAAAATACTCATTTCTATCCAAGGTTGTTATATCTCGATTGTTGTATGCAACATTGAAATTAAAACTCAAATTAGAATTATCGTTTTCTATTGCTTTATAGTTTAACCCTAATTCAATTCCCTTATTGGTAAACTCACCAATATTAGCAGGTCCTTCAGTTCTAAAATTTTGCAAGGCCCCTTCTTTAACCTGAGCAATCAAATCAGTAGTGATTTTTTCATAGAAATCTAATGACCCAGACAATTTATTATTGAAAAAGCCAAAATCTAACCCCACATTATAAGTTGTAGTTTCCTCCCACTTTAATGTTTCATTGTAACCTTCTGGTTTTCCTAATTGATAATAAACATCCCCAAAAGGATAAGTTGCTCCAGATTTTACACCGCTTAAATTATACCTTTTAAAATAATCATATTTTGCAGGAATATCTTGTTGCCCTGTTACACCCCAACCTACTCTTAATTTTAAATCATTGATAGTTTTAGAGTCTTTAAGGAACTTTTCTTCGGAAACTTTCCAAGCGACAGCAGCTCCTGGAAAATCACCCCATCTGTTTTGTTCAGAAAATCTTGATGTTCCATCGCGTCTGTAATTTAGGGTTACCAAATATTTGCCGTATAAATCCACATTTAATCTAGCATAATAGGCTTGTAAATTTACAGTTGGTTGCGTATTAATGTCTGATTCCGAAGTTGGATCTAAAGTATTTCCAGAAGAATAACTTTCGTCTTCAAAATTTTGATAGGAATATCCTGTAGTGAAATCAACTTTTACGTTTCCAAAAAGGTGCGCATAGTTTAAATATCCATCTAAAAGTTTGTTTTCAGAATTACCCCAATAATTACTACTAGAACCTAATAAGCCCGTTCCTTTCATTCCGCTTCTGGCATCATGATCAGTCACATCTGTACCTTCATTTTTATTTATGTCTAATCCACCATTTACAACCGCTCTTAAATCTTCGAAAAAATGAAATTTGTATTCTAACTGTGCATTTCCAAAATATCTGTTAGTTCCACCATTATTATGTCTTTGTTCTAATAAAGCCAAAGGATTTGCCGGTCCATATATGGTATACTGTCCAGGCGCAAATTCAGTATAAGTTTCCGCATAACCACCAAATGGAGAATTAGCATCATAAACTGGCAATGTTGGATTATCCGCAATTGCAGAACCAATAGCGCCTTCATTAGCATATCTGTTTTTTTCATATGAGTAATTTGCATTAATTTCTACCTTCAAATGATTGTCAAAAAATGCAGGTGTCAATGATAGAGCCACTGTTTTTCTATCAAACTCAGATGTTTTTAAAACACCATCTATTTTTGTATATCCAACAGATAAACGCGTTGGCATTGTTTCAAACAAGTTTCCTCTAACAGAGAAGTTGCTATCTGATGTTAGCCCATCATGAAAAATTTGATCTTGCCAATCAGTATTGTTTGTTCCTAAAAGAGCTGTACGAGTTGGCACAAATTCTTTAACAATGTCTCTAAATTCATCAGCAGAATAAACATCTACTTTTTTTACAAGACTATTTACTGCAGTATATGAATTAAATGAAAATTGAACCTCGTCTTTTTTAGTTCCTTTTTTAGTTTTAATTAAAATAACACCATTAGAACCTCGAGATCCATAAATAGCAGTAGCTGATGCATCTTTTAATATCGAAAAAGATTCAATATCATTTGGATTTACTGAGGAAAGTCCTTTATCAACTGGTAAACCATCAATTACAACTAACGGTTGGTTTGAAGCATTCAAAGAAGAACCTCCACGAATTCTAATAGCAGCTCCATCGCCAGGACGCCCCCCCTGAGTCACAACAACTCCGGCAACTCTACCATTAATTAAATTTTCAGTGTTTGTAATTGCTCCTTTATTAAAGTCTTTGGCTGTAATCAAAGCAACCGCACCAGTAGCGTCTTTCTTCTTTACAGAACCATACCCTACTTGAACTACTACTTCTTTTAACTCATTAGACTCTTCAACAAGGCTTACATTTATTGATTGTTGATTGTTAAAAGTAACCGTCTGACTGGTATAGCCAATAAACGAAAAAACGATTTTATCGCCTTTGTTAACTTTAGGTAATTTGAATTTTCCATCAAAATCAGTTTGCGTTCCATTTGCGGAACCTTGAATTACTACATTTACACCAGGAATTGGCTGATTCGATTTCGAATCTACAACCGTACCTCCCAATGTTCCTTGTGCAAGAACACTAAATGGCAAGAATAGTAATAAAAATAACAACTTTTTGTAAATTGTTTTCATACTTTTTGTTTAAATTAATTTGGTTTTTGTTTAATTTACCTTTACTTCGAATGTTAAAATTACATTAAATTTTTAGCTTACAACAAAATTAATTTTAAATAGGTTACGAAAACGTGGTAGTGTTGAAAACTTTCTTTATTATTAAATATTTTTGGAGTAAAATTGCCATTATATAAATAAAAATTTATCTTTATTACGAAAATGATTTTTATCAAATCCCCAATATGAAAAAGAAAATAACGCTTAAACAAATTGCAAGAGAACTGGATGTGTCTATTTCGACAGTCTCAAAATCTTTGAGAAACAGCTTGGAAATTGGAGAAGAAACCAGATTAAAAGTACAGGCTTTTGCCAAGTTTTATCACTACAAACCCAATAATATTGCACTTAGTTTAAAAAACAGAAAAACAAAAACCATCGGGATTATTATCCCTGAAATCGTGCATCATTTCTTTTCGACAGTCATCAACGGAATTGAACAAATAGCCAATGAAAACGGGTACAGCGTTATCATTTGTTTATCCGATGATTCTTTCGATAAAGAAGTTCTTAATATGGAAATGCTAGCCAATGGCAGCATTGACGGGTTTATTATGTCACTCTCTAAAGAAACCCAATTCAAAGGTGATTTTCATCATATTTCCGAAGTAATCAATCAAGGAATGCCTGTAGTTATGTTTGATCGGGTTACCAATGATATTCTTTGCGATAAAGTAATCATCAACGACGAATTAGCCGCTTATGAAGCAGTTCAAAGTCTGATTGATAAAGGAAGAAAAAAAATTGCCCTCGTAACAACAGTGGATTACGTGAGTGTTGGTAAACTAAGAACTGACGGCTATATCAAGGCATTGCGAGACAATGGCCTATCTTTCGATGAAAATCTGATTATCAAAATCGAAAATGTTGACAATTGCGAAATTACAATAGCCAAATTACTCGAAGACAAAGCTTTCGATGCCGTTTTTGCAGTAAATGAACTATTTGCCGTGACCATTATTAAAATTGCCCAAAAAATGGGGATAAAAGTCCCAGAAGATTTAGCCGTTATCGCTTTTACGGACGGAATTATTTCTAAATATTCGACCCCAACCATTACAACGGTAACACAAAACGGAATGGAAATGGGAAATATAGCAGCAAAAATCCTTATCGAAAGATTGGAATCCGAGGAAGAAGAATTAGGAGAAGAGGAAGAAGAAATATACAAAACCGTAGTAATTGAAACACATCTGATAGAAAGAGAATCAACAAATTAACCTTAAAATAATTTACTTATTCACACTATTACGTTGTAGTTATGGGTAATTCAATTAATTCTAAAATCTAAAATCTAAAATCTAAAATCTTTTATATATTTACACGATTCAAAACTTTTACTTTTACTTCGAAAAATAAGTTAAGTTTTGATAAGCAAGGCGCTTATCGTACATTCAATACAATATACGATAATGAAAAAACCCAAATTAAGTTTTTGGCAAATCTGGAATCTAAGCTTTGGATTCCTAGGAGTACAAATTGGATATTCACTACAAAATGGTAATACCAGCAGAATATTGGAAGCCCTTGGCGCCGATGTTCATAGCATAGGATATTTTTGGTTGGCAGCACCTCTTGCAGGTTTAATTGTTCAACCCATCATTGGTCTTTCAAGCGATAAAACCTGGACACGGCTTGGACGTAGAATTCCATTTATATTTTTTGGAGCAATTGTTTCGGCTTTGGCAATGTTTTTTATGCCAAATGCAGAATACTTTACCTATCTGTTACCGCCATTAATTTTTGGTGCCGTAATGCTTCTTTTAATGGACACTTCATTTAATGTTACAATGCAACCATTTAGAGCCCTTGTTGGTGATATGGTAAATGACGAACAGAAAAATCTTGGCTATTCTTTGCAAAGTGCCTTAATCAATTTTGGAGCCGTTTTTGGTTCCTTGTTGCCTTGGATTCTTGCCAAAGCAGGAGTTGCAAATGTTCCTGCTGCCGGCGAAAAAGTAGCAGCATCAGTAATATGGTCTTTCTATATTGGAGGAGCTATTTTATTGGTAACTGTTCTTTGGACTGCTTTTAGAACCAAAGAATATGCACCAAAAGAACACGCACTTTACAATGACATCGACCTAGAATCCGAAACTGTAACCGAAAAAACAAGTGTTTTCAAGTTGATTGCGAACGCTCCAAAAATCTTTTGGCAGTTAGGAATTGTACAATTCTTTTCTTGGTTTGCCTTATTTTTAATGTGGGTTTACACCACAAGAGCCATCGCCAATCAGATATGGGGAGCAGAAGCTTTAGACCCAAAATCTATTGGTTTCAATGAAGCCGGAGATTGGACAGGTGTTATGTTTGCATTTTACAGTGGCGTTGCTGCCCTATTCTCATTACTCATTCCCACAATTGCAAAATCAATTGGTCGTAAAAAAACCTACAGTTTTTCTCTTATAATGGGAGGAATTGGTTTGGCTTCAATGTATTTTGTACACGACAAAACCATTTTATTGCTTTCGATTTCTGGAGTAGGTTTAGCTTGGGCGGCAATTTTGGCAATGCCTTATGCTATGCTTTCCGGTTCATTGCCGGCAGACAAAATGGGAGTATATATGGGATTGTTTAACGCAACCATTACTATTCCGCAAATCGCGGCAGGGTTATTAGGAAGTACAATTATTGCCCTTTTTGGAGGTTTCCCAATGGCAATTATTGTAATAGCAGGAGTTTCAATGTTGATAGCTGGATTGGCAGTGTTTTTCGTTAGGGAAAAATTATCAACTGATAAATAACATATAATAAATTAATGAATACAAAAGCATTTATATTCGACCTTGACGGCGTAATTGTTGACACGGCAAAATACCATTTTCTTGCCTGGAAAAAAATAGCCAATGAATTGGGATTCGAATTTACACACGAAAATAACGAATTATTAAAAGGAGTAAGCCGCGTGCGCTCACTCGATATCATTCTGGAAATAGGAAAAGTTGATGCTTCGCAAGAAGACAAAAACAAATGGCTCGTTCAAAAAAACGAAGATTATTTGTCTTATTTAGTTGATATGGACGAAAGCGAAATCCTGCCGGGAGTGATGCCTATTTTAAAATATTTAAAAGAAAAAAATCAATTAATAGCATTGGGTTCGGCAAGTAAAAATGCCAGACCTATTCTCGAAAAAACAGGAACTCTGGAATATTTTGATGCCATTGTTGACGGAAATGATGTTTCGAATGCAAAACCTGATCCCGAAGTTTTCCTTATTGCAGCTAAATTATTGGGTAAAAACCCTGAAGATTCGATTGTTTTCGAAGATTCGGTAGCAGGAATTCAAGCCGCAAATATCGGAGGAATGATTAGTGTAGGAATTGGTGAAGCATCAACATTGCACGAAGCAAAATACATATTTAAAGATTTTACTCACATTGATAAAAATTTTATCGATGCTTTGATTAAAGGATAATTGACGAATAGATAATAGAAAATAGAAAGAATGAACCAAGATTATATAAAACCAGACAATTGGTCCATCATTGAAGAAGGATTTGATGTAGAGAGTGTAAAATCGTCTGAAAGTCTTTTCAGCATTGGCAACGGTGCGATGGGACAACGCGCGAATTTTGAAGAAAATTATACAGGAGAAACTTTCCAGGGAAGTTATATCGCAGGAATTTATTATCCCGATAAAACGAAAGTGGGCTGGTGGAAAAACGGCTATCCAAAATATTTCGCCAAAGTATTAAATGCGCCAAACTGGATTGGAATTGACATCGAAATCAACGGCGAAAGTCTTGATTTGAACGCTTGCGCCAAAGTAAAAAACTTTCGTCGCGAATTGAATATGAAAGAAGGTTGGTACAATCGTTCTTTTGAAGCAACTTTGCAAAACGGAACAGAAATTTCAGTAAATATTCGTCGTTTTCTATGTATGGATTTGGACGAAGTTGGCTTTATCAATTACGAAATTACTCCTTTAAACAAGGATGCGAAAATAATTTACAAACCATATATAGATGCAGGTGTGACCAATGAAGATGCGAACTGGGAAGAAAAATTCTGGGAACCATTGGAAACAAAAGACCACAAAAATGAAGCTTTTGTAACGGCTCAAACCTTCAAAACGCATTTCAAGGTAACAACTTTTATGCAGAACAGTATTTTGGAAAATGGAAAGAAACTAGACCTTTCTCCAGAAATTGTTTCGGCAACCAAAGAAAAAATTCAATTCAGTTATGCTATTTCGGTTGCCAAAGGCGCAACATCATCCATTCAAAAAATAGGTGGTTATACCGTTTCCTTAAATCACAAAGACACACTTTCTGCTGCCGAAAAAATAATCAAAGCCGCTTTGGCAAAAGGATATGACAATTTGTTAACCGAGCAAATCGAAGCTTGGTCTAAAATTTGGGAAATGTCGGACATCACCATTGATGGCGACGTAAAAGCACAACAAGGCATTCGATTCAATATTTTTCAATTAAATCAAACGTATTCCGGTAAGGATTCTCGTTTGAATATTGGCCCAAAAGGTTTCACTGGCGAAAAATACGGCGGTTCCACATATTGGGACACCGAAGCTTATTGCATTCCGTTTTATATGGCGACGAAAGACCAGCAAGTTGCCCGAAATTTATTGACCTATCGTTTCAATCAATTGGACAAAGCGATTGAAAACGCCCAGAATAATCTTGGTTTCAAAAACGGCGCGGCTTTGTATCCAATGGTAACGATGAATGGCGAAGAATGCCATAACGAATGGGAAATCACGCACGAAGAAATTCACAGAAATGGAGCGATTGCTTTTGCGATTTTTAACTACCATCGTTTCACTGGCGATTATTCTTATATTCCTGAAAAAGGTTTGGAAGTATTAATCGGAATTGCACGTTTTTGGCATCAAAGAGCTAATTTTTCGAAAGACAAAAACCAATATGTAATTCTTGGAGTTACTGGTCCAAACGAATATGAAAACAATGTAAATAATAATTTCTACACTAATTATATTGCCAAATGGTGTATTGATTATACACACGACCAAATTCAGAAAGTGTCTTTGGAATATCCATCTGACCACAAACGCATCATCGAAAAAGTAAAATTATCCGATGCTGAATTGCAAGATTGGAAAAAAGTTTCCGGCAATATGTACTTTCCATTTTCAAAAGAACTTGGAATCTATTTGCAACAAGACGGCTTCTTGGATAAGGATTTAGTTTTAGTAAAAGATTTGGACAAAAGCCAACGACCAATCAACCAGAAATGGTCTTGGGACAGAGTTTTGCGTTCGCCTTACATCAAACAAGCCGATACTTTACAAGGGTTTTATTTCTTTGAAGATCACTTTACCAAAGAACAATTAGAAAAACATTTCGATTTTTACGAACCGTTTACTGTTCACGAAAGTTCACTTTCTCCTTGCGTGCATTCTATTCAAGCGGCAAAATTGGACAAAATGGATATGGCCTATACTTTCTATTTAAGAACTTCGCGATTGGACTTGGACGATTATAACAAGGAAGTTGAAGAAGGCTGTCACATCACGTCAATGGCGGGAACCTGGATGAGTATTGTCGAAGGTTTTGGCGGAATGCGAGTAAAAAATGACGCACTTCATTTTTCTCCTAAAATTCCAAAAGAATGGACAGGTTATTCCTTTAAAATTAATTTCAGAAACCAAATATTGAAAGTGGTAATCAATCATAAAGAAACACAATTCTCGCTTGAAGGTGCTAAAGAATTGACTGTCTTTGTTAATGGAGAACCTGTTTTGGTGGAACCAAATATTTTGGTGACAGTTTAAAGAGCCAAACCATATAAGGCATATAAGAAAACTTAAATGAACTTATATACCTTATATGGTAAATAATAAAGTTGAAATAATACATTATTTTAGTCCAACTTAAATGAACTTAAATGCCTTATATGGTTCAATTTAAATATTGGACTATTTTGTTTTTATAATTGGTATAAATTTAAATTTGTCAAATGAAAAAACTATTTTTATTGCTTCTAATTTCCTCAACAATGTTTGCACAAATCGAAAGAATAGAACCTCCATTTTGGTACGCAGGAATGCACAATCCCGACTTGCAAATTATGTTTTACGGAAAAAACATTGCACAATTTCAGGTTACCGTTTCCAATTCAATTAAAATTACAAACGTAAAAAGAACTGAAAATCCCAATTATCTTTTTGTTACCATAAACACCAAAAATATTAAGGCAACCGACTGTGTTTTTACTTTCAAAGACAACAATAAAACAACATTTACCCAAAATTATTCTCTAAAACAGAGAAGAGAAAATTCGGCGCAACGCAAAAGTTACGATTCCTCGGATATGATGTATTTGCTGATGCCAGACCGTTTCTCAAACGGAAATTCTAATAACGACAGCGATACTTCAACAGTAGAAAAATACAATCGAGAATCCCCCGGCGGAAGACACGGAGGCGACATTCAAGGCATCATCAATCACTTGGACTATGTTCAGGAATTAGGCGCAACAGCAATTTGGATTACACCACTTTGTGAGGATAACGATGCACATCATTCGTACCACACTTACGGACAATCGGATGTTTATAAAATTGATCCTCGTTATGGAACCAACGAAGATTATGCGCGATTGGCTTCAGAAATGCACAAAAGAAAAATGAAATTAGTGCTGGATTACGTAACAAATCATTGGGGGAAAGAGCATTGGATGATGAAAGATTTACCCACTCACGACTGGATTAACCAATTCGAAAATTATACCCAAACCAATCATAAAAGAACCCTTGTTCACGATATTAACGCATCAAAAATTGACACCAAAGTCTGTTTTGACGGATGGTTTGTGCCTTCGATGCCTGATTTGAACCAAAGAAATCCTTTGGTTTTGAACTATCTTACTCAAAATGCAATTTGGTGGATTGAATACGCCAATTTAGATGGATTTAGAGTTGACACTTACAATTATGCCGAGCCAAGCGCCATAGCAAAATGGACCAAAGCCATCACCGATGAATATCCAAATTTCAATATTGTTGGAGAAATTTCGATGCGGGATCAAGCCCAACTTTCGTATTGGCAAAAAGACAGTCCAATAGGAAAAATTCAGAATTTCAACTCCCATTTGCCAAGCGTAATGGATTTCATTTTATCGGATGATCTTTTATCAGTTTTTAATGAAGATGAAGGTACTTGGGGAAGAGGAATGGAAAAAATCTATGATAATTTTGCCAATGATTTTCTGTATCCAAATGTAAATAACTTGCTGATTTTTGCCGAAAATCACGACACCCAACGCGTAAATCACGTTTACAACAATGACATTCGAAAGTACAAAATGGCAATGGCAATTTTGGCGACAGTCCGAGGAATTCCACAAACTTATTACGGTTCCGAAATTGGAATGGCAGGAAATAAAGACAAAGGCGATGCTGATATTCGTCAAGATTTTCCCGGCGGTTGGGAAGGCGATACCAATAATGCGTTTACCAAAGAAGGAAGAACTCAGATGCAAAACGAATATTTTGATTTCACCTCCAAATTATTCAATTGGAGAAAAAATAAATCGGCGGTTCATTTCGGGAAAATGACGCATTACATTCCGGAGAACAACGTTTATGTCTATTTCAGGTACAATACGGCTGAAAGCGTGATGGTTTTAATCAACAACAGCAACGAAACCAGAAGCGTAAATACACACCGTTTTCAGGAAAATATTGGCAATTATAAAACCGGGAAAGATGTAATCACTGAACAAAATATTGACGTAACAAACGAAATCACTTTGGAACCAAAATCGGTTTTGATATTGGAATTGAAATAAAAAACCTAAACCATATAAGGCATTTAAGGCCATATAAGAAAAAATTAAATGACCTTAAATGCCTTATATGGTTAAAAAAACACCTATGAAAAAAATATTTTTCTTACTCTTTATAACTTCCCTTTCCTTTGCCCAAAATGCAAACAGGAAATTCGAAAGTTTCAAAAAAACCAACAACGCATTAGAAATAAAAACTTCCGATGGTCAATACATCATCAAAGCCTATTCTGATAAAATTTTTGAAACTTCTTTTATTCCAAAGGGCGAAACTTTTAATCCAAATTCAGAAGCAGTAATTTTAGTTCCAAAAACAGGAATTGCAAAGGTTTCTGAAAATCCAAATTCAATAACATTCTCCACTCCTGGAATTGTAGTTACAATCCAAAAATCTCCCTTTCAGATTTCTTATTTCAATCAACAAAAGCTTTTACTTTCAGAAAAATCAGGTTATTTCAAACAAAAACATATTCCGCTAGAGAATGTAAAAGGCAACATAAAAGCAGATTCAACCGAAGTTTTACAATTCAATATTTCTCCCGATGAAATGTTGTATGGCGGCGGAGCAAGAGCTTTAGGAATGAATAGAAGAGGCAATAAATTGGCTTTATACAATAGAGCACATTATGGGTACGAAACCCATTCGGAGTTAATGAATTTCACTATTCCGATGGTTTTATCCTCGAAAATGTATGCCGTTCATTTTGACAATTCCGCTATTGGTTATTTGGATTTAGACAGTAAAAAAGACAATACTTTGGCCTACGAAACCATTTCTGGGCGAAAAACCTACCAAGTAATTGTGGGCGATTCCTGGAAAGATTTGATTTCGAATTATACCGATTTAACCGGAAAACAACCTTTGCCTGCTCGATGGACTTTAGGAAATTTTTCTAGTCGTTTTGGATATCATTCGCAGGAAGAAGTAGAAAAAACCATCAAGAAATTCGAAGATGACCAAATTCCTGTTGATGCGATAATTCTCGATTTATATTGGTTTGGCAAAGAAATGAAAGGCACAATGGGAAATTTGGCTTGGGACAAAGACAAGTTTCCAAACCCTGATAAAATGATTGCCGATTTGAATGCGAAAGGAGTAAAAACCGTTCTTATTACCGAACCTTTTGTACTGACAACTTCTTCAAAATGGCAGGAAGCGGTGGACAAAAAAATATTGGCTGTAGATAAAAACGACAAAGCTTTTACTTATGATTTCTACTTTGGAAACACGGGAATCATAGACATTTTCAAACCGGAAGGAAAAGACTGGTTCTGGAATGTTTACAAACGATTAATCAATCAAGGCGTTGGCGGACTTTGGGGCGATTTGGGTGAACCCGAAGTTTTTCCTTCCGAAGCCATTACGGCTGGCGGTAAAGCGGATGAAATTCATAATGTTTACGGGCACAACTGGGCAAAATTAATCGCCGACGGTTACAAAAAAGACTTTGCAAATGTGCGTCCGTTCATTTTAATGCGTGCCGGATATTCTGGATCGCAGCGTTTTGGGATGATTCCTTGGAGTGGCGACGTGAGCAGAAGTTGGGGCGGATTGCAATCGCAAATGGAAATTTCGTTGCAAATGGGAATGCAAGGAATGGGGTATATGCACTCTGATTTAGGCGGTTTTGCAGGCGATTATTTTGATAATGAATTGTACATTCGATGGTTACAATACGGCGTTTTCAACCCGATTTTTCGTCCACACGCTCACGAAGATGTTGCCGCAGAACCGGTTTACAAAGACATTGTGACCAAAGCTAAAGCTAAAAAACAAGTGGAATTACGCTATCAATTAATGCCCTATAATTATACTTTGGCATTCGAAAATAATCAAAAAGGAACACCATTAATGCGTCCGTTGTTTTTTGAAGAACCCAGTAATCCAAAATTATTGACAGTTTGCGAAACCTATCTTTGGGGAAATGAATTCTTGGTTACTCCAATTACGAAAGCTGGCATAACTTCAACTTCTATTTATTTTCCAAAAAACAACAATTGGTTTGATTTCAATTCTGATAAAAAACAATTGGCCGGAACGACCTCAACCATCACAGTTGTCGAAGATCATATTCCTGTTTTTGTTCGTGGTGGTGCATTTATCCCGATGATAAAAACCATTCAAAACACTTCCAAATATTCGTTGGAAAACTTCGATTTGCATTATTATTTTGATGCGAAAACTACAAAAAGCAAAGGGAAACTATATAATGATGATGGAGCAACGGCCAATGCTTTCGAAAAAGGCGAATCTGAAATTTTGAATTTCAATGCCAATTCCAACAGCAAATCAGTGGCTATCAAGTTGAATTCTGAAATTGGAAAAAACTTTCAATCCTCGGATAAAAATGTAAATTTGATTGTTCACAATATAAAAGCCAAAACCATTTTGGTTGACGGAAAAAATGTAAAATTTAAAACCAACAAAACCTCGATAGAAATTCCAGTTTCTTGGAAAAAAGGAACTGAAGTTGAAATTAAAATTCAATTATAAAATGAAAAAATATATCTTATTTTCAATCGCATTCCTTTCTTTATTTTTTGCAAGTTGTTCCTCAACAAAAACATCGAAAACAGCTTCGAAAACTCCATTCGTTTGGGAAAGTGCCAATGTGTATTTTCTTCTCATTGACCGATTCAACAACGGTGACAAAACGAACGACAATACTTATAACCGAAATAAGCCAACAGCAAAATTGCGAGGTTTTGAAGGCGGAGATATTCGAGGAGTAATTCAAAAATTAGACGAAGGTTACTTCGAAAAACTAGGAATAAATGCCTTATGGATGACGCCTGTTGTCGAGCAAATTCACGATGGAGTCGATGAAGGAACAGGTTTTACGTATGGATTTCACGGATATTGGACAAGAGACTGGTCTTCTTTAGACCCAAGTTTTGGAACTAAAAAAGATTTGGCTGAATTGGTTCAAAAAGCGCACGCAAAAGGAATTCGTGTTTTATTGGATGCCGTAATCAATCACACTGGACCAGTTACTGCCGAAGATCCTGCGTATCCAAATGATTGGGCACGAACTTCGCCAAAATGTACTTACAAATCGTATGACACTTATATTAATTGTACGTTAGTAGAAAATCTTCCAGACGTAAAAACTGAAAGCAATGAGGCTGTTGCTTTGCCTCCTTTTTTAATCGAAAAATGGAAAAAAGAAGGTCGTTACGAACAAGAAGCAGCCGAATTGGATGCCTTTTTTGCCAAAACAGGCTATCCACGTGCACCAAAATATTACATAATGAAATGGCTGTCGGATTACATCACCGATTATGGAATTGATGGTTATAGAGTGGATACGGCGAAGCACACTTATGAAGATGTTTGGGCAGATTTCAAGAAAGTCTGTGATGGAGCGTTCGCAGATTATAAAAAAAGGAATCCTACAAAAGTATTAGACAATAATTCGTTTTTTACCGTTGGCGAAGTGTATGGCTACAATATTGGAGCAAAAAAATTATTTGATTTTGGAGACAAAAAAGTGAACTATTTTGAAAATGGTTTTACCGGTTTAATCAATTTTGACTTCAGAAATGAAGCCAAAATGAATTACGAAGAATTGTTTTCAAAATACAATTCGATTCTTCAAAATGACTTAAAAGGAAATACGGTGATGAACTATGTTTCTTCGCACGATGACAGTTATCCTTATGACAAGAAACGTGAAAAAACATTCGAAAGCGGTACAAAATTATTGCTTGCGCCAGGAATTTCACAAGTGTATTATGGCGACGAAAGCGCTCGCTCGCTAGACATTCCAGGAACTACAGGAGATGCAACCTTGCGTTCGATGATGAATTGGGACGACATCAAAACCAATCCAGAAACTCAAAAAGTGCTTTTGCATTGGCAAAAATTAGGCAATTTCAGAAAAAATCATCCATCGATTGGAGCAGGAATTCATCGAGAAATTTCGGCAAGTCCTTATGTTTTTAGCCGAACTTTTATCAAAGATAATTTCACAGACAACGTCGTTATTGGTTTGGATTTGCCAAAAGGATCAAAAGAAATTTCGGTTGGAACCATTTTTAAAGATGGAACAAAATTACACGATGCATATTCCGGAAAAGAAGTCGTGGTTTTGAATGGAAAAGTTAGTGTTAATACTGAATTTGATATTGTTTTATTAGAAAAACAATAAGTACCCACTTTTTAATTTTTACAAAAAAAGGGGTTGTTTTTCAAACAACCCCTTTTTTGTAAATAATAAAGTCTTATTTTTTAGTAAAATCGCCAGCGTAAATCAAGACGAATTTTTGCAAATCAAAATATTTTTTCATAGCAGCATTTACCTTAGCCACATCCAAAGCTTTTACTTTATTTTCATAATCAGAGTATTCTTTAAATGACTTATTCTGATCTAAATATTCTCTAAGTTGTCGGGCTAGAAACTCATCTGTTCCAAGAGTTGCCTGACGTTGTTGTAACCAAGATTTTACTACTGCATCGAATTCCTCTTTTGTAAAACCTTTATCCGACGCTTTTTGAATTTCTTCTTTCAAAGCATTGTCCAGTTTATCTTTAAACGAAGGATTAAAAAAGGCATAAACTCCCCAATCCCCGGTTTTATCAATTCCATTTCCTGACACAAAAGAACCCGCACCATAACTCATTCCTTCAGCTTCTCGCAAACGTTTTGGAATTCTGGATGACATAAAAGCTCCTCCTCCCAACAATTCATTAGCTATTTCAACTGCCGGATAATCCGGTTCGTTCATACCAATATTCAAGTTGATTTTTCCTAAAACAATAGCATTGGTTTTATCGTTAACCTGGATAGTATTATTATAGGCATTAATTTCGAAATATTGAGTTGGAATCCTAGTATAAGCAAATTTAGCATTCCAATTATCGAAAGTTTCGGTTAAAAAAGTTTTTATACTTTTCTTATCTAATCCGCCTACAAAAGCAATTTTACTGCTGCTGCCATTGTAAAAATCATTATAATATTTTTTTAAATCATCCAAAGTAATTGAATTTAATTCAACTAGTTTTTCATCGGAAGTTTGTGAATAGTAGGGATGTGATTTTGGATATAAAGCGGTTTTCTTTTCGATAGCCTCACTCACTAATGCCTGAGGTTCGCTTTTATTAGCTTCCAATCCGCTTTTAGTTTCCAATTTCAATTTTTCAAATTCGGAGGCATCAAAAATTGGATTTCTCAGAATGTCTTTAAGAAGTGCCAAAGCATTGTTTAAATTATTTTTATCCGTGCTTACACCAACATACAATCCATCAACATTTCCTTGGACATTTATACTGGTTTTATATTGATCCAACTGATCGTTTATATCTTTTTTACTTCGTGTTTTCGTGCCTAATTTAAGCATCTTAGCCGTTAAATCTGCAATTAAACTCTTGCCTTCCAGTGATTTTTCGTCGCCCATTCGCAATAAAAATCTGGCATTAATTTTGTCTCCTTTTGATGGTTTTTCCAGTAATGCATATTGCCCTCCTGAAGCTAATTTCCCTATTTCAGTTGTTTTTAAAATATTGGCAACCGAAGTTTCAAAAGTCTCTTTATTTGCTTCTAAAGTTTTCCCTTTATATCCATTTGTCAAAACTGCAATATCTGGTGTATCATTTACTTTTACACGTTCTGCATTGTTTTCGGGAACAAACCTTCCCCAAGTTCTATTGCTTTGCAAATAATATTTTTTGGCAACATTTTGGATGTCTGCAAGTGTCAGTTTTTCAACATTATCTCTATCAATAAAGAACAAACGCCAGTCGCCTGCACCAATATTTTCTGTCAATGCAATGGATAAATCGATTGTTTTATTATAGGTGTTTTCAAATTGTTTTAATAATTCATTTTTAGCTCTTTTCAAATCATCTTCGGTAAAAGTCATTTTTGGAATCTCATTCATAGTTTGAAGAAAAGCATTTTGCGTTGTTAAAACATCTTTGTCTTTTGGAATTTCACATTCAAAATAACTGAAACCGGGATCTCTCAACGTCATCGTATAACCACCAACATCTGTGGCAAGTTTTGTTTCAATCAATGCTTTATACAAAGCCCCGGAAGGATTGTTAGTCAGAATTGAAATCAAAGCGTGGTTTGCAGCAAATTCTTTGTCCGAAAAACTGGGCGTGTGATAAGCCATCCCTACATACTGTAAATCCCCATTTCGTTTTAATTCAACAAATCGTTCCCCATCCTGTGCTGGTTCAACTGTATATGTTGGTTCAATAATTTGTTTTGATTTTGGAATAATTGCAAAGTATTTCGAAATCAAATCCAATGTTTTCTTTTCATCAAATTTTCCTCCAACAATTAATGTTGCATTATTGGGTTGATAATATTTTTTGTAGAAATTCTTAAGAGAGGTTGCTTTTACTCTTTCAATATCTTCTTTGCTTCCAATGGTTGAATTTCCATAATTGTGCCATAAATAAGCAGAGGAAATTATTCTTTCCTGCAAAATATTTGATGGTGAATTTTCCCCTAATTCGAACTCATTTCGAACAACAGAAAACTCTTTATCCAAATCTGATTGCAAAATAGCTGACGTAATCATCCTGTCAGCTTCCATTTCTAAAGCCCATGTCAGGTTTTCATCCGTGGCAGGAAGAATCTCATAATAATTAGTTCTATCATACCAGGTCGTTCCATTTGCCTCAGCTCCCTTATCTGAAATCGCTTTTTTTATTTCACTAAACTTAGCCGAACTTTTAAACAACATATGTTCTAATAAATGCGCCATTCCGGTTTCTCCATAACCTTCATTTCTTGAACCCACATTATATACAATATTGACAACTACATTAGATTGTGCAGCATCTGGAATGAGAAGAATCTTAAGTCCGTTTGGCAAATTATATTCTTTAATGCCTTCGACAGATGTAGCAAATTTTGGCAGTTGTGCAAAACTTGAACTTACCAACAAACCCGTTAACAGGAATGATAAAATGGTCTTTTTCATAAATGTAATTTTAAATTTATTGAGTGACTTTTTAAAAAATATTAGGTAAATATCCGACTTTTTTTAAATAGCTATATCTTTTTAAAGAAATAAAAAACATATAAATGACTTAACTTGAATATTTTGCTTTTTTTTGTATCCTAAAACCAGTAAATGATAAAAATTGGACATCGTGGTGCTTCAGGTTATGAACCTGAAAATACCTTAATTTCATTCGAAAAAGCAATTGATTTGAATGCTGACGGGATTGAACTCGATGTGCATCTGAGTTCGGATGGTGAATTAGTTGTGATTCACGATGAGACCATTGATCGAACCACCAACGGAAAAGGCGCCGTAAACAAACTGTCTTTAAAAGAATTGAAAGTATTCCAAATTGACAATTCCCAAGAAATCCCAACACTAATTGAAGTTTTTGATTTGGTAAATCAACGTTGTTTCATCAATATTGAACTCAAAGGAATTGGAACCGCTAAACCTGTAAATGGCCTGATAAATCATTACATTTCAGACAAAAAATGGAAGATTAACGATTTTCTTATTTCCAGTTTTGATTGGAATATGCTTGAAGAATTTCATTTATTGAATCCAAAAATCCGAATTGGAGTTTTAACTGAAGAATCCATTGAAGAAGCTTTGGCTTTCGCAAAAAAAATAAATGCCTTTTCCATCCATCCTGATTATGTGTTGTTATCGAAAGAAAATGTAGCTTTGATGCAAGAAAATGGTTTCGAGGTTTTCCCTTGGACTGTGAACTCGGAAGACGCCATTCAAAAAATAAAATCATACAACATAAACGGAATTATTTCGAATTTTCCAGATAAAATATGAACCAAAATTTTGATATTATAATTGTTGGTGGTGGCGCAGCGGGATTTTTCACAGCAATCAATATTGTGGAGAAAAATCCGAAACTAAAAGTAGCCATACTCGAACGCGGAAGCGAAGTCTTGTCTAAAGTCAGAATTTCTGGCGGTGGAAGATGCAACGTGACCCACGCCTGTTTTGAACCCAACGAATTAGTAAAATTTTATCCGCGAGGTGAGAAAGAATTGCGCGGCCCTTTTCATCAATTTTGCTCTGGAGACACAGTGGAATGGTTCAGCAATCACGGCGTGGAACTCAAAATTGAAGACGATGGCCGAATGTTTCCGGTTTCGAATTCGTCGCAAACCATCATTGATTGTTTTCTTCAAGCTACCCAAAAACTCGGAATTACAGTCTTGACCGGACAAAGCGTACAATCGATTTTCAAAAAAGATAACTTCTGGAAAATTGAAACCCAAAACGAAAATTACATTACCGAAAAATTAATTCTTGCCACGGGAAGCAACCCGAAAATTTGGGAAATGCTGCAGACTTTTGGTCACGCCATCGTAAATCCGGTTCCTTCCTTATTTACTTTCAACATCAAAGACACTAGAATAAAAGAATTACCGGGAGTTTCGGCCATAGTTTCAATAAAAGTAAAAGACAGTAAACTAACCTCAACAGGTCCTTTGTTGATCACGCATTGGGGAATGAGTGGCCCGGCAATTCTAAAATTATCTGCTTGGGGTGCACGGATTTTATTCGAAAAGAATTATCAGTTTACCATTTTTGTTAATTGGCTGAATGACATTGACACTGATGATGCGGAAAAAATCCTCAAAGATTTGAAACAGGAACACGCCAAAAAAGCAGTTTCCAAAAAATCCCCTTTTGATTTTCCGAATAGACTTTGGGAAAGTTTGGTTTTGGCTTCTAATATTCAAGAAGAAACCAAATGGGCCGATTTATCCAAAATTCAACTGCAAAACTTGGCTAATCAATTGACCAATTCCAGTTTTCAAGTTAACGGAAAAAGTACGTTTAAAGAAGAATTCGTGACTGCCGGCGGTATCGATTTGAAGGAAATCAACTTCAAAACTATGGAAAGTAAACTGCACAAAAACCTTTATTTTGCAGGAGAAATTGTAAATATAGATGCTGTTACCGGAGGATTTAACTTTCAAAATGCCTGGACAAGCGGCTTTATTTTAGCCAACGCCTTATAGCGGTTTTGGTAAATTAATAGTGTTTTTGGTAAGTATTTAGTCAACCCTTAAAAAAATAGATCTTTTTAAGATTTGACTTTTTAACGTCACAAGTTACCGATTATTGTGAATATTTTTGTTTCGTTTTTAAATAAAAAAAGCTGTCCATAATGAACAGCTTTTTTGTCTTTGAATTAAAATTAACTAAACCAGCGGAGCTCCTTCCATAATTTCAGTATTGGCAAATGCTGAAAATTTGGCAAAATTAGCCTTGAATTTTTGAGCTAATTCTACTGCTTTTATATCATACAAATTGGGGTCTTCCCAAGTGTTTCTGGGATTCAATATTTCACTCGGAACATTAGGACAAGATTGCGGTTTTGCAATTCCAAAAACGCTGTGGTTCACATAATCCACATTGTCTAATTCACCGTTTAACGCTGCGGTAATCATTGCGCGTGTGTATTTCAGTTTCATTCTACTTCCAATTCCATAAGGTCCGCCAGTCCAACCGGTGTTGATAAGCCAAACTTTTACATTGGCATCTTTCATTTTAGTACTTAACATTTCGGCATATTTTGTTGGATGCAAAGGCATAAATGGCGCTCCAAAGCAAGCCGAAAAATTAGGCTGAGGTTCTGTTACTCCGGCTTCAGTTCCTGCTACTTTTGCTGTGTAACCAGAAATAAAATGATAAGCAGCTTGTCCCGGCGTCAGTTTTGAAATTGGAGGCAAAATCCCAAAAGAATCTGCTGTTAAGAAGAAAATGTTTTTTGGATTTTGTCCAATCGAACCTTTTTGAATATTGTCAATGTGATAAATAGGATAACTTACCCGAGTGTTTGGAGTTTTGGAAACGTCTTCATAATCCACTTCGTTTGTCCCTTCTTTAAACACTACATTTTCTAAAATAGCGCCTTTTTTTATGGATCTAAAAATATCGGGTTCGTTTTCGTCTGTCAAATTAATCACTTTTGCATAACATCCTCCTTCAAAATTGAAAACGGTATTTTCATTCGTCCAACCGTGTTCGTCATCGCCTATCAGTTTCCTTGATGGATCAGCCGATAAAGTTGTTTTTCCGGTTCCTGATAATCCAAAGAAAATTGCAGTATCACCTTCGTCTCCCACATTGGCACTGCAATGCATTGGCAAAGTATTTTTGAAAACCGGCAGAATAAAATTCAATGCTGAAAAAATTCCTTTTTTCATTTCGCCCGTGTATCCGGTTCCTCCAATCAACGCAATTTTTTTGGTGAAATCAAGAATGGCAAAATTGCTTTGGCGAGTTCCATCAATTGCTGGATTTGCCATAAAACTTGGAACGCAAATCAATGTCCATTCCGGTGAGAAATGGTCTAATTCTTCTGTTTCAGGTCTCAAAAACATATTGAAACAGAATAAATTTGCCCAAGCAGTTTCGGTAACAACGCGAACATTTAATCTATAATTCGAATCTGCACATACGTAAGAGTCTCTGACAAAAACTTCTTTGTCAGACAAATAGGCGGTTACTTTTTTATATAATTTTTCAAAATTTTCTGGTTCGAAAGGAATATTCACATTTCCCCACCAAACTTTATCTTCTGTAATGCTGTCTTTTACAATAAATCGGTCTTGTGGCGAGCGACCTGTAAATTCTCCGGTATTAATGGCTAATGCACCGGTCGAATTTTCTATTCCTTGCCCAGATTGCAGGGTTTTTTCGTGTAATTCTTCAGGAGATAATTGATAATGAATGGTTGCGTTTTCGATTCCTAAATTTTTTAACGAAATCGATTTCGTAAACAAGGCGTAGTTGTCCATAAATTTATTAGTTGTGTGGTTTAATTTATGTGCGCAAAAGTAGAAATTAAATTTTGCACTGAATTATTTTATAACAATTTTATGATTTTCTGTTAAAATAATTCAAGAATAAAGCTCCCCAAGCTAATATTAGAAACAATCCGCCAATAGGTGTTACGAATCCTATAATTTTAAAATCAAAAGAGGTAAGGCTGTTTGTTGCCAATAAATAAATGGAACCCGAAAAAAACAGAATCCCAAATAAAGTTAAAACATAAATTGTTTTTTTTGCTTTTTGTGAAATGGTGTTTGTCATTCCAATGAATAATAAAAACAGGGCGTGATACATTTGATATTTCACTCCGGTTTCGAATGTCGTAAGCTCTTCGATGGATAAAACTTTTTTCAATGCGTGTGCGCCAAATGCGCCTAAAATGATAGCTAACATTCCAAAAATTGCTCCTGTAGAAATTATTTTTTTGTCCATTTTTTGTTTTTTTACTATGCAAAAGTATCTCTTTCTAATTAAAAATTAAGTGTTTTTGAAGATACTTTTTGGGTACTGGATTTTATTATTTGGAGTATTTCAAACCGCCTTATTCTGTTCACTTAAAAAAGATTCCAATTATTAATCAATTGCTATTTGTTATAAATGCAACAATTATATATATTTGTGTTATATTTATGCAATTATGAGAAAAATTCTAATCATTGGAGCGGGAAGATCAGCTTCGTCACTAATTCAATATCTTTTAGATAAATCTGAAAACGAGAATCTGCATCTTGTTATTGGGGATTTATCATTGGCGTCAGCACAAAACAAGATTAATAATCATCCTAACGCTACTGCAATTGCATTAGATGTTTTTGATGAAAATCAAAGAAAAGAGGCTATTCAAAAAGCAGATATTGTGATTTCGATGTTGCCGGCACATCTTCATATTGAGGTTGCCAAGGATTGTATAGTTTATAAAAAACATATGACAACGGCTTCTTATGTGAGCGATGCGATGCAGGAATTGGATGCTTTGGCCAAAGAAAACAATTTGATTTTTATGAATGAAATTGGTCTTGATCCTGGAATTGACCACATGAGTGCGATGAAAGTAATTAATGAAATCAGGGAAAAAGGAGGGAAAATGCTTTTGTTTGAATCTTTTTGTGGCGGATTAGTTGCTCCAGAATCGGATACGAATTTGTGGAATTATAAATTTACATGGGCGCCACGAAATGTAGTTCTTGCCGGACAAGGTGGTGCGGCAAAATTCCTCCAGGAAGGAACTTATAAATATATTCCATACTGGAATTTATTCCGCAGAACCGAATTTCTCGAAGTAGAAGGTTACGGTAGATTTGAAGCCTATTCGAATAGAGATTCACTAAAATACCTAGATATTTATGGTTTGAAAAATATCCTTACTTTATACCGAGGAACTATTCGAAGAGTGGGTTTTTCGAAAGCATGGAATGTGTTTGTGCAACTCGGAATGACCGATGACAGCTATGTTATGGAAGATTCCGAGAATATGAGTTACCGACAATTCGTGAATTCTTTCTTGCCTTATCATCCAACGGATTCTGTTGAAAGCAAGATGCGTTTGATTTTGAAAATCGATCAGGATGATATTATGTGGGATAAACTTTTGGAGTTGGATTTGTTTAATCCAAATAAAAAAGTAGGATTGCAACATGCCACTCCAGCCCAAATTCTTGAAAAAATTCTTGGAGATAGTTGGACGCTTCAACCCAAAGACAAAGATATGATTGTGATGTATCATAAATTTGGGTATGAAATAAACGGCAAAAAAGAGCAAATAGATTCAAAAATGGTTTGCATTGGTGAAAATCAAACGTATACTGCAATGGCGAAAACAGTTGGTTTGCCTCTTGCAATGGCAACATTATTAATCTTGAATGGCAAGATTAAAACACCAGGAGTTCAGCTTCCTATTCGGGAGGAAGTGTATTTGCCTATTTTGAAAGAATTAGAAGAATATGGTGTTGTTTTCAATGAACAAGCAGTGCCTTATTTGGGTTATAATCCTGATAAATAAATTATCGCCCACAGATTTAAACGGATTGAACGGATTTACACTGAGGAAAATCCGTTTTTATCTTTACTATCCGTTTTATCCGTATGCCAATTCGCCTATTTTGATAATTCCACAAAATACTTATAAAACAGCGGAATCGTTTCTATTCCTTTTAAGTAATTAAAAATTCCGAAATGTTCGTTTGGCGAGTGAATGGCATCGCTGTCGAGACCAAATCCCATCAGAATCGTTTTGCTTTTTAGCTCTTTTTCGAACAAGGCAACAATAGGAATACTTCCTCCGGAACGAACCGGAATTGCAGGAACTCCAAAGGTTTCTGTGTAGGCTTTATTGGCGGCTTTGTAGCCAATGCTGTCCGTTGGTGTTACATAACCTTGTCCGCCGTGATGTGGTTTTACTTTTACTTTAACTCCGGAAGGAGCGATGCTGATGAAATGTTTGGTAAACAATTCGGTGATTTCCTCCCAATCTTGGTTTGGAACCAATCGCATCGAAATTTTGGCGAAAGCCTGACTTGCAATAACCGTTTTTGCACCTTCGCCAGTATATCCACCCCAAATTCCGTTGACGTCAAGGGTTGGCCTGATGGAATTTCTTTCATTGGTTGAATATCCTTTTTCGCCATAAATATCATTTAAGTCCAATGCCTTTTTATAATCTTCTAAATTGAAAGGTGCTTTTGCCATTTCGGCTCTTTCTTCAGGCGACAATTCCTGAACTTTATCATAAAAACCAGGAATGGAAATGTGGTTATTTTCGTCGTGAAGAGAAGCAATCATTTTTGCCAAAACATTGATAGGATTAGCAACTGCGCCACCATAAAGTCCGGAATGCAAGTCGCGATTTGGACCTGTAACTTCGACTTCTACATAACTCAAACCACGCAATCCAGTGGTGATGGAAGGCTGTTGATTAGAAATCATTCCAGTATCGGAAATTAAAATCACGTCGTTTTTTAGTTTTTCTTGGTTGCGTTCCACAAACCAACTCAAACTTTTGGAGCCAATTTCCTCTTCGCCTTCAATCATAAATTTCACGTTGCAAGGCAGAGTATTGGATTGTATCATATATTCCAAAGCTTTTACGTGCATATACATTTGGCCTTTGTCATCGCAAGATCCTCGGGCAAAAATGGCTCCTTCGGGATGGATTTCGGTTTTTTTGATAACGGGTTCAAACGGAGGCGAAGTCCATAATTCAATAGGATCAGCTGGCTGTACGTCGTAATGTCCGTAAACCAAAACGGTTGGCAAATTCTTGTCAATTGTTTTTTCGCCATAGACTATTGGGTTTCCTGGAGTCTCACAAATTTCGACAAAATCGCAACCTGCTTTTTCTAAACTTGCTTTAACAGCATTGGACGTATTGATAATAT